>ENA-UOWO01000453-UOWO01000453.1-activated-sludge-metagenome-genome-assembly--contig:-NODE-453-length-59832-cov-13.326614_pt1 | contig 59832 bp, 48 predicted proteins | sample MGYA00238148_ERZ761564 | MGnify/ENA primary metagenome ERZ761564 (study PRJEB28885, sample SAMN05720194) | activated sludge metagenome | isolation source: Anaerobic digester | place: USA...
TTAAACCCATAATGTTTTTAGTGATGTCCTCATTGTCGAACTCTTGTTGTTGTGTAGAACTAATTGTTCCACCTGTAAATTCGTCTTTTTGTTTCAACAAATAGGAGAATTGAGGTCCAAATAACAAAGTTAACTGTCCAATTGGTTTCACTGCAAATAAAAGTGGAACATCAATAAAATCGGTAGTTCTGGTCATGCTATAAGTACTTCCGAAATAGGTTCCAGTAGATTTAAACCCTTTTTGAGAATATAAAATCTCAGGTTGAATACCAATAAACTTTCCTAATGGAATGGCTACAAAAGCACCAGCTGCAAATCCAAATTTACCATCGGCTACAAAATCCTCGTTGTCTGAATCATACACATTTGAATAATTGGTACCCGCTTTAATACCAAAAGATACTGCACTACGATTGTCTGTAGATTGTGCATTTGAATTCGTTACCGAAATAGTAACTAATGCAATCATTAAGATTACTTTTTTCATTTTATTTAAATTTAAGTTATAAACGCATTATTAATTATTCTGCAAAGATGGCTGCGTCTTTAGGATTGTAGCTTACAGAATAATCAGTAAAAGTTACATAATTGCTACATATTCTTTATAAACGTTAAGAAAAACTAAAAGCGAAATTTTGAATACTTTTGGCAACTTAATTTGTGATTAAAAAAATAGAAATCTATTTATTTTTGTAGAGTTGATTTATTTCGACTGCTTTTTTTATAAAAAAGACAAAAACATCATATTTTTTACTAATTTGCATAAAAATATTAATAAACTCAAGATGACCAATATCACCAGATTATTTGATTTTCCTTATTTCCAATTAGAGCATTACAACATTCCAGATGCGTTGGTTACCAAGTATAACGGTGTTTGGGTAAAAACATCTACCGAAGAATATATAGCCAAAGCCAATGCCATTTCAAGGGCGTTATTGCGATTGGGAGTTCAAAAAGACGATAAAATTGCCGTAATTTCCAGCAATAATAGAACCGAATGGAATATTATGGATATTGGAATTCTGCAAATCGGTGCACAAAATGTTCCTATCTATCCCACAATTTCCGAAACGGATTACGAATACATATTGAATCATTCCGGTTCGACCTACTGTTTCGTATCGGATGCAGAAGTATTGCGAAAAGTAAATTTAATAAAATCCAATCTAACCAATCTAAAGGATGTGTTTTCCTTTGATGAAATCGAAGGTTCCAAAAATTGGAAAGAACTACTTATCCTTGGCGAAGACCAAAGCAATCAAGATGTTGTCGAAGACCGAAAAAACAATGTCAAACCCGAAGATTTAGCGACTATAATTTACACTTCAGGAACAACGGGGAAACCCAAAGGCGTTATGCTATCGCATAAAAATATTGTATCCAATGTCTTGGATAGCGCTCCAAGAATTCCATTCGAGAAAGGAAAAAGCCGGGCCGTGAGTTTCTTGCCCATTTGCCACATTTTCGAAAGAATGATTTTGTATTTATACCAATATTATGGTGTTTCTGTTTATTTTGGGGAATCAATCGATAAAATAAGTGACAATATCAAAGAGGTAAAACCTACGGTAATGACAGCCGTTCCTAGACTTCTTGAAAAAATATACGACAGTATTTATTCTAAAGGTTTACAACTTACAGGCATCAAAAGAAAATTATTCTTTTGGGCCATCGATTTAGGATTAAAATATGAACCCTATAAAGCCAACGGGTTTTGGTATGAAGCCCAATTAAAAATAGCGCGAAAACTCATTTTTAGTAAATGGAAAGAAGGTTTGGGAGGCAATCTGGATTTATTGGTTTCTGGAAGTGCCGCTTTGCAGCCAAGGCTTGCCCGAGTATTTGCTGCCGCAGAAATACCAGTAGTTGAAGGCTATGGATTAACCGAAACCTCTCCTGTAATTGCAGTAAATGATATGAGAAACTTTGGTTTCAGAGTGGGAACTGTTGGAAAATTAATCAATAATGTGGAAGTTAAAATTGCCGAAGACGGAGAAATCCTCTGCAAAGGACCTAATGTTATGATGGGCTACTACAAAGACGAAAATTTGACTAGCGAAGCCCTTCGCGACGGTTATTTTCACACGGGTGACATTGGAGAATTTGACAGTGAAGGATTTCTTAAAATTACAGATCGAAAGAAAGAAATGTTCAAAACCTCTGGAGGTAAATACATTTCACCTCAATTATTGGAAAATGCAATGAAACAATCCCGTTTTATCGAACAAATCATGGTCATTGGCGATGGTCAAAAAATGCCGGCAGCTTTCATTCAACCTAACTTTGGATTCATTAAAGAATGGGAAAGACTCCACGGAATTGCTGTAGGCACAACTAATGAAGAAATAATTTCCAATCCCAAAGTGATTGAACGTATTCAGGAAGAAATTGACATTCTGAATGAAAAATTTGGTAATTGGGAAAAAATAAAACGCTTTGAATTAACACCCGATGTATGGTCTATAAGTGGAGGCGAGCTTACTCCTACCCTTAAACTCAGACGAAAAATTGTCATGGAAAAATATATTGACTTGTTCCATAAAATTTATAACTAACGTTTAAAATTTTCATCTATGAAAATAAAATTATTAATCAGTACATTTATAATGCTACTTTTATTTTCTGGATGCAAAGAGAATAAACAAGAAGATGCTGTAAAAGCCAACTATAATAATTATTCAAATAGTGAGGATCAATCTACAGGTGGTATCAAAATGATTCCCATAAACACTCCTATTGGAAAATTCAAGGTTTGGACCAAAAGAGTTGGTAATAATCCAAAAATAAAAGTGCTTCTGCTTCACGGAGGACCCGGTGGAACTCACGAATTCTTTGAAAGTTTTGATGGCTATTTTCCCAATGAAAGTATAGAATACATTTACTATGACCAACTTGGTTCTTATTACAGTGACCAACCCAATGATAACAGACTTTGGACCACAGATCGATTTGTTGATGAAGTAGAACAAGTTCGAAAAGCTTTAAAATTGGATAATACCAATTTTTATCTATTAGGGCAATCTTGGGGAGGAATTCTAGCGATGGAATATGCCCTAAAATATCAAAAAAATCTAAAAGGTTTGATTATTTCCAATATGATGGCAAGCGCACCAGCTTACAATAAATATGCAGAGGAAGTACTGGGTCCGAAATTACCTCCTTCAGTTTTCAATCAAATCAAAACATTTGAAAAAAACAAAGAGTACTCCAATCCGAAATATACTGAACTGCTATTCAAATACTATTACACAGAACATATTCTGAGAATGCCAATTGAAGAGTGGCCTGAATCCATAAATAGGGCCTTCAAACATTTAAATCCAAATGTATATGTTTATATGCAAGGCCCAAGTGAGTTTGGAATAACCGGAGATGCTACTTTAAAAGATTGGGATATCACTTCAAAATTAAAAACATTGACGGTTCCTACTTTAGCTATTGGTTCAAAATACGATACTATGGATCCAGAGCATATGAAGTGGATTTCGAAAGAAGTGCAAAATGGTCGTTTTTTATACTGTCCTAACGGAAGCCATTGCTCTCAATATGACGATCAGGAGCATTATTTTCCTGGGTTGATACAATTCTTGAAAGATGTTGATAATGGAGATTTTAATAAATCCAATTAAAATTTCACTATTCATTTAGACCGAAGAGGATCGACGAATAATAATTTAATTTGTTATAAACTGTTACCAAAAATTAAATCCAAATAATAAGATCATAATTTCCAAACTCCTCAAAATTTGAGGAGTTTTTTTAAAAATAAATAAATAATTTAAAAAAAATTAATTTTATTATGCGTGCATAGTATTTTTAATTATCTTTGAAAACGTTATAGTAAAAATATGAAAGATAAAACAATAGATTATATTCTTCGTGCCACTTGGCAAGCTGTATCCAGAATGTACAATGAAGAAGCAACAAAGTATGGCGCAACAATGGCAACAGGTTTTACTTTGCTGAGTATCGATAAAGAAGGCGGAACACCTTCAACAGCCTTAGGTCCGAAGATGGGAATGGAGGCAACAAGCTTAACAAGAACCTTAAAAAACATGGAAGAAAAAGGGTTAATTTATAAAAAACCAAACCCTGTTGACGGCCGTGGTGTGTTGATTTATTTAACCGAATTTGGAAAAGAAAAACGTGAATTATCAAAAAATACTGTTCTCCAATTTAATGATGCTGTAAAACAAAATGTAACTCCTGAACAACTTCAAAATTTTGTTGAGGTTTCAGAAATCATCAACGAATTAATTTCCGAAAAGAAAATATTTTAAATCTATAAAATGTATTCTCTCGAAATATTATTTTTTGACCAATTACAACAAACAAAAAATATAAACTGTTTATAATGAAAAGAACTATTAAAAAAGTAGCAGTAATCGGATCTGGAATTATGGGGTCGGGAATTGCTTGTCATTTTGCCAATATTGGGGTCGAAGTATTACTTTTGGACATTGTTCCCAGAGAACTCACCGATGCCGAATCCAAAAAAGGATTGACATTGGACAGCAAAATTGTTCGCAATCGATTAGTCAACGAACATTTCCAAAATGCTTTAAAATCAAAGCCCTCACCTATTTATCATCAAAAATTTGCCAGCCGAATTACGACTGGAAATACAACTGATGATATGGCTAAAATTGCCAATGTAGATTGGATTATTGAAGTGGTGGTGGAGCGATTAGACGTCAAAAAATTAGTTTTTGAACAAATCGAAAAATACCGCAAACCCGGAACTTTAATCACTTCAAACACTTCGGGAATTCCAATTCATTTTATGAGTGAAGGGCGAAGCGAAGATTTCCAAAAACACTTTTGCGGAACCCACTTTTTTAACCCGGCGCGTTACTTAAAATTATTCGAAATTATTCCTGGTCCGCAAACTTCAACCGAAGTATTGGACTTTCTTACAATATATGGTTCGACATTTTTAGGCAAAACTTCGGTCGTAGCCAAAGATACTCCTGCTTTTATTGGAAACCGAATTGGAATCTACGGAATCCAAAGTTTATTTCATTTGGTCAAAGAATTAGGTTTGACTATCGAAGAAATCGATAAACTAACAGGACCTGTTATTGGAAGACCAAAATCGGCAACTTTCAGAACGGTTGATGTGGTTGGTTTAGATACGTTAGTTCACGTTGCCAACGGAATCTACGAAAACTGTCCTAACGATGAACAACACGAATTATTCAAATTACCCGATTTCGTCAATAAAATGATGGAAAATAAATGGCTAGGAAGTAAAACAGGACAAGGTTTTTATAAAAAAGAAGGAAGAGACATTCTGTCATTAGACTTGGACACCTTGGAATATCGTCCAGCCAAAAAAGCATCTTTTGCCACTTTGGAGTTAACCAAAACTATTGATAAGCCCATCAATCGTTTCAAAGTTTTAGTAAAAGGAAAAGACAAAGCAGGCGAATTCTACAGAAGAAGTTTTGCTGCAATGTTTGCTTATGTTTCGAATAGAATTCCTGAAATATCAGACGAATTATACAAAATCGACGATGCAATGAAAGCCGGTTTCGGTTGGGAAAATGGGCCTTTCGAAATTTGGGATGCCATTGGAGTTGCTAATGGAATCGAAATGATTAAAGACGAAGGTCTAAGTTCACCTGCTTGGGTCAGTGAAATGTTAGGCTCTGGAACTTCAAGTTTTTATTCCATTAAAGAAGGAGCCACTTATTTCTATAATATTCCAAATAAAACGCAAACTAAAGTTCCGGGACAAGATGCTTTTATCATTTTGAACAACATTCGCGAAAGCAAAAAAGTTTGGAGCAACAGCGGAGCGATTATTCAGGATTTAGGGGACGGAATTTTGAATTTAGAATTCCAATCCAAGATGAATACTATTGGTGGTGACGTTTTACAAGCCATCAACAAAGCCATCGATTTATCCGAAAAAGAATACCAAGGTTTGGTTATTGGAAACCAGGGAGCGAATTTCTCTGTGGGTGCTAACATTGGAATGATATTTATGATGGCGGTCGAACAAGAATATGACGAATTGAATATGGCTATCAAAATGTTCCAGGACACGATGATGCGGGTGCGCTATTCTGGAATTCCTGTTGTAGTTGCGCCTCACGGAATGACTTTGGGTGGTGGTTGCGAAATGAGTATGCACGCCGATAAAGTAGTTGCTGCCGCAGAAACTTACATTGGATTGGTTGAATTTGGAGTTGGAGTAATTCCAGGTGGTGGCGGATCTAAAGAAATGGCCTTGAGAGCTTCCGATTTATTCCGAAAAAATGATGTCGAATTGAATGTTTTACAAGAGTATTTTCTGACTGTGGCTATGGCCAAAGTTTCGACTTCGGCTCACGAAGCTTTTGATTTAGGAGTTTTACAACACGGAAAAGATGTTGTCGTAGTCAACAAAGACCGTCAAATTGCCGAAGCCAAAAAACACGCTTTGCTAATGGCGGAAGCAGGTTACACCCAACCCATTCGCAGAAATGATGTGAAAGTTTTGGGAAAACAAGCTTTGGGAATGTTCTTGGTAGGAACTGACCAGATGGAAGCCGGAAAATACATCTCAGAACACGATAAAAAAATTGCCAACAAACTAGCTTATGTAATGGCTGGTGGTGATTTATCCGAACCGACATTGGTAAGTGAGCAATATTTATTGGATATTGAAAGAGAAGCATTTTTGAGCTTGTGTACGGAAAGAAAAACATTGGAGAGGATTCAATTTATGTTAACCAAGGGAAAACCGTTGAGGAATTAAGCCCCCTAGCCCCCAAAGGGGGAACTCTCCAAATTGTAACTAGCGATTTCGAATATAAAAAGTTCTCTAAATAATTGAAAAAATAATATATCGCATTTCTATAAAAAACATGTGATTTAAAACCCTATTTACCCCTAATAGGAATTCCCCCTTCGGGGGCTAGGGGGCTAATATGAAAACAGCCTATATAGTAAAAGCATACAGAACCGCCGTGGGAAAAGCCCCAAAAGGAGTATTTCGTTTCAAACGTCCTGATGAATTAGCAGCCGAAACCATTCAATTTATGATGAATGAATTGCCGGATTTCGACAAGAAACGCATAGACGACGTAATGGTAGGAAATGCGATGCCAGAAGCCGAACAAGGATTGAATATGGGACGATTAATTTCCTTGATGGGATTGAAAATCGAAGATGTTCCCGGCGTAACCGTCAATAGATATTGTGCTTCAGGATTAGAAACTATAGGGATGGCTACGGCCAAAATACAATCTGGAATGGCGGATTGCATCATTGCCGGTGGAGCCGAAAGTATGAGTTTTATTCCGATGGGTGGTTACAAACCGACCCCTGATTATGCTGTTGCAGCGGCTGGACACGAAGATTATTATTGGGGTATGGGATTAACTTCTGAAGCTGTTGCAAAACAATACAATATTTCAAGAGCAGACCAAGATGAGTTTGCTTATCAATCCCATATGAAAGCCTTGAAAGCGCAAGCGGAAGGCAAATTTGACAACCAAATTGTTCCAATAACTATTGAGCAAACTTTCATTAATGAAAATGGCAAAAAAGAAACCAAATCTTATATCGTCAATAAAGATGAAGGACCACGAGCGGGAACTTCGGTTGAAGCATTGGCGGGATTAAGACCTGTTTTTGCTGCTGACGGAAGTGTTACGGCAGGAAATTCTTCTCAAATGAGTGATGGAGCCGCTTTCGTTTTGATTATGAGCGAAGAAATGGTCAAAGAATTAAACCTCACTCCCATTGCGCGTTTAGTAAATTTTGCTTCGGCTGGAGTTGAGCCACGAATTATGGGAATTGGCCCAGTAAAAGCCATTCCAAAAGCCTTGAAACAAGCTGGATTAGAATTAAAAGATATTGATTTAATCGAATTGAATGAAGCCTTTGCTTCTCAATCATTAGCTGTTATAAGAGAATTGGGATTAAACCCAGATATCGTAAATGTCAATGGAGGAGCCATTGCATTAGGACATCCACTAGGTTGTACTGGAGCTAAATTGTCTGTTCAACTATTCGACGAAATGAAAAGACGTGGCAACAAATATGGAATTGTTTCTATGTGTGTTGGTACAGGGCAAGGTTCCGCAGGAATTTATGAATTATTATAATTAGAAATTAGTATCAAAAAACATAGTTATGGCTGATAAAACACGCGGTGGTCAATTCATCGTAAAAGAGACAAAATGTGAAGACGTCTTCACTCCCGAAGATTTCAATGAAGAACAAATAATGATGCGTGATTCCGTAAAGGAATTTGTAGACAAAGAAATTTGGCCCAACAAAGACCGTTTTGAGAAGAAAGATTACGCTCTTACCGAAGAAACAATGCGAAAAGCTGGTGACTTGGGATTTCTAAGCGTAGCAGTTCCAGAAGCTTATGGCGGAATGGGAATGGGATTCGTAAATACCGTTTTGGTTTGTGATTATATTTCGGGAGCAACAGGATCTTTTTCAACGGCTTTTGGTGCGCATACCGGAATTGGAACAATGCCAATTACACTTTATGGAACCGAAGAACAAAAGCAAAAATACGTTCCAAAACTAGCCTCTGGCGAGTGGTTTGGTGCTTATTGCTTGACTGAACCTGGTGCAGGTTCGGATGCCAATTCTGGAAAAACAAAAGCAATTTTATCCGAAGATGGCAAATATTATAGCATTACTGGAGGAAAAATGTGGATTTCTAATGCAGGATTTTGCTCCCTATTCATAGTTTTTGCCCGTATTGGTGACGATAAAAATATTACCGGTTTCATTGTAGAAAATGATCCTAGTAATGGAATTACAATGGGTGAAGAAGAACACAAGTTAGGTATTAGGGCTTCTTCAACACGTCAGGTTTTCTTTGCTGATACCAAAGTTCCTATTGAAAATATGCTTTCCGAAAGAGGAAACGGTTTCAAAATTGCAATGAATGCCTTGAATGTTGGGCGTATAAAATTGGCTGCTGCTTGTCTTGACGCACAACGAAGAGTAACAACCGGAGCCGTTAAATATGCCAACGAAAGAGTGCAATTTAATACCTCAATTTCACAATTTGGAGCTATTCGATATAAATTGGCTGAAATGGCCACTTCTTGTTATGCTGGCGAAAGTGCCACATATAGAGCTGCAAAAGACATTGAAGACAGAATTTCAACTAGAGAATCTGAGGGAATTTTACACCAAGAAGCTGAATTGAAAGGCGTTGAAGAATTTGCTATAGAGTGTTCTATTTTGAAAGTAGCTGTTTCTGAAGACGTTCAAAACTGTGCCGACGAAGGAATCCAGATTTTTGGAGGTATGGGATTTTCCGAAGATACCCCAATGGAAAGTGCCTGGCGTGATGCTAGAATTGCTCGTATTTATGAAGGTACCAACGAAATTAACAGAATGCTTTCGGTGGGAATGTTAATCAAAAAAGCATTCAAAGGTCACGTTGATTTATTAGGTCCAGCCACAAAAGTTCAGGAAGAATTGATGGGGATTCCTTCATTTGACACGCCTGATTATTCTGAATTGTTTGCTGAGGAAAAAGAAATGTTAGTTAAATTGAAAAAAGCATTCCTAATGGTTGCTGGTGGTGCGGTTCAAAAATACGGTCCCGATTTAGAAGGTCACCAACAATTATTAATTGCCGCCGCCGATATTTTAATCGAAATCTATATGGCGGAATCAACCATATTAAGAACTGAAAAATTGGCAAAAAAAGAAGGTGAATCCAAAGTACAAGAACAAATTGCGATGGCAAAATTATACTTGTACAAAGCGGTTGATGTGGTTACCCAAAAAGGGAAAGAAAGTGTCATCTCTTTTGCTGAAGGCGATGAACAACGAATGATGTTAATGGGATTACGCCGTTTTACAAAATACACCAATATGCCTAATATCATTGGATTAAGAGAATTGATTACCACAAAATTAGTAACAGAAAATGAGTATTGTTTCTAATTTTTAAAATAGTTTTAACTAGTTTAATTTGTTGTAAAAGAGAGGATTTTTTTTAAATTATCCTCTCTTTTTGTATATAATCATTAACTAAATTTAATCCTTGTCTTCCGTTTCTCCTTGTTCTCCAACAGCAGTATTTTGTTCTGCTGCTCCAGCCGGAACAGCGTTCGCTCTAATTTCGGTATGGCGAATTTCACCACCAGAATTTCCCACTAATGAGCCAAAAACTACTGACACTATAGCTATAATTAATACTATAGCAGCAACCAATTTCGCTTTTACGTGATTCTTATAATCAAAATAAATTCCCAATAAAGAACAAAACCCTAATACATACATAACCACTGCAAAATTCTCGGCCATCTCTTCGTGTTCGTGGATAATTTGTTTTCCAACAGAAGGCATGTCTTCGACCAATTCTTCGGCTCCTTCTCCGGTTCCCATACTAAAAGCGGCAAAAACTGCTGCTACAACAAATAAATAATAAGCGGTGTTTTTCACCGAAATTTTTTTTAAAACCATTCCTGCAATTAAAATTCCCAATCCAAGAATTGTCCCAATAATTGGAAAATGGTTTACTACCATGTGTAAATGTGCGTCGTTCATAATTTTGTATTTAATGTTAAAATATTTATGCTAATTATCCAGCCAATGAAACTCCGATTAAAGTTCCAATTCCATAAGTCACAGCTGCTGCGGCCAATCCAAAAGCAACTTGTCGCATTCCCGAAAATAGAATGCTTTTTCCTGTCAATAATGTTATGGCTGCTCCAATACCAAAAAGTCCCACAACACTACTCGCAATACTCAAATAAATAGCGTTTTTTCCGTCCAAAATCATAAAAGGATACAATGGAATAATCGCTCCGATGGCAAACAGAATGAACGAAGCAATGGCAGCTTCCCAAGCAGAACCGCCCAATTCTTCTTTGTCAATTCCTAGTTCTTCGGTGATGATAGCATCGATTGCCGTGTCAGGATTCTCAAATGCTTTGTCAGCCAGTTTTTGAGCTTCTGTAGCGTTCATTCCTTTGGCTTGATACAGCAAGACTAATTCCTTTTTTTCTTCTTCTGGCGAAGCTTCCAACTCTTCGGTTTCCAAATCGATTTGGCGCTGATTTAATTCTCTTGAACTTTGCACCGAAAGCCATTCGCCCAAAGCCATCGAAATTGCTCCAGCCATAAGACCTGCAATTCCGGTCAATAAAATGGTGTCATTGGAAACTGCCGCTCCAGCAACTCCCATAACCAAACTCATATTGGAAACCAGTCCGTCATTCGAACCCAAAACCGCTGCACGCAACGCATTTCCACCAACGGATTTATGCCGACTTTCGAATTTAGACAACAATCCGCCTGAAACATTCAAAGCGGCATTATTGTTTACGGCTTCAATAATATTGAGGTGATTGTGTTCGAAACCATTAGGCTTCTCCCCTTTTTCAATTTTGTTTTTGATAGCGTTTAATGCAAATTGTTTTTCAACATTCGACAAACTGCTGATGATGGAATTATAACCAAAAAGTTTTCCCAGTTTCAATTGGAATTTGGCTCTTGATGAAGCTGAAGGCATAACGTGATTCGGTTCAAACTCCCGAACCTTGTCCAGCATATGTTTTGCGTGTCCCTTTTCAATTTTGGCTAAACTTTGTAAAACGCGAGTCAAATTTTCATCCGACTGAATATTAGCAATGCTATCGTACAAAAATGCCGTATCGACTTCGGTTTGTAATTGTCCTTTTAATTTGTTTAAGTCCATAAGTATTGTTTTTATTCTGCCAAATCAAAAACACCTTTTACAAGAATTTTTGAAGAAGCATTAATTTGATTATTAGGAATAATTTCGACTGTTTTTTCAGACTTTTCGCCAATAGTAACGGCTACTTTTTTGAAAGAAAAAGTATTGTTTTTATCGTTATCCAATAAAAGCACGAAATTTTTGTTGTTTTCAGAAATTAATGCATCCGTAGGAATAGCCAAACCTTTTTTCGAACTTGTTTTTATTTTGGCTTCCACAAACATTCCCGTAAGTAATTTTTGTTTGATATTGTCATCCAAATGCCCGTGAACATTGATGGTTCTGTCATTGCCTTCAATTGATTTCCCAACCAAATGTACTTTGGCATCAAAAACTTCTTTGGTGGCTTCGGGAACGGTAAAAGTGATTTTTTGCCCCTCTTTTACTTTCAAAATATCCTTTTCAAAAACTGCCAATTCCAAATGCAAATGATTGGTGTCCACAATTTCCAAAATCACGTCCGAAGGAGCAACCGGCATTCCCACATTGGCATTCATAATGACAATATCGCCCGTAATTGGGGCATAAATGGTTACTATCGAAGTCAATTTCCCTTTTTCGACATTGCTTGGATTGATGTTCAGCAATTGCAATTTTGCTCTTAAACTTTGGTACATTCCCAATGTTCTTCTGTAATCGCTTTCGGCTTTGAGGTAATTTTTTTGGGAAGTAATTTTTTCGTCATAAAGTGTTTTCTGTCTTTCGAATTCCGATTTCAAATACTTAATTTGCTCCGCCACTTCAAGATAGTCTTTTTGAATGTCAAGGTATTCCGTGTTTTCCAAAGTTAAAAGAGCTTGTCCTTTAGTCACTTTATCTCCAACCAAAAGTTTGGTCGATTTTACATAACCTCCAATAAACGAAGTGACTTTTGCCCTGTTTTGAGGTGGAACGTCAATTTTTCCGGAAGTGTTTATGGTCACATCAAAATCCTGTTCAACGGGACTTGCAATTTCCATTCGCGACGATTGAAACTGGGCTGCAGTAACCGTAATTAAGCCGTTATCTTTCTCTGTTGGTTCTTGTGTTTTAGCGTCTTTACAAGAAAACAAAAGCGAAGTTATGATGAGGGTGTATATGATTTTTTTCATTGGTAACATATTAAAAATTAAGATATTGTAAATCTAATTGGGTTTTGTTGAATTGCAGCACATTGTCTAAATAATCCACTTGAATGGCTGTCGCGTTTTCTAAACTTTGAATGTATTGAAAGAAGTCAATTTCTCCTTGTTTGTAGCTTCTATTCCCTACTTTAATGATTTCTTCCGACAGTTTTTTCCCGTATTGATTGTAATAATTAATGGCTTCCTGATATTTGGCCAATTCATTTATTTTTTGGCTGATGTATTTATCAATTTTTTGCTCTTCGTTTTGTTTTTGTTGCTCCCAGGATTGCAATTCCAATTGAGCCACTTTCGACTTGGCTTTATTACCAAAATAGAATAACGGAATGCCTACTCCAACCTGAAATCCATACAAAGATTGCGATAATCCACTATTTTTTCCTTGGAAATAATCTAGGTTTAAATCGGGCAACCAATGCTGTTTTTGCAAACTGATTTGGTTTTTATAATTATTGCTAATACTTTCCAAATAAGACGAATACAACGACTTACTTGTTTCATTTGTCACGTTAATAATTGGTTCGATTTGATTATTTGCAATTAGCAATTTTTCATCGGATTGAACCAAGGATTGCAAAATCTCATACTGTGCTTTTTTGTCGTTTTGAATCTGAGAAAGCGTGGTGCTTATCTTTCTGAATTTGGCTTGAGCCGTAATCTTTTCGAGATAATTGGTTTCGCCTAATTCAAATTTTCTGTTGCTGGCTTTGGAGAAATTTTGGTACAAACTGTCCAAATACCGATACAATTTTTCCTGATGTTGTAAATAAACAATCTGATGATAGGCATTCGAAACATTGAAAGTCAGTTTATTTTTATGAATTTCAAAACTGGCTTTTTCTTTCTCGAATTCGGCAGTATTGACGCTTTTTTGCGCACCATAAATGGTCGGAAAAGCAAAACGTTGTTGGATACCAAAAACCTTCAAGGGTTCGTTATTTACGGCCAAATTATTTTGGTCATAGCTGTAATAAACATTCGTTTTATCAAAAGAATAAGCGTTATTGATGTTCGCTTTCGTTTTATCAACCTGCAATTGTGCCGCTTTAATACTTCTACTGTTTTCCAAGGCTTTGGCAATCAAAATATCCAGTTCGTTGTTGTTAGAATTTGAATTTTGAGAAAAACCAACAGAAGTAAACAACAACCCAATCAAAAGCAAGGTTTTGTTCTTGTGGCTTTTGAATTTAGCTTTTTTGAATTCTTTTCCATCAAAAACTTTATACAAAATAGGCAAAACCACCATCGTCAAAATCGTCGCGGTAAACAGTCCTCCAATAACCACCGTTGCCAGCGGACGTTGTACTTCTGCCCCAGCCGATGATGAAATAGCCATTGGCAAGAATCCCAATGCAGCAGCAGCGGCAGTCAAAATTACGGGGCGCAATCTGTCGGTTGTGCCTTTCAAAATTAATTCGTCCATATCTTCCATTCCGCTGTGTTTTAATTCTTTAAAATGTTCTATCAGTACAATTCCGTTGAGCACGGCAATCCCGAAAAGTGCAATGAAACCAACGCCTGCAGAGATGCTAAAAGGCAAATCGCGCAGCCATAAAAACAACACGCCACCCACTGCCGAAAGCGGAATGGCTGAATACACCATCAAGGCTTCCTTGACGCTGCTAAAAGCAAAATACAGCAAGATAAAAATCAGGAACAAAGCGATTGGAACGGCAATGGCCAACCGTGTTTTGGCGCTTTGAAGGTTTTCAAATTGTCCGCCATAACTCACTGTGTAGCCAACCGGAAGTTTGATTTTATTTTCCACAATATTCTGAATATCAAGCACCACACTTTGTAAATCTCTATTTCTCACGTTGATTCCCACCACAATTCTACGATTGGTATTGTCTCGTGAAATTTTCGCTGGGCCTTCGGTATATTCAATATTTGCCAATTCGCTCAACGGAATTTGCTCGCCGTTTGGAACCGAAATATATAAATTTCGCAAATCTTCAATATCCCTGCGATTGGTTTTGTCCAAACGAATGACCATATCGAATCGTTTTTCACCTTCGAAAACATTTCCTACCGTTTTTCCGGCAAAACCAAGGGCAATTATTTCATTCAAATCGGCAATATTCAATCCGTATCGAGCAATTTTGGAACGGTCATAAGACACCGCCATTTGTGGCAAACCTTCCGTTTTTTCGATAATCACGTCCGATGCACCTTCTATATTTTGAATAGCTTTTTTGATTTCAATGGCTTTGTGCGCCAACACTTCTAAATCTTCACCAAAAATTTTCACCGCCACATCCGAACGCGTTCCTGAAATCAATTCGTTGAAACGCATTTCGATGGGTTGCGTAAACTCGATATCCATATTGGGGATTTGTTTTTCGATGGCTGCTTTTATTTTATCCGCCAATTCGTCTTTGCTGGAAGCCGAAACCCATTCGGATTTTGGTTTCAACTTGACGATTACGTCGCTTTCCTCCATACTCATTGGGTCGGTTGGTACTTCCGCAGCACCAATTCTGCTGACCACTTGCTCGACTTCGGGAAAGCTTTTCAGGATTATTTTTTCAATTTTTGTTGTTGTGGCAATCGTTTTTGACAGCGAAGTTCCCGTTTTTAAAACCGGTTGAATGACAAAATCGCCTTCATCTAATGTTGGAATAAACTCTCCTCCCATCGTTGCAAAAAGCGCCATAGCCATAAACAATAAACCTACTGCAGCATACATTACTTTTTTTGTATTAGCCAAAGCCCAAGTAATTACGGGCAAATACCACGATTGCATCAGTTGAATCAACCTATTGGATATGGAGTTTGGATTTTCCTCAGTTGGTTTTAAAAATAGTGACGAAACAACAGGAACATAAGTAAAACAAAGCAGCATCGCTCCCACCAAGGCAAAACTAAATGTCATTCCCATTGGTTTGAACATTTTGCCTTCGATGCCCGTTAATGAAAGAATTGGGATAAAAACAATTAGAATAATCAATTGTCCGAAAATGGCTGAATTCATCATTTTCGAAGCACTATTGTATGTGATTTGGTCGATTTGAATTTGGCGATCTTCATTGGATAAAAGTTCCAAACCTTTGGATTTGTGTGCAATTTGGAAGGCAATAAACTCGACTATAATAACCGCTCCGTCAATGATAATTCCAAAATCGATGGCGCCCAAACTCATCAAGTTGGCATCAATTCCAAAAACATTCATCAGCGAAATTGCAAAAAGCAAACACAACGGAATCACCGAAGCGACCACCAAGCCAGAACGCCAATTGCCCAGCAATAAGACCACGACAAAAATCACGATTAAACAGCCCAGAATCAAATTTTCGGCCACGGTAAAGGTGGTTTTTCCGACCAATTCACTTCGTTCCAAAAAGCCATTGATGTAAACGCCTTTCGGCAACCGTTTTTGAATTTCGGCAACCCTATCCTTAACGTCCGAAATCACTTGTTTGGAGTTTCCACCTTTGAGCATCATTACTTGTCCCAAGACTTTTTCACCTTCACCATTGCCTGTTATGGCTCCGAAACGATTGGCGTTTCCGTAGCGAACTTGCGCCACGTTTTTGACATAAACCGGTAATCCATTCGTGTTTTTGACCACAATGTTTTCAATGTCTTGAATGGATTTTACCTTTCCTTCGGCACGAATAAAATAACTTTGATTTGTTTTTTCGATGTAAGCTCCACCTGCAATGCTGTTGTTTTTTTCCAAAGCATTAAACACGTCCAAAGTCGTGATGTTCATTGCTTTTAAACTAGAGGGAACAATCGCAATTTCGTATTGTTTGAGATAGCCACCCCAAGTGTTTATTTCAACAACACCTTTGATACCGGACAATTGCCGTTTTACCACCCAATCTTGAAGCGTTCTTAAATCGGTGACAGAATATTGCGATTTGAATTCGGGTTTTACTTCCAAAGTATATTGGTAAATTTCGCCCAAACCTGTGGTAATTGGCCCCATTTCAGGAGTTCCAAAACCTTGAGGAATTTTTTCTGAAGCAGTTTTGATTTTCTCGGCAATAAGTTGGCGAGGAAGATAGGTTCCTAAATCATCATCAAAAACGATGGTTACCACCGAAAGTCCGAATTTTGAAATAGAACGTATTTCCTGAACGCCAGGTAAATTGGCCATTTCTATTTCGACTGGATAAGTTATAAATTGTTCGATATCTTGGGTCGAAAGATTGCGGGAAGTCGTGATTACCTGAACTTGGTTGTTGGTTACGTCAGGCACTGCTCCAATGGAGATTTGGGTGATGGAAAAAAGTCCAAACCCAATGACCAAGAGTGTAAAAAGTAATATTATTAGTTTGTTCCTTAAGCTAAATGCGATTATTTTCTCGAGCATATATTTTCAAATTTTATATTACAAAAGTATTGAGAACTATAAGAAAGGACGCTTAAGGACTACTTAAGATATACTTACGGAAAACTTAAAAACACAGTAGTTCCTGTATTTTCTTTACTAATGATTTTTATGTCAATATGAAGCAAAGTACTCAGTCTTTTTACAATTGACAAACCGAGTCCAGTACCTTTAATTCCAGAATGTTCAATAGATTTTGAACGGTAAAATTGGTTGAATATTTTTTTCAAATCTTCTTCGGGAATTCCTATTCCTGAATCGATTATTTGGCATTCGATTCCCTCTTTTTTATCGGTTAAAACAATATTTAAAGTAGTGTTTTTATTGGAATATTTTAAAGCATTTGAAACCAAATTATTGATAATAATCGAAAGTAAGTAAGCATCAGAATTGACGTAATATTCCTTGATAAATTCGGTTGTGATATGAATTTTTTTTTCCTGAATTTGGCTCGAATAGCGAGAAATGGCATCTAAAATGGTAGCATTTAAGCACACTTTTTCAATTTTCAAACTTTGATTTTGATTTTCAAATCGAGCTAACAAAAGCAATTCATCGACCAAATGGTTCAATCTATTCACTTCAGAAACACAAAAATTGATTTTTTCGAGATATTCTTCTTGATTTCTTGGTTTCCTGATTAACACTTCCAAAGTTCCCTTGATGACCGTTAAAGGAGTTCTTAATTCGTGTGAGGCATCAGATGTGAATTGTTTTTCCCTTTCGATTGTGTTTTCTATTCTATCCAATAAATTATTTATCGTTTGCGAAAGGATATAAAGTTCATCCCGATTTTGAGGCAACGGAATTCTTGATTTCAGGTTATCCTTTGTTATAATATTAGATGTTTTGATAATGGAACTTATTGGTTTTATGCTTCTTCCAGCAATTAATCGGGCAATGATAAAAAGTAAAAACAGAATTAACGGATAGGAAAAAATTAAAATTTGAAATAAATTATGGAGCACCATTTTGGCATCTTCTAAAGACATTGCCACCAATAAATATCCTTTTTTTACTGAATTTTGAAATATGGGAACCTGAATTTGCCGAATAGATTTATTATCTAATTGTGTATCAAAGAATACATTATCGCCAATAGTACTATTGAAAATTAAAGTATGAATTTTTAGATTTGGAGATTTTTCGGCAAGCTTTCCTATCTTGTCATAAAATTGAATAAAAACTGGATTTACAGCAACTGAATTGTGTTCTCGTTCTCTCCATTCGTCATTATGGATTAGACCTATATAATCGTCTTTTATTTCAATTTCGGTCAAATGCTTGCTCACTTCACTCTTGATGTCATCGTTTATATGACTATAAACACTGATTTTTACAATATAATATATAGAAAAAAAAACTACAAAAATCAATAACCCTGTAGTGATAATATAGTTAAACGCTATTCTATTTTTAAAAGAAAGTGGTTGCATAGTTTTATTTAATCATTGGCAATGTAGCCAACTCCTCTAATCGTTTTTATATAATCTTTGTCAATTTTTAAACTGAGTTTTTTACGAATGGCGTTCATAAAAACATCAATAACTCCTGTATCATATTCAAAATGAATGTCCCAAACATCTTCAATAATTTGGGTTCGAGTGCAAACTTTTCCTTTATTTCGAACCAAATAGCAGAGCAATTCAAATTCGCGTTGGGTCAAGTTGGCTTCATTACCATCAACCAATACAAGATGTTTTGTGAGATGAATTTCAATGGGTCCTAGTTTTAGTGTTTCTGGCTCTGTTTGATTTCTGAAATGAATTTTTATGCGTTCGACTAATTCATCAAAACTAAATGGTTTTTTGATATAATCATTGGCACCAGCTTTTAGTCCTTCAATAGTTTCTTGAACGGTATCCTTTGCTGTTAAAAAAATAATGGGAGTTGTGGTATCGGTTTTTCGAATGGATTTACATACTTCAATTCCAGTCATTTTTGGTAAAATCCAATCCAAAAGAATGATATTTACTTTTTGGCTTAAAGCCAATTCAAGACCCGTTTTGCCATCGTTTGCCACCAAAACTGTATAGCCCTCTTCCTCCAAACCTTGCTGGAGAAAATTGGCAATCCCTACTTCGTCTTCTACTATTAAAATTTTCATTTTTTATTGCATTACAAACTTAAATCCAATGGTAGCGATGTTGGCCGTTAAATTATCGCTTCGCTGATACCGATTGAATCTGAAATCGATATTTTTTAAACCAAATTTCCAGATTTTGGCACCTGTAAAAATATCGGTGTAATTCACTCCAAACCCATATTGGTTGGAATCAAAGGTAGCTAAATCTGGGTCGGATGTATAATATTTTTCGGTTGATAAATGTGTTTCATACGGTGCGAAATATTTCGATTGTGTTTGGGTATAAAAGCGATACATAGGAAAAACAGTAAATCTATCAGATACTTTAATTGGCAACTCAATAGAAGCTGTGTGGGATTGAATATCCCAATTATCAGAATAAAAACGGTAATAAGTGCGCAAAACAAATCGCTCGTTGATGTAATAATTCAATCGGGCGCCAATAGGTAATTTGAAACGACTATCAGGCAATCTTTCGATATCGTCTGCCAATTTATAGACTCCCACATTGCTTTCACTTTCATATTGTGGAATATATTGTGCTTGTCCAATATAATAATTGGCTTTATCGGCAAAATAAATTCGATGATACGGTGTTGACAACAATCCTTCTTGTTGCAAAACATCAAAGAAAACAGAAACTTGTAATTTTTTTGAGAGTACCTGAGACAATCCAACCGAGGCAGAATAAGAATTTCTATTTACGGAAGGTATGGTTTGAAACGCCGAGGGCAAATAATTAACGGTAGCTTGCCCGCTTTGATCCAAAACAGTCACTCCTGCAAAATATCCTTGGTTTAAAAAATCAGCGCCATATTTTGAATATTCGTGTAATTCAGTTGGGTAAATGGGTCTCCACTGGTCTAAATACACATTGGCTTTTAGACTTAATTCTGCGTTTTTATCGTTGAAAAGTTGGGCAATACCTCCACCAAAACCAACAGAGGTATAATCGTATTCATTGGAAAAAGAAACGTCTGCATTCCAAATAAAATTTCTGGAATCACTACTATGGGAATAATTTACAGTTACTGCGGACAGTTCGTCATTTTTTGATGCTCCAGATGAGGCTTGCCAAGGCGTTCCATAAGGCGCAGCTGCAGGTGCTGCCGCAAATGAACCTATTCTATCGTCGTCACCATCGTCATCATCGCCACCACCAGAAGCTCCAGTGGCATTGAACGGATTGATATTACTGGATGAAGCCGATGAGTAAGCCGAAATACCCAAATCGACGGTTAAAACAGCATCATCGTTTAAGGGCATTGCCACTACAATATTGGTAGCAATATCAGTCAATTCCTCAGAACCTATTCCACCTGAAACTGCTGATTTTGATCCATCTTGATTGTAATAACTCAACAAAAAATCAACTTCAACACTTTCTAAAACACGCTTTTTAAAAACAAGCGTGGAATCTTTTTCTTGTGCAGAAGAAATTATACCGCTGAATAAACTCAATGCAATTACTATTTTTTTCATCTTAATCATATTAATTACATCCACAACCACCACCTGATTTACCACCATTGGCGCCAGCTGCTGCCTCTCTGTACACCTGAAAAGTAGTTTCATAACGCTCCGAAGTTCTTGCCGAAAGCTTCATATCGGGATCATTTATGGCTACTTTTTCATATTCTTTTACCGCATTACAAGATTGTAAAACTGTAATCAAAAAAAACACGAAAACTATTTTTTTTATCATTATCTCAATTGTTAATTTGAATTATTTAAAATTTTTAATGTCGATTCCTTTTGACGAATGAATTTTCCCCTTATCATCCACTATAATACATTCAATACCTTTCAATTGGCTTACTAAATCCAATCCAACTTCTACTCCCAAAACAAATATTCCGGTGGCTAAGGCATCGGCAATTTCGGTTTGTTTCGAAAAAACGGATACACTCACAATCCCTTTTGAAGGATAACCTGTACGAGGATCGATGATGTGTGAATACCGAATACCATTAAAAACAACATATTTTTCATAACTACCCGAAGTTTCCACGGCACTATTTTCGAGAGGAAAAGTGGCAAAAATTTTATTTTTATTCATAGGATTTACAATTCCCACTGTCCAAAACTTGCCGTCGGGCTGTTTTCCCCAAGTATTGATGTCTCCTGAAACATTGACAATACCAGCAGCACATCCTTTAGAAAAAAGCAATTCTTTGACTTTATCAGCGATATACCCTTGACCAATACCACCAAGTCCCAGTTTCATTCCTTCAATTTTGAGAAAAATGGTTTGCTCTTTTGAATCGAGAATAATATTCTTGTATCCAATTTTAGAAACCGATTTTTTGATGGCATCTTCGGTTGGCATCTCTTTCATACTGCCATCAAACTTCCAAATTTTATCCATCGATGCATACGAAATATCAAAAGCACCAGAAGTGATTTCAGAAATTTTAATGGAGCGGTTAACTAATTCGAAAACTTCCTTATCGACTTTAACAGGTTTGATTCCTGCATTTTGATTTACATTCGATATTTGTGAACTTGGAATCCAATCGGATATTAAATTTTCGATACGTTTTACTTCGGCTACAGCCAAATCTGCAAAATAATTTCCTTGAACGGTATCTTTACAAACAACTGTAATTTCGAAAGGACTTCCCAGCATCGATAATTTCTTTTTGTGAATGATTTGCCCAAAAGAGACAAATGTGATTGTTAAAAAGAATAGTGTCGCTATATTTTTCATTATTTCTCCAATGAATGAATGAGTTGAATATAATCTGGTGCCGAAATGTTCTTAAAACCAGTCATACCAAGCACTTTTCCAGTTTTGTCCAACAGAATTACTAAAGGAAAACTACCATTTTTGTTGTATTTTTCGGCCAATTTATTGTTGCTTTCGGTTAGTTCTGGAGACAATTGATTTGCTTTTTTCTTTGGAAAATCAGCTTTATAAATTACCCAGTATTTCTCCGCTTCCGTTTTGAAAGCTTCAGATTTCCAGACGATATTATCTAATTTGATACAAGGTGCGCACCAATCCGAACCTGAAAAAACTAATAAAATGTTTTTATTTTCTTTCGTTGCTTGTTGCTTTGTTTCTTCAAAGTTAGTTTTCCAGTTTTGCGAATAACCAAACGTCATCACAAAAAGTGCCAAAAAAACCGTCCATTTTTTCATTATTATTCGACTCAAATTAGGTTCCATTTTAATTAATTTTTTCAATGTAAAAATATTGTTTTTATTACAATGCAACTCTTGGTTGTCAAGATTTAAGTAAATATTAATTATTAAAATTTAAAGGTTAAGGCATACTTAAATAAGATTAATATTAAAGTTTAACCAAAAATAAAGTATTTTTACATCAATTAAAGAAATAAATTCAGGCTCCGTTCATAACTTGAATTTGATAAATAAAAACACACTATGTTTCGCCATAAAGGTAAATACAGGACTTTTGCTCACGATTTGAGATTGGCGATTTTGCTGTCCTTTGTTGCGGGATTAGTCAATATTACGGGTGTTTTAGCTTTAAAAACTTTGACAACAAATGTAACAGGTCACTTTGCTTTTTTTGCTGAAGAGATTATGAGACACGATTTTGCTACTGCAATTACCTTTTTCCTTTTTACCGTTTTCTTTCTGTTAGGTTCGTTTATATCCAGTTTTTTACAGGAATTAATTTCTTTAAAAAATCCAGATTGGTCACATATTTTTCCAATTACACTAGAAATGGTAATTTTAATTTCTATAGGAATTTTCGGAACCACCACAGGTTTATTTACTTTAGATGGGAAATTGACTGCCTTTTTTATGCTTCTTTCTATGGGAATCCAAAATTCCTTGGTAACCAATATTTCAAAAGCAACCGTTAGAACTACCCATTTAACGGGACTTTTTACAGATTTAGGAATCGAATTATCACAGTTGTTTTTTTACAAAAAACCCGAAGAAGTAAAAAAATTGAAGACCAGTATCTTTTTGCGATTATCCATCATTACTTTCTTTTTTCTGGGATGTTTTTCAGGTGGAATTATCTATCAATTACTCGAAATAAAAACACTATTTGTCGCCGCATTTGTTCTTTTTATTGCTCAATGGTATGATTTTTTGCGCCTAAAATTTCATTTAATCAAAAGGAAAACGTTTCATTAATAGACTTTACAACAGTCCATTATATTTCCTGATAAACCATTCAGCAGCTAGTGAAATGGCAATCAAAACCAATAACCAAACCCAATCAATCAAAGGTGTTTTGCTTGCGATTTCTTTTTGGATTGCTTTGTAATTTTCGTTTTCCAAAAGTGATTTGATTAATGTATCAACCTGATTTGGATAATATGCTTTTCCTTGTGTTTGAACAGCCAATTGATTTAATTTTTCTACATCTGGATTGACGAACTGTTTTTCAATGTCAAAATCCAGAATTTCAAAATGACCAGAATGACTCGTTTTTGAAGTCAATTCCTTCACAGTAAAATCATACCCTCCAGCCGATAGTCCATCCAGATTGACTTTAAAAGAATTATTGCCTTTTAATAAATCGTAGTTTTTAGTTTGCTTAGTTTTGGCATTAGTTACTGAAATGGTCAAACGGGCTTTCTCGTCAAATTCGTAGTTTTTATTGAAATATTGTGCCAAAATTTCAATAGCTTCTCCTGAATTATAAAAACTTTCGTGATTAACGACCAATGATTTTTTAGAATCATTCGACGCCAAAAATTGGATAATTTTATCTACGAAAACATCAAATTTTTCGAAAGATTGATTGTCGACGTGACTTTGCAAACGCCATTTCCAAAGGTTTTCTCCCAACAAAAAAGCAGAACGTTTGCCTTGATTTTCGGCAAAAGCCAATAAAGGAGCATTGGTATCAATATTCCTGATTTTGGACGAAAGCAAAGTTGAAACTGTTCCGTTTGTGGAAACCGTTCCAAAAGCATTTTGCAAGGGCGGAAAATTTTCGAAACCAATATTATCAATCGCAAAAAGATTGAATTGTGAATTGAATTCACCCAAAAAATCTTCTTTTTGTCCGCTCATTTTAAAAACCAAATTCGATTGTTGCTGGTTCAAAAAATTGAAATCGGTACTGTTTCCAGTAACAATAAAAGTATTAATTCCAGCTAATTTATTTTTCTCAAAAACCGACTTGAATTCGTTCGTTGGCTGGTACAAAATCAAAACATTGCAATCTTGTAGCAAATTGATTAAATTTGGTTTAACGATAGTTACTTTTCGTTGTGCATTAGATTCAATAGCTCGCTTCATTGCACCAATATCAGGATGATTTATGGCAGAAACAATGGTGACATTTGTCTTTTGATCCATAATTTCAACAGCGAAATTCTTGGTATTGTTATAGGTATTTTTCTCTTTTTCATTAGATGAAATTGTGGCTTTAAATACTTGTAATCCTACTTTGTCGGCAGGAAGTAAAACATTCAAAATCACCGATTTTTTGGAAGACGAAAAAGAAACCTTTTGCTTGCTCAAAACTGAATTGCCTTGCGAAATACGAAAATCAGCAGTGATAGTTTTGTTTCCGGAATAGTTCAAAAACACTTCTACAGGAAATTTATTCTTGTGAAAAGCGTACTTATTAACGTTCAACTGACTTACTTTTAAATCCAAAAATGTCGTTGTATCGCCAACTATCAAAGGATACACTTTGTTATTCGCATCAAAAGAATAGACATAATCATTGCCCGAAGTTTGGTTTCCGTCTGTAATCAAAACCGTTGGGAAAGTGGTGTTCTTATAAATGCTTTTCAAACTTTTGGCTACTTCATCCAAATTAGTTTGTGTTCCCTTGAAATCTAACTCCTCCGATTGCTGAAATTCATTGTCAAATCGATAGAATTGAATGTCAAATTTGTCCTGAAGTTCCTTGTTTTGAGATAGTTTTTTAGATAATACTAACGCAGGTTCATTCGCTTTTAAATCTACAATTGAGCTCGAATTATCCACTACAATTGGCAAAGGCGTTTTAATGGTTTCGAGTGTTTTACTTGTGATTATAGGATTAATCAACAACAATAATATCCCAAAAATGGTTACAAACCGCAAAAAAGCCAAAACCAAGTTTACTTTCGACTTGGTTTTGGCTTTATAAAAATATTGGAAAAAGGACAAACCACTTGCTATTAGTAAAGAAAGCAATAACAATAGAATGGTGTTTGTAGTCATCGTTTTTAGTTTATGGTTTTGGGTTTATAGTTTATGTTTTCAAAATAATAAACCATTAACAACAAACGTATTATGTTAACATTCCTCCGCAAACATTCAAGACTTGTCCGGTAACATACGTACTCATATCCGAAGCCAAGAAAAGACAAGCGTTGGCAACATCTTCAGTTGTTCCTCCACGTTTCAAAGGAATTCCTTCTCTCCAACCTTTTACAACCTCTTCGCTCAATTTGGCCGTCATTTCAGTTTCGATAAATCCTGGAGCGATGGCGTTGCAACGAATATTACGAGAACCTAATTCCAAAGCTACTGATTTTGTAAATCCAATAACTCCGGCTTTGGAAGCAGCATAATTCGTTTGTCCAGCATTTCCCTTCACTCCTACCACAGAACTCATATTGATGATGGAGCCCGCACGTTGTTTCAAAAAAGTTCTTTGAATAGCTTTGGTCATATTGAAAACTGATTTCAAATTGACATCAATTACTTTGTCAAAATCTTCTTCGGACATACGCATCAACAAATTATCTTTGGTAATTCCGGCGTTATTTATTAAAATATCAACGGTTCCAAATTCAGCTAAAACTGCATCAACAAAAGTTTGAGCTTCGTTGAAATCGGCCGCATTCGATTGATATCCTTTGGCTTTAATGCCCATAGCGTTCAATTCGTTTTCTAATGCCAATGCAGATTCTACAGATGAACTGTATGTAAATGCCACGTTTGCACCATTTTTAGCAAAAATTTCTGCAATTCCTTTTCCTATTCCGCGACTTGCGCCAGTGATGATGGCTACTTTTCCTTCAAGTAATTTCATTTTTTATAATTTTTTAGGAGCTAATCCTGCTATTCGTTGCAATCTTTTATGTTTTTAAAGAAAAACATAAAAGGATTTACACTACTATCAGGGCTAATTTATATCCGTCAAATATAACAATAATTGTGGATTTGAAAAAAATACATTTTCAATTAAACCTTTTACAAAATATAAACTCTTATTATGAAGTTTTAACATTCAAATTCATTTAAATGTTAATTTTTTTAATTTAAATCAAAACAATAACAATATACACACCCTAAAAAGAATAAATGAATACCCTAATAATTTTACATTCAACTATTTTCGCCATTCCCCTTTATTAGAAACAAAACAGTAATTCTAATTAATTTAAAAAAACTTTTTATGAAGCAAACACCATTATTCAGTTTAGCAATTCCTTTTCTTTCACTAATTTTATTTTCTTCTTGTAGCGGAGACGATACTCCTAGCGATCCCGTGGTAACTCCACCTACTACCTCAACGGTTCCAGCTGTTTATAATAAAATATATGGTGCAACAAGCATAACCAGCGATGGGACTTATATAACCATCAAAACTACAGGACAACCCGATCACACAAGCGTGTATTATCCTACTGCAAATGCTTTATACGAAGCATTTAGTGGTACAACATTTGGAGGGGGAGAATTTAAAAAAAATCCGAATACCATAGCTACCAGAACCTATACTTTTAAAATTCCTTTAAACCCACAAGTAAGTAACACACATGCAGCCACACCACTTGGCGCTATGGGAGTTGCAATCAATGGAATACCATTGTACAATCAGTATGCAGCGCCAAACACCCCTCTTACTAGTGAAGTCTTGTCTTTTGACAAATATTTTGGACATCCAACAGCTACGGGAAGTTATCATTATCATGTTGAACCTTTGTACTTGACAACGGTTAAAGTTACAAAATCATCATTGTTAGGATTTTTATTAGATGGCTTTCCAGTTTATGGTCCTGAAGAAAATGGAGCCGCAGTAACTAATGCAATGTTGGATGGGTATCACGGTCACACCGGTATTACTGCAGATTACCCAAATGGAATTTACCATTATCATATCAACAATACTGACCCATACATAAATGGTAGCGGTTTTTATGGCACGCCAGGAACAGTCACACAGTAGTTTTATGAAAAGACTGTTTTTAATTGTATTAGGTTTTTTCCTTTTTGCCTGCTCTAATGGCAAAAAGGAAAAACCTGTAAATCCAAAACCAATTCCATCGATTTATATCAATGTAAATAGTGTTGGATTGCAAAAGATTCAAGACGTTGTTTATTTCAATGATAAAAAATTTAACGGTTACGTTTATGAAATGTACAACTCTAAAGACACTGCTTTTGTAAGGTCCTACCTGAATGGCATTGAAGAAGGTATCCATAAATCTTGGTATCCCAATACACAATTATTCGAAAAACGATTTTATCGTAACGGCAAAAAAGAAGGAACTCATCGCGCTTGGTGGAAAAACGGAACAAAACAATACGAATATCAAATAGCAAACGACGAATATACCGGCGAATTCAAAGAATGGAATCGAGAAGGTCAGTTAGTAAAATTTTTTCATTACAAAAATGGACAGGAAGAAGGTAGCCAGAAATTATTTTATGACAACGGCTCCATCAGGTCAAATTATGTAATTATCAAAGGAAGAAGATTTGGATTATTAGGAACTAAAAATTGTAAAAATGTTAAAGATAGTATTAGCCATTAGTTGTGCGTTTTTAATTGTGAGTTGTGAGAACAAAACTTCCACAAATGCTCTACCATACTACAACTCTGCCAATTTTGAACCTCAATTTTTAAGCAGCGACCAAGCCGAAAAACAAATCAATCATACAATAGCCAATTTCAGTATGACGGACCAATACAATAAAACTATAACTCAAAAGGATATTGAGGGCAAAATACATGTTGCGAATTTCTTTTTTACCAGTTGTGGTTCCATTTGTCCTAAAATGACAAACAACTTGATTGCAGTTCAGGAATTCATGAAAAATGAAAAAGACATTGTACTATTTTCTTATAGTGTTACACCCTGGGAAGACAGTGTTCCTGTTTTAAAAAGATTCGCAAAAGAATATAAAATCACATCTCCAAACTGGCATTTGCTGACAGGCAAAAAAGAAGAAATATATGAGTTGGCACGAAAAAGTTATTTTGCGGAAGAAAATATTGGTTTTTCAAAAGACACAACAGATTTTTTGCATACGGAACACATTCTATTGGTAGATAAAAACAAGAAGATTAGAGGTATTTATAACGCCACTTTAGAACTGGAAATTCAGCAATTAATTAAGGACATTTCTACATTAAAAAAAGAATAAGGTTCATTTCCTGAAAAGTTCCCGAAAAAAAAGCCTTACCGAAGTAAAGCTTTTGAATTTATAAAATTTTTAGAAATGCACTAAAAAGCCACATTCCATCTTGGCAATCTTGCATTTTCGTCCAAGAAATTTTGTAAAATTTGTCCTTCTAAGAACGTTGGAATTACTTTATTTTTCTCGTTGAAAGTTTCATACCAATACACTTCTAATCTAGAGATGTTTTCCAATTTCATTTGTGCCGGCCAAGAATATTTTCTGCCCGTTTTGGCAAATTGATGACCATTCACAATTTTATCGAACAAACCACCGTTTTTACTTTTTAATGTTCCGTCATTTTGGATTGTCCCTGTAGAACCTACCATAATCAATTCTTTCTCTTCACCATCAATTGCATAGACCAAGAAAATCCCACTTCCACCTTCTGATGCATTGCAAACTTCTTCTAAACTATCGTCAATTGAAAAAGCGAACTGATTTTTGACTTTGATTTTTTTTAATTCTTTGTACATTTTATTTTCTATTATTATTAAATAAAATACCCCACGAAAACCGTGAGGTATTAGATTTTATCGTGTGTTTTAGATTATCCTAAAACTTCTTTTACTTTTTTCCCGATTTCGGCTGGAGAATCTACAACGTGAATTCCACATTCTCTCATAATGCGTTTTTTAGCTTCGGCGGTATCGTCAGCACCACCAACAATTGCACCTGCGTGACCCATTGTTCTTCCTTTTGGAGCAGTTTCACCAGCAATAAATCCAATAACCGGTTTGCGGTTTCCATCCGCTTTAATCCATTTAGCAGCATCTGCTTCGAGTTGGCCTCCAATTTCACCAATCATCACGATACATTCTGTTTCGGGATCATTCATAAATAATTCGATGGCTTCTTTTGTTGTAGTTCCAATAATTGGATCTCCACCGATACCAATGGCTGTTGTAATTCCTAATCCTTGTTTTACCACTTGGTCAGCAGCTTCATAAGTCAAAGTTCCTGATTTTGAAACGATACCAACAGTTCCTTTTTTGAAAACAAAACCTGGCATAATCCCTACTTTGGCTTCACCTGGAGTGATAACACCCGGACAGTTTGGACCAATTAATCTGCAATTTCTGCTTTTTATATAGTTATTGGCTTTAATCATATCGGCTACAGGAATACCTTCGGTGATGGCGATAATAACTTTAATTCCTGCATCTGCAGCTTCCATAATGGCATCTGCTGCGAAAGCTGGCGGTACAAAAATGATTGTTGTATCAGCTCCTGCTTGCTCAACAGCATCTTTTACTGTATTGAAAACTGGACGGTCCAAATGTTTAGTTCCTCCTTTTCCTGGAGTAACACCTCCAACAACATTTGTTCCGTATTCAATCATTTGAGAGGCGTGAAAAGTTCCTTCACTTCCTGTAAATCCTTGAACAATTATTTTAGAATCTTTATTGACTAAAACACTCATGATATATTTTTTATGTGGTTTTTTTGATAGAATTGCAAAAGTATGGTTTTGCTGTTAATATTTGAAAAAATAGTTAAGAAAAATGACTCATTTGATACCCTCTGAACAATTTATCGTCTTTGACTTCCCAAATGACGAAAAAATTACCCATTAACATTTCTTCTCTTGGATTTTCGATCGTTTTCACAAAGTGGGAAAATCGCAATGAAACTAGATTTTTTTCTTGTAGAATATGGCTAATTCTAATTTTGGAACGAACATAAGCTTTAGATAATTCATCGGTTAGGGACAAAATATCATTGAAATCCATTTGGATAAAACCTTTGTTGGTATTCCAATCTATGGTAACTTCGGGATGAAGCAACTCACTAACTGTTTTTCTGTCTAAGAGAACATCTGATTTATAGAAATCGAGAACAATATCTTTTGGCTTCATAATAATTCTTTTAATTTTTGAAGTATTTCCGGAATCTTTTTAATATTGGCAAGCTGTTTCAATTTTTCGCGAGATTCTTCTATAGGTGTACCAAAATAAGTTTTTCCACCTTCGACTGATTTTGTGACTCCTGTTTGTCCTAAAATTACCGCCTTCTCTCCTATTGTTATGCCACTTGTGGTTCCTACTTGTCCCCAAATGGTAACTTCGTCTTTTATGATTACGCAACCTGCAATTCCTGTTTGGGAAGCAATCAAACATTTTTTTCCAATAACGGTGTCGTGCCCAACATGCACTTGGTTGTCTAATTTTGTTCCTTCACCAATGGTGGTATCGCCTGTAACTCCTTTGTCTATAGTACAAAGTGCACCAATACCCACATTGTCTTTGATGACTACTCTTCCACCTGAAATTAATTGGTCAAAACCATCAGGACGTTTTTTATAATAAAAAGCATCTGCACCAAGAATAGTTCCTGCGTGAATAATTACATTATCACCAATTACGGTATGATCATAAATAGAAACATTGGAATGAATCAAACAATTTTTTCCAATAACAACATGGTTTCCAATGAAAGAATTGGGTTGGATCACCGTTCCTGCTCCAATTTTGGCCGAAGCCGAAACAGCCACATTCGAAAATTGAAAGGGTTTGAAATGTTTGGTTAAAATATTGAAATCACGAAAAGGGTCATCCGAAATCAATAAGGCTTTACCTTCAGGACAATCTACATTTTTATTAATCAAAATGGTTGTTGCAGCAGAGTTCAACGCTTTATCGTAATACTTGGGATGATCCACAAAAACAATATCTCCCGATTCTACCACGTGAATTTCATTCATTCCGGAAACTGGAAAATTTTCATCACCAACGAATTCGCTGTTGATAATAGTTGCAATTTCTTTTAAGGTGTATGTTGTATTGAATTTCATAATTTAGTGTTCAGTGTTCAGTATTTGGTATTCAATTTGACTGCAAACTGAATACTGAAAACTGCCAACTATTCTTTAACTCTTTCCATATAATTTCCAGTAGTGGTATCGATTTTGATTTTGTCGCCTTCATTGATAAATAAAGGAACATTTACAGTAGCTCCAGTTTCAACCGTAGCCGATTTTGTAGCATTTGTTGCTGTATTTCCTTTGATTCCTGGTTCAGCATAAGTTACTTCAAGTATTACTGAGGCAGGCATATCTACCGATAAAGGTAAATCAGTTTCAGTATTGATAGCAATCATAACATTTTCACCCTCTTTTAATAAATCTGGAGAATCCAATACATTTTTGTTCAAAGATATTTGTTCAAAAGATTCAATATTCATAAAGTGAAACAAATCGCCTTCTGGGTATAAATATTGGAATTTATGGTTTTCAACACGAACTTCTTCGATTTTATGTCCTGCTGAAAAGGTATTGTCCAATACTTTTCCGTTAGATAAACTTTTTAGTTTAGTTCTAACAAAAGCAGGTCCTTTTCCTGGTTTTACATGAAGAAATTCAATAATTTTATAGATGTCGTTGTTATATTTTATACACAATCCGTTTCTAATATCTGATGTTGATGCCATTTTATCTGTTTGTTGTTTATTGTTAATTGTTTATTGTCAATCGCGATTTTAATCTAAAATCTGTTTTCTAGTAATTCCCCGAATAGCCTTTCATTACTCCTCTTGATGAGTTTCTGATAAAATCTATGATTTCGTCACGCTCAGGAGTGGCTTCCATTTCGCCTTCAATGATTCCTAAAGCTTGAGTTGTATTGTAATTTTTTTGGTACAATATTCTGTAAATTTCTTGAATTTCTTTTATTTTTTCGGAGGTAAATCCACGTCTTCTCAATCCAACTGAATTGATTCCCACATAGGATAATGGCTCTTTTGCTGCTTTAGTATAAGGTGGAACATCTTTTCTTAACAAAGAACCACCAGAAATCATAGCGTGATCACCCACACTAATAAATTGATGTACAGCCGAAAGGCCTCCAATAATAGCATAATTCCCAATCGTTACGTGACCTCCCAAAAGTACTCCATTTACGATTATAGCATTGTTACCAATATGACAATCGTGTGCAATATGCGCCGCAGCCATGATTAAACAATTATTTCCAATTACAGTTTGTCCCGATGCAATTGTTCCTCTATTGATTGTAACGCATTCTCTAATAGTGCAATTATCACCAATTATTGCCAAAGAATCTTCTCCGCCAAATTTTAAATCTTGTGGAATTGCAGAAATTACTGCGCCTGGAAAAATATTGCAATTTTTCCCTATTCTTGCGCCTTCCATTATAGTTACATTTGAACCTATCCAAGTTCCATCGCCTATAATAACGTTATTATGAATAGTGGTAAAAGGTTCAATAACTACATTTTTTGCAATTTTTGCACCTGGATGAACATAAGCTAACGGTTGATTCATATAGTTTGGTTTGTGGTTTGAGCTTGTGATTGAGGATATGGTTTTTAACTATAAACCATCAACAACAAACTATAAACATTTTAATTATTGTTTTTTAGCGATTTGCGCCATCAATTCAGCTTCGGCTACTAGTTTTCCATTGGCGTAAGCATTGGCTTGCATATGACAAATTCCTCTTCTTATAGGAGTAATTAATTCGCATTTGAATGTCAAAGTATCTCCTGGAAGTACTTTATGCTTGAATTTGACATTATCGATTTTCATAAAATAAGTCAAATAATTTTCTGGATCTGGAACCGTACTCAATACTAAAATCCCTCCAGTTTGTGCCATGGCTTCAACAATAATAACTCCCGGCATTACTGGTGCTCCTGGAAAATGACCTACAAAGAAACTTTCGTTCATTGTCACGTTTTTCAACCCAACGATATGACTATCAGACATTTCTAAAATTCTATCGATAAATAAAAATGGAGGTCTATGAGGTAAAACCGACATGATTTTATGAATGTCCATCAAAGGTTCTTGATTCAAATCATAAACAGGAACATAGTTTCTTTGTTCGATTTTAATGATTTTGGCAATCTTTTTGGCAAACTGAGTGTTAACAAAATGACCTGGTTTATTAGCAATTACTTTTCCTTGAATTCGAGTTCCAATTAACGATAAATCGCCTACAACATCCAGCAATTTATGTCTTGCAGCTTCATTTGGATAATGCAAAGTTAGATTATCTAAAATCCCATTGGGTTTCACTGTCAATTCCTCTTTTCCAAAAGCAATTTTCAGATTATTCATCGTTTTCTCGGAAATTTCCTTGTCCACATAAACAATAGCATTATTCAAATCTCCTCCTTTTATCAATCCTTCTTCCAACAAAAATTCTAATTCGTGAAGAAAACTAAAAGTTCTGGAGTCAGCTATTTCTGTTTTGAACTCAGAAATAGATTTCATTGTTGCATTTTGAGTTCCCAAAACTTTGGTTCCAAAATCGACCATTGCAGTTACGCAATAATTATCGCTTGGCATAACCATAATTTCGCTACCCGATTCTTCGTCGGTAAACGAAATTATTTCTTTAACAACATATACATTTCTTTTGGCTTCTTGATCTTGAATACCTGCTTTTTCAATAGCTTCAACAAAATATTTAGAAGAACCATCCATAATAGGAAGTTCTGATGCGTCTAATTCTATGATGATATTATCTAAATCGCAACCCACTAATGCCGCCAAAACGTGTTCAGGAGTTTGAATTTTAACTCCTAATTTTTCTAAATTAGTTCCTCTTTGTGTGTTTACAACATAATTGGCATCGGCTTCAATAACAGGTTGTCCCTCTAAATCCTTTCGAACGAAAGTAAAACCATTATTTATTGGAGCAGGTTTAAAAGTCATAGTCACTTCTTTTCCTGTGTGTAATCCAACTCCGGTTAGTGAAATTTCTGTTTTGATAGTCTTCTGTTTAACCATTGTTTGCATTTTTAAGGTTTAATATTTGTTTTTTTAATTCTTCTAATTCGATAACAATTTTTGGTAAATTCTTGAAATGAACGTACGATTTACTAAAATCATTGTATCCAAATGTGGGACTTCCTTGCAAAATTTCGTCGTCTTTTACATTGCGAGCCACTCCTGATTGTGCCTGAATTTTGACATTATTTCCAATGGTCAAATGCCCAACAATACCTACTTGCCCACCAATCATGCCGCTTTTTCCAATTTTTGTAGAACCTGCGATTCCTGTTTGAGCAGCAATAACGGTATTCTCGCCAATTTCTACATTATGTCCAATCTGGATTTGATTGTCGAGTTTCACTCCTTTTCTAATAATAGTAGAACCCATTGTGGCTTTATCAATCGTTGTGTTGGCTCCAATATCAACATTATCTTCGATAACTACATTTCCTATTTGAGGAATTTTTGTGTAAGTTCCATCTTCATTTGGTGCAAAACCAAAACCATCGGCTCCAATGACTGCTCCAGAATAAATCACACAATTATTTCCTATTACTGTTTCCGAATGGATTTTTGCGCCGGCAAAAATAGTAACATTATTCCCAATTTTCACTCTTTCGCCAATAAAACAATTGGGATAAATTTTGACATCATCGCCTAAAACTACATTTTCGCCAATATAACTAAAGCTTCCCAAATATAAATTGATGCCATATTTGGCGCTTTCCGAAATAAATGAAGGTTGTTCAATACCGATTTTATTCCCTTTTGTAGCTTGATCGTAAAATTCCAATAATTTGGTAAAAGACATATAGGCATCTTCCACTTTTATCAAGGTAGTTTTTAATTCGCTCTCAGGAATGAAGGTATTATTTACTATCGTGATAGTCGCCTGAGTCGAATAAATATAAGGTAAGTATTTAGGGTTTGCCAAAAAACTAATAGATCCTTCGGAACCTTCTTCAATTTTTGACAATTTATAAACTTCGGCTTTTGGATTACCTACGACTTCTCCGCCCAAAACGCCTGCTATTTGTTCTGCTGTAAATTTCATCTTATCGGTATGTATTTTTTATAGGAATAAGATAAAACTCTCCGTTCGATGTCCTACTCAAATTCAATAAAAATGTTTCGCTATGTTTCATCTCGACAAAAATATAAAAAATAGATTTTAAATATAGGTTTTTAAACAAGTTGTTTTGGAAAGCAAAGATAATATTTGGTCACAAATTTAGATAATGACTTCAAATTCAACTGGTCAGATGCTTCGACAACATCCTCAATTGTTCGGTCTTTTTTCAAAATCCGAATGGGTTCTGCTTCTTTGCTATACGCTTGATTCTTTATTTTACCTTTAAAAATAAAATAATTGGTTTCGGCCAAAGTAATATTATTTTCTGCTGCAAACCGTTCTTTTAAATGATGCAAATCTTCAGCAGGCACTTTTTCCTCACTTAATTTAATTTTCAATAAATCCCTGTTGATAATCATTTTACTCAAGGAAGAAAGGATAAAATCGTCTTGTTTTTGCCAGCCTTTCAAAGCGCTAATAATATCAAAATCATCCAATTGAGAAAACAAATCCAAGGTTTCGCTGTCGAAAGTTTCCATCGTAATTTTGTTTTGCATAAAAAAGAGCAAAGGTTCGCTACACGGTAAAACCACTCCTTTTTCGGTCAATTCTTTAGCACGTTTTAGGACTTTCGTCAAAATTAACTCGGCTACCAAACTGGTTTTGTGCAAATACGCTTGCCAATACATCAATCGTCTGGACATCAGGAATTTTTCGACGGAATAAATGCCTTTTTCTTCAATAACCAATACATCATCGACTACATTCATCATCTGAATCAATCGTTCGGAATTGACATTTCCTTCGGCTACACCTGAGTAAAAACTGTCGCGTTTCAGGTAATCCATTCGATCCATATCGAGCTGACTTGAAATGAGTTGCAGCATAAACTTTCGATGGTAATCGCCTTTAAAAACCTTGATAGCTAGACTCAATTGGCCGTCAAACTCTACATTCAATTGCTGCATAAACAACAACGAAATGGCTTCGTGATGCACATCTTCTACAATGCTGCTTTCCATTGCGTGCGAAAAAGGTCCGTGACCAATGTCGTGCAATAAAATGGCAATATACAAAGCATTTTCCTCTTCTTTAGAAATAGAAACGGCTTTGAAACGGAGTGTTTCAACGGCTTTTTGCATAATGTGCATACAGCCCAAAGCGTGGTGAAAACGAGTGTGATTGGCTCCAGGATAGACCAAATAAGACAATCCCATTTGGGAAATCCGTCGCAATCGCTGGAAATAAGGATGCTGAATTAAATCGTAAATTAAGGCATTCGGGATGGTAATAAACCCATAAATGGGATCATTAAATATTTTTAGCTTGTTGATTTCGCTCACTGTACATTGGTTTGAAGTAACAAATATAGGGAAATCTAAAAGGGTATGAAAATTTAATTATTCGAATTTTTTAATAGGCAATAGGAGTTAAAACTATATGAATCTGTGTAGTTCTTTCACCCATTTTTCTCTTTGATACCAATCGTTATACACTAAATAATAATTATCCACTTTGAACTTTCCAAAATTGAAATCCCTGTATTTTTCTAGTATTGCCAAGAGTTTTTCTTTGTTGCTAAATGGTTTTCGGAATCGGACCACGGTGGAATGTGCGGTTTGGATGGAATACCGTTTGTCTATGCTTTGTTCGAGTCCTGAATCTTTGAATTGGGTTCTGAGGTTGTTTCTTAAATCGTTTAGGGAATTTGTATTGGTAAAACCTTGTAGCATTATTGCCGAAGGAGAAGCCGTTACTCCTTGAAAATTGATTTCTATATCGCGAATGTTTACCAAGCTTTTTTCTATAATAGCCACATAATCTGGGATAGATATGGATGCTAAATCAAAGTTGTCATAGCACGAAATGATGGACATCACTGTGATATGAATATCTGAATTGGGGTAATAATACTGGTCGGGATCTATTGCTTTGAGTTCGTTTAAGAAGTGCTGAATGGTGTTTTTGGTTTGAAGATCTGGGCGGATTATTAGAGTCAACCCAAATCTATTGTCTGAAATAGAGTCGATTTGGGTGTCGATATGGTAGTTATCGACAACAATCTTTTCTATCGATTCTTTGTAAAGAGTATCGTAATGCTTTTTTAAATCCATTGGTATAATTGAGCTATGCCCTAAGAAGTAATTGGTAATGTTTTTTTTTATTATAATTCTGAATCGTCCTAAAATTTTCGCTCCGCAAAGTCTCCGACTTTGAGGTAGTGATTTTCGGTTTTCAACCGATTTTGTTTTAAATTATTTGATTTTTATATCAGTCGCAGACTGACGAACACATCCTCAAAGTCGGAGACTTTGTGGAGCGATGGTTATTTTTTTGAGAACGCTTCAGCTAGTTGGTATTTTTCTTTTATTATATTTGCCCCTTATATTTTGGATCAAAATCTACCATCCATTCGATACCAAATTTATCTCTAAACATTCCAAAATAGGAACCCCAAGGACTTTCGGCCAAAGGCATTTCAATATTTCCGCCTTCAGAAAGACCATTAAATAGTTTTTCAGCCTCTTCATGAGTTTATGCACTAATTGCTATTTTAGATCTGTTTTCGTTTTCGTTTACTTGTCCCATAATTTCGGGAACATCATTTCCCATTAAAATGTTTTTCCCAATTGGCAAAGCAATGTGCATTATTTTATGTTCTTCGGCTGAGGAAATTGGAAATCCAGGGTCTGATAAGTCTTTGAAACACATCACTTTTGCGAATTCTCCGCCAAAAACTGATTTGTAAAAGTTAAAAGCTTCTTCAGCATTTCCGTTGAAGTTGATGTAAGGATTGATAAGTGCCATAACTTTTATTGGTTTTTAAATTATTTTTCTTTTATCGAAAATCTTTTACTTTCTATTATGCTGATTCAAAGATAGAAAACAAACTTTAATATCCCGCTCCACAATTCAAATAACTATCAGAACCGACTTTGAGGTAGCGATTCTCGGTATTCAACCAATTTTGTTTTAAATAATACTATTTTTATTTCAGTCAGAGACTGATGAACACATACCTAAAGTCGGAGACTCTGCGGGGCTAGGGCAATTAAAATTATCCATTTTCATACTCTATTCATAACCCCTCATACACTATCCATACTTCAGCTATACAGTATCTATACTCTTGACCCGTCCTAAAATAACTATTGACCCGTCCTATGACCCGTCCTAAAATAACTATACAGATTATTGAATAAATCCTAGTTTAGCTATACAAATATAATTATTAATCCTAAACTTACTATACAGCTGCTTTTTCATAGTTAAAGGTTTTATTATAATTCTTCCATCTTTTCTTCAAGTTCTCGGCTTGTAGATGAGTTTGATTCGGGGTTAGGTAATCGCAACTGGAATGAGGTCTTATTTCATTATAGACTTTAATACTTCGCTTTATCTGATTATAGGTTTGTTCAAAACCTAATTGACTACTATGAAGATTGAACTCTGTTTTAATGATTCCGTTTACACGTTCCGCCAATGCATTTTCATATGGATCTCCATTTTCAGTCATACTAATCCCAATAGCGTTTTGATTTAACAGATTTACATACTGGTGTGAGCAATACTGTGAACCTCTATCTGAATGATGAATGATTGGTTCGTGGTAGATTCTGTTTTTCAAAGCCATTTGTAATGCTTCAATACATCCTTCTGCCATCAAATCATTACGAAAACAATATCCTATAAACTTTCGGGAATAAGCATCGGTGATTAAACTTAAATAACCCCACTGATTTGTTAGTCTAATGTAAGTTATGTCACTTACCCAAACCTGTTCAGGTCTTGTCACTGGCATATTCCGGATTAGATTACTACAAAAGGTGAAAACCGACCTCCACAAGCTCGAAAATGAGTTTTTAACTATCGAAGAGTTTTGTTTGTTTACAAGATTAAAATATGAACAAGTAGCGCATTTGATTTTTGGTTAAAATGCGAAGACAAATCTCCAATTTTTTACCCTATTTTATTCTTAAATCTTAATTTAACTAGTTCATTTTTTAGTCAATTTTCTGTAGAAATTGAATAATTATTCCTATTATTTGGGTATTGAATTTAGATTTAATTTGTTAGAATCACTTGAATCAAATGCTTTGTAAAGCCTTGTTATAGTGCTGATTACAAAAATAAAAAAAATCTTTCTCAACTTAATTAAAAAATAAACCACTGTAAATCAGTAAACTTAGGTTTTTTTAATTTCTACTTCTAGCCCACATTTAGCCTACATTCCTACTATACTGTATAAATTTATTTACAATAGCTGGTTTTAGCTTGTAAATTCCACTTCTGATACATTGGAAGCATTTCATAAAAAAACGTCGTTGTAAAAATTTAGTTCAAATAATATTTGGAAACCTAAAAACTGTTGTTATATTTGCAACCGCTTACCACAAATAAAGGTGGTTTTGGGGAGATACTCAAGCGGCCAACGAGGGCAGACTGTAAATCTGCTGTGTGAACTTCGCAGGTTCGAATCCTGCTCTCCCCACAAAAAAAGTCCTGAGAAATCAGGACTTTTTTTCGTTTACAGACTAAATTTTTAATCCAAAACAAAACTCACACTTACATTAGCAATAATTTCTATTTCGCCAATGGCCAAAGTTTCTCTTGGAGCTGATTCTGCTTTATCCATCGACATCGACTTCATTGCGTACATCCTAGGCTGCGGAATATAACTTTGTGAATTATCTGATATCACTATCGCTTTACCTACTTTTTGTCCCAAAACGGAAACAAAATCTTCGGCTTTTGCTTTTGCCTCTTTTATGGCTAATTTTCGGGCATCGGATTGCAGTTGGAGCATTTTAGAAGACTTGAATTCAACATTGTCTATTCTGTTGATTCCTTCATTAACCAAACCTTCCATTAGCGTATCGTATTTGGATAAATCTTTCAATAGAATTTGCACCGATTGAGTGGCTATATAATTGTATTTCTTTTTCTCATAATCATAATTTGGATTCAAAGAGATGCGTTGCGTTTGGAAATCCTCCGGAGCAATATTCGATTTCTTGATGAATTTCAATATGGCATCCATTTTTTTGTCATTTTCTCGCTTTATGTCTTCGGCTTTGGTTCCTTTTGTTTCAATTGAAATTGAAATTAACGCTTGGTCCGGAGCTACTTTTACTTTGCCTTCACCCGATACATTAATCATAGGAACTTGTTTGTGCTCTTGTGCAAAAGAATTTGCCATAAATACTAAGGCAAGAATTAAAATTACTTTTTTCATTTTTATAAAATTTTATATGTTTTACAATCAGTAGGCAAATCTTGTGCCAATTATAGTTTTCCCATCTTGGTAAGAATAAAAAGGATTACAATTGGGATGGCTAAAAGCAACACCATAAAAGTATTATCAACAAGCATTCCAGGCTCTTTTAGTATTGTTATCAAATACCCACCAATAGCACCTCCAAAATGAGCCGTATGGCCAATGTTGTCATTCTTGGCCTTCATTCCATAAATAGAATACAACAAATAGCCAATTCCAAAAAGATAAGCCGGAATTGGAATTACATAAAACAAGCCCAACATCATGTCGGGTTGTAATAAAATCGCAGAATAAATAATTCCAGTCACCGCTCCTGATGCGCCAATGGCTCTGTAATTATAATCGTTTTTGTGTATTACTAAAGTCAATAAGCTACCAAAAACAAGGCTAATCATGTAAATTAATATAAATGAAAACTCGCCAAAAAAATTAATCACAACAGGTGCAAACATATAAAGTGTGAACATATTGAAAAATAAATGCCCCAAATCGGCGTGTAAAAAGCCTGAAGAAATCATTCGGATTTGTTCTCCAGCACGAATACTGCCGATGTGAAATTCATATTTTCGAAAAAATAACAGGTCATTAAATCCTTTATAACTGAACAAAACAGTTAGGGCAATAATAAAAATTGTACTCATAAATAATTAGGATGTTTTTAAAAATGTAAATCTAATTAATATTTATGGTTATAAAATACATCAAGAGTTCTAAACTAATGACTGAACGATTTATTTGAATTATATTTGTTGAAAATATTTAGTAATGCGTTTCATTATTTACCTTCTTGTTTACCCTTTTTTATGGTGCATCTCGATGTTGCCTTTTCGATTATTATACATCCTTTCTGATTTTGTTTATCTAATTGTTTATTATGTAATAGGTTACCGAAAAAAAACGGTTCGCGAAAACCTAGCTTTGGCATTGCCTCATTTATCTGATGCGGAAAGATTAGTAATCGAAAAAAAATCGTTCCAACATTTATGCGATATGTTCCTCGAAATGATTAAAACAATGACCATTTCAACAAAGGAAATAAACAACCGTTTTGTATTTACGAATCTGGAAGTATATCAAAAACTAGAGGAGCAAAATAAAAGTATCTCTATGATGTTGGCACATTATGCCAGTTACGAATGGGTTATTTCGATGAATGCTTATGTAACTTATGGTGCTTTTGCCATTTACAAAAAAATTGCAAATCCCTATTTTGATAAACTAGTTCGTGATATTCGATCTCGATTTAAAGCCAATCTCATCACAACCAAAGAAACTGTGCCCTACATTATTAAAAATAAAAACAACAAACTTCTATCAATTTACGGATTTGCAAGCGACCAATCTCCAAAAATCTCCTCTGCTTTTCACTGGCAAAAATTTATGGGAATCGAAGTTCCTGTTCATACAGGAGCCGAAATGCTATCGAAAAAGTATGATATGAATGTTATTTTCCTGAAAGTAAAAAAAGTAAAACGTGGCCATTATGAAGCCAGTTTCGAAATCTTATCGGATAAAGTGCAAGAAGTTCCAAACTACGAAATCACTGATAAATTCCTGAAACTAGTAGAACAACAAATTTATGAAGCTCCAGAATATTATTTATGGACACACAAACGCTGGAAACACAGGAGATAGTATTAAGATTGGAGTATTAAGACAGACGGAAGTTGCAGAAACGCTTTCCTTTTATAATTTAAACCATTCTTCGACTAATTCTTTCTCGAATGGTTTTGCGTTTTTGTGAATAAATTCATTGGTGTTTTTATCATAAATATAGTCTTTCGCCCAATCCAGATGATTCTCTGCCAATGCTATAATGCTATTGCAAATATATTGAATCTCTTCGTTTGTAGTTGTTGGATGGATGGACATTCTAATCCAACCTGGTTTTCTCATCAAATCGCCTAATGTAATTTCGTCAATAAGTTGGTGCGAAGTTTCCTGATCCACGTGCAATAAAAAATGTCCATAGGTTCCCGCACAACTACAGCCACCACGGGTTTGAATTCCGAATTTATCATTCAATATTTTTACTCCTAAATTAAAATGCAATTCATCAATATAAAACGAAATCACTCCCAACCTTTGCTTATGTTGTGCTGCAAGAATTTTGATATTTGGAACATTCTCCAAGTTCGAAAAAATATAATCTACGAGTTTCTTTTCTCGTTTCAGCATATTTTCTACACCCATTTTTTCCTTTAACTGGATGGCCAAAGCTATTTTTATGACCTGCAAGAAACCCGGAGTTCCACCATCTTCCCTATCTTCTATATTGTCAATGTATTTGTGTTCGCCCCAAGGATTAGTCCAAGAAACGGTTCCGCCGCCGGGATTATCCGGAATCAGATTTTGATATAATTTTTTATTAAAAACCAATACGCCCGATGTTCCCGGTCCGCCAAGAAATTTGTGTGGCGAAAAGAAAATCGCATCTAAGAAACTTTCAGGATCTTCAGGATGCATATCGATGGTTACATAAGGTCCAGAACAAGCAAAATCTACAAAACAAAGTCCGTTATTTTGGTGCATTAATTTTGCTGCAGCGTGATAAGGTGTTTTAATACCCGTTACATTAGAACAGGAAGTAATTGAAGCAAATTTGAAATTTCTATGTTTGTATTTTTCTAATAATAGGGCTAAATTTTCAAGGCTGAACAACCCTTTATCACAACATGGAATCACCTCCACATCAGCGATAGTCTCTAGCCAAGAAGTTTGATTAGAATGGTGTTCCATATGCGAAATAAAAACGACTGGTTTCTTTTCGAATGGAATGTTGATAAAATCTTTGAGGTTTTCGGGGATTTTTAAACCCAAAATACGTTGAAATTTATTGACAACGCCAGTCATTCCGGTTCCATCAGTAATGAGAACATCATCTTTATTGGCATTTACGTGCTGTTTGATGGCATTTCTGGCTTTGTTATACGCCATTGTCATTGCTGTTCCCGAAACTGTGGTTTCCGTATGGGTATTGGCTACAAAAGGCCCAAATTCATTGCTGATTTTTTCCTCAATTGGACGATATAAACGACCACTCGCTGTCCAATCGGTATAAATTATTTTTTGTTTTCCAAAAGGCGAAACAAATTCTTGATCTATACCTATGATATTTTTCCTAAATTGTTGGAAATATTGTTCTAATTGGGTTGGTATTTGTTGGGTGGTCATTGTTATTTACATTAAAATCAAAAATTTCTTTCTATTGATATAATACGAAAACTTCTATAGTTCTATTAAAATAAAAATCTAAATCCCCGCCACTGCCTTTATTTCGTCAATAATTCTCAATGCAAGAGCATCGGCTTTTCCTTGCGAAGCTGCTTCTGTATAAATACGAATAATAGGTTCCGTATTCGATTTACGAAGGTGAACCCAATTTTCGGCAAAATCAATTTTCACACCATCAATAGTTGTAATTTCTTCGTTTTTGTATTTCTCGGTCATTGCCACAAGAATCGCATCCACATCAATTTGTGGGGTCAATTCGATTTTGTTTTTACTCATATAATATTCCGGATAGGAAGCTCGCAAAGCAGAAACACTCATCTTTTTGTTGGCCAAATGTGTCAAGAATAAAGCCACACCCACCAAACTATCGCGGCCGTAATGCAATTCAGGATAAATAATTCCGCCGTTGCCTTCGCCACCAATGATAGCATTATTTTTCTTCATCAATTCTACCACGTTTACCTCGCCCACTGCACTGGCTTCGTAATTTCCGTTGTGAGCATTCGTCACGTCACGCAAAGCACGAGAAGAAGACATATTCGAAACTGTATTTCCTGGCGTTTTACCCAAAACAAAATCGGCACAAGCCACTAAAGTATATTCTTCGCCAAACATTTCACCGTCTTCGCAAATGAAGGCCAAACGATCTACATCAGGATCAACCACAACACCCAAATCCGCTTTTTCTTCGACAACTAATTTTGAAATATCAGTCAAATGTTCTTTCAAAGGTTCTGGATTGTGAGGAAAATGTCCGTTGGGTTCGCAATATAATTTTACCACTTCAACGCCCATTAATTCTAATAATTTTGGAATAATAATTCCACCCGAAGAATTTACTCCATCAACAACTACCTTGAATTTAGCTGCTCTAACCGCTTCAATATCTACGAATGGCAAGTTCAACACTTCATCGATATGAATATCCATATAAGCATCATTCTCAAAGATTTCGCCCAAATCATCCACATCCGAAAAATCGAATGCTTCGGCTTCGGCAATTTGTAGAATTTTCTCTCCTTCGATACCATTCAAAAACTCTCCTTTTTCATTCAGCAATTTCAAAGCATTCCATTGTTTTGGATTGTGTGAAGCCGTTAGAATAATTCCACCATCAGCACTTTCCAATGGAACGGCCACTTCAACCGTTGGCGTTGTCGAAAGTCCCAAATCAACTACGTCAATTCCCAGGCCAATTAATGTATTCACCACCAAATTATGAATCATTGGTCCCGAAATACGGGCATCACGACCTACAACAACCTTGAATTTTTTATTGACATTGCCGTTTTTTAACCAAGTTCCATAAGCCGAAGCAAATTTTACGGCATCGACTGGTGTCAAATTATCTCCTACTTTTCCACCAATAGTTCCTCGAATTCCTGATATAGATTTTATTAAAGTCATTTTTTATTTACGATATTAGATTTTAGATTTACGAATGACAAATATAATAATTGGTCGTCTATAATAGTCATTAAAAATCCCTATTTTAGTCGAATGAATTTTCTAGCCCACATATATCTTTCAGGAGACAATGATTTGATGAAAATCGGCAATTTTATGGCGGATGGTATTCATGGAAAACATTTTGATAATTTTCCAATAGAAATTCAAAAAGGAATCATTTTGCATCGTGAAATTGATACTTTCACCGATGCTCATCCAATTTTTCGTCAAAGTACTAAACGTTTGCATCCCAATTATCATCATTATTCTGGCATTATTGTCGATATTTTTTACGATCATTTTTTGGCAAAAAACTGGAGCAATTATTCAGACGAAACCTTAGCCGATTTCACAGAACGTTTTTACCAATCGTTGAGAGATCATTATGATTCACTCACACCAAAAACCCAAAAAATGGTGCCGTACTTGATACAGCAAAACTGGTTAATGAGCTACCAAACCATTGAAGGCATTGAAATCATTTTAGAAAAAATGGATAACCGAATGAAACGCGATTCGATTATGCGTCTTTCTGTTGCAGAATTAAGAACCTATTATTCCGAATTTGAACAGGAATTCACTACCTTTTTTAAAGAATTAATAGAACATTCGAATTTGAAAATACAGACTTTATGAATAAAATCTATATAAAATGAAAAATGTATTTACACTTCTATTTTTGTTTTCAATAATTTCTTATTCCCAAACAGAAAAAACAAATTCTAAGAAAGATTTTAACGATAAAATAATTGACTTTGCACTAGATAATTGTGAAGATAAATTTATTGAACTGCCTGATTTATATGAGAAAACAACTGAAAAAATCTCTAATGATAAAAATGAAAAATTGATTTTAGCTGAAAAACTTAAAAAAAGAGGATTTGAAGTAATAAATTGGGGACGTGGAAATAATCCTCCTTTGGGACCAAGAATTATCGCTTTAACTTTAAAAAAAGGTGATTGTGAATGTGAAATAATAAAAATTTATTATTCAATTGCTGATGAATCACAATACAAAATGACAGAAAAAACAAAATGCAAAAAACTCAGTAACTAGCACTCAGTTCTGGCTCATAAAAAATATCCAATGAAAAAAACAATTATCCTATTTTTTGTCTTCTGTTTCGGATTCCAAACACAAAACAGTATTGCCCAAACAGGACTTGTCACCCAAAAAGCAATGGTCGTTTCAGCGCGGGAAGAAGCTTCGAAAATAGGAGTCGAAATTATGAAAAAAGGAGGCAATGCTTTTGATGCAATGGTTGCCACCGAATTGGCATTGGCGGTAGCTTATCCGGTTGCAGGGAATCTTGGCGGTGGCGGATTTATGGTGTACCGAAAAGCAAACGGTGAAATGGGTTCTTTGGATTATCGCGAAAAAGCGCCTTTAGCAGCTGAAAAAGGGATGTTTCTTGACGAAAAAGGCAATGTCATTAAAGGAAAAAGTCTCGAAACCGCTTTGGCAATCGGAGTTCCTGGAACTATTGCAGGTATTTTTGCCGTTCACAAAAAATTAGGTTCATTACCCATAGAAGAAATCTTAAAACCTGTAATTGCCTTGGCTGAAAGAGGCGTAATTGTCACCCAAAAACAAGAAGCCAGATTGCAAAATTATCACGAAGCCATCGTAAAAATAAATGGAACCACATCCTTGTTTTCCAAAACATTCAAAGAAAATGATACTATAAAATATCCAGCTTTAGCAGCAACCCTGAAACGAATTTCAAAAAATGGAAGAGACGAATTTTACAAAGGAGAAACTGCCAAAACTTTGGTTCATTATTTACAACAAAAAGGTGCCATTATCACATTAGAAGATTTGGCCAAATATGAAGCCAAATGGAGAATGCCAATCACTTTCAAATATAAGAATTTAAAAATCATTTCGATGCCTCCACCCAGCAGCGGAGGAATTTGTCTTGCCGAAATTCTAAAAATGATTGAACCTTATGACCTTGCCAAAATGAGTCATAATTCAATCGGAGCGATTCAGGTAATTGTTGAAGCCGAAAGAAGAGCTTATGCCGACAGAAGTGTTTATCTGGGGGATCCTGATTTTGTAAAAATTCCAGTCAAAGAACTGATTTCAGAGAAGTATTTAACACAAAGAATGTCGAATTTTAGTTTTGACAAAGCCAGTTTATCATCGGAAGTCAAGGAAGGAAAAATAAATTATAACGAAAGTACCGAAACCACACATTATTCAATTGTGGATCAATTTGGTAATGCCGTTGCAGCAACGACGACACTTAACGATGGATTTGGTTCGAAATATTATTGTGATGAATTGGGCTTTTTCTTAAACAATGAAATGGACGATTTTAGTTCAAAAGCGGGTGAACCCAATATGTTTGGGTTAGTTGGCAATGAGCGTAACAGCATAGCACCTGAAAAAAGAATGTTGAGTTCCATGACACCAACTATTTTAGAGAAAAATGGCAAATTATTTATGGTTGTGGGAAGCCCGGGTGGCTCCACGATAATCACTTCGGTTTTGCAAACTATATTGAACGTTTCTCAATTCAAAATGAGTATGCAGGAAGCTGTAAATGCGCCCCGTTTTCACCATCAATGGTTGCCTGATGTCATTACTTTTGAACCCAATACTTTCAATACCAAAACTTTTGAAAACTTGAAAGCTAAAGGTTATATCATCAACGAAAAAACAACTCCCATTATTGGAAAAGTAGATGCTATTTTGGTTTTGCCCAACGGAAAATTAGAAGGCGGGGCCGACAAAAGAGGCGATGATACTGCTGTGGGATTTTAGATTACAGATGGCAGATGGCAGATTGCAGGTTGCAGATTGCAGATTTTTAGATTTTTAGATTTGCCATTGCCATTGTAATTGATATTGAATTTTACTATATGGATTTTATAAACAAATTAGAAACCGCTTTTAAAGAAAAGAGCAATCCCGAAAATGCATTTGCAATGGCTAAATACATGCGAAATCATTTTTCGTTTTTTGGAATAAAAACAGAAGACAGAAGACAGATTTTTATAACCATTTGCAAAGAAAACCAGCTGGAAATTTCAGAAAACCCAAGAGCAATTGCTTTAGAACTTTACTCGAAAACCCAAAGAGAATTACACTATTGCGCTATTGAAATCCTGATAAAAAAAATCAAAAGTAATTATAAAATTAAAGACATTCAACTTATTGAAAAACTGATAATTACAAACTCTTGGTGGGATAGCGTTGACACGATTGCGAAAAATATTTTAGGCGAATATTTATTAGAATATCCTACGGAAATCGAGAAGGTTATTGAACGTTTTTCGAATTCTGAAAATATGTGGTTCAACCGAAGTGCCATTCTTTTTCAATTGGGCTACAAACAAAAAACCAATTTCGATTTACTAAAATCAGAATGCGAAAAACATAAAAATTCCAACGAGTTTTTTATTCAAAAAGCTATTGGATGGGCATTGAGAGAATATGCAAAAACAAATCCTCAAGCGGTAAAAAACTATGTGATTAACACTAATTTAAAACCTTTGAGCAAAAAAGAAGCATTAAAAAACATCCTTTGATTTCTAAATAGGTTAATTTTGTAATCTCTTAAAAAAATTAAATGCTCAAAAAATACATATATAAATTTGAAAACCTGATTGGTTGGGCGCAAGATAAAATCTCAAACAAACAGTTTATTTTCCTTTCAAGTGTTTTGGTTGGTATTTTAGCAGCTTTTGCAGTAATAGTTTTAAAGACTTTTGCCCATTGGGTGTTTTTATTTGCCACACATTTAACCAGTAATACCAGTGTTTTCAAATATGGATACATCAAGGTATTGTTGCCTATTATCGGTATTTTACTTACCGTTTTTGTCATCAAAAGGGTTTTGGGCGGATCTATCGAAAAAGGAACTTCACAAATTTTGCATGCTGTTGCCAAAAAAGCCAGTATTATTCCCAAAAAACAAATGTATGCCCAAATCATAACCAGCTCGCTTACAGTTGGATTAGGAGGTTCAGCGGGTTTAGAAAGTCCCATTGTGATTACAGGTGCAGCCTTTGGTTCCAACTATGCACAACGATTCAAATTAAGCTACAAAGACAGAACATTACTCATAGGTTGTGGTGTAGCCGCAGGAATTGGAGCTGCGTTTAATGCACCAATTGCCGGCGTTTTATTTGCTATCGAAGTATTATTGGTCGATGTGAGCATTTCTGCCTTCACTCCTATTATGATTGCAGCTGCAACAGGCGCTTTAGTTTCGGTAATTGTCTTGGATGAAACAGTTTTATTATCCTTCAAACAACAACAAGGCTTTGATTATCATAATATTCCGTATTATGTTTTACTTGGAATTTGCACAGGATTTATCGCTGTTTATTATTCAAGAAATTTTCAGAGAGTCGAACATTTTTTTGCCCGACTCCGATTCACACCTTACAAAAAAGCGCTGTTTGGCGCTTCGATTTTGGCCGTTATGATTTTTATTTTTCCAACATTATTTGGTGAAGGATACGAAAGTATAAAAACATTATCCGAAAGTGATCCGGGCAAATTACTTGAAAATACCTTATTCAGCAGTTTTAGAAACAATAGTTGGATGCTTCTACTATTTATTGGACTAACGATGATGCTTAAAGTATTTGCCACAGCAATCACATTAGGAAGCGGCGGAAATGGTGGCAACTTTGCTCCTTCCCTATTTTTAGGCTCCTATGTTGGCTTTTTCTTTTCTAAATTTTTAAACCTAATAGGACTTACTCACCTGCCTGTAAGCAATTTTACCTTGGTAGGAATGGCAGGAATACTTAGCGGATTATTTCACGCTCCATTGACTGCAATATTTCTAATTGCCGAAATAACAGGCGGTTACTCACTGATGATTCCGCTAATGATTGTGGCTTCGATAAGTTTTGCAATTTCCAAAAGGTTTGAAAAACATTCGCTGGATGCAAAAAGTTTAGTCAAAAAAGGTAACGCATTTACCAGCAACAAAGACACTAATATTCTTTCGACTTTAGATACGAATGTTATCATTCAAACGGATTATTTAACTGTTTTACCTAATGAAAATCTGGAAAAATTAGTGGATTTAATATCACATTCCAATCAGGTTATTTTTGCTGTTGTCGATGAAGAAAAAAAATTGCTTGGTGTAGTGCATTTCAATGATATTAGAGAAATCATTTTCAACCAATATCGGGTAAAATATACTTTGGTGAAAGAAATAATGGCAAAACCAATCGATATTATTTACCCAACCGATAGTATGGAAACGGTAATGAACAAATTCGAAAAAACAAAAGTTCACTTTTTGCCCGTTATTAAAAATGGAAAATATTTTGGATTTATTTCTAAATCAATTGCACTTGAAGCCTATAGAACTAAGCTAAAATCGATGACAATCGAATAATCAGGAATAATAATAATAATTACCAATCAATATGCTAGTATTAGAAACCGTTTTTTTTAAGCTTCAAAACATAAAAGTCATTGAGGACTCCATTCCCTATTCGCAATATATTACTTTAGATTTGTCAGTTTCAAATTCAGAATTGTCAGAAGTTGACTTGAAAAATCCAATTGCTTTTGAAACTTTTATCGAAAATCACCTTCATAAAAATCAAGCAAAAGTGGCTTATGGAGGCTACAACGAACTAAGAAATCTTTACAGCAATAAATCCCTATTCAACAATGAGCAAGACGATGAACGAAACATTCACATCGGGATGGATTTGTGGATAAAAGCCGGAACAGCAGTTTTAGCAGCCCTTGACGGAACCGTTTATGGTTTTGAAAATAATATTGGCAAAGGAAATTACGGCCCCACAATTATCTTGAAACACAGTCTTGAAAATCAAACTTTTTACACATTATATGGTCATTTATCGCTAGATAGTATCCAAAATATTGAAATAGGAACCGTTTTCTACAAAGGGGAAAAAATCGCAAGTTTGGGTGACTCAACGGTAAATGGAGGATATTCGCCTCATTTGCATTTTCAAATTATAAAAAATATTGGTGAAAATTTTAGTGATTATCCAGGGGTTTGCAGCAAAAAAGACTTGGATTATTATTTAGAAAATTGTCCAAATCCAAATTTGTTATTGAAAATTCAATAAAAATCTTCACAGCTCCAATTCAACACCTTTGTGTTATTCTTAAAATTCAATTAAATAAATATTTTATTACTAAAATTAGTAATAAAAGAATATGCTTTTGCTAAAATTCAAAAAATATTTATTAGTTTTACTTTATATTAGTTTTTAAAATGACCCCAAACGAAATTACTATACATAAATTTTACACCGCTTTTGCCAATGCAGATGTGGAAAAAATGTGCGAATGCTATCATCCAAACGTACAATTTCGTGATCCAGCTTTTGGACTGTTAAATGGTAAAGAAGTTTGTCTAATGTGGAAAATGCTCATCGAAAGAAGCAAGGGAAATTTAAAAATTGAATTCTCTCAAGTAAAAGCGAATGAACATCTGGGTTCAGCTTTTTGGATTGCAAAATATAATTTCAGCAAAACTAATCGCAAAATTGAAAATTCCATTTCGGCAAAATTCCATTTTCAGGAGGGTTTAATCATAAAACATACCGATGATTTTGACATTTGGAAATGGTCAAAACAAGCTTTTGGACTCAAAGGATTGCTTTTGGGTTGGACTGGTTTTATGCAGAATAAAATTCAAGAACAAGCACAAAGTGCTCTAAAGGCGTATTGCGAAAAAACAGCCATTTGAATCCAGAATTCAAATACTAAATTGCTTAACTCGAACGAGCAAAAAAAAACTATTCATATCCACTGTTATTTTTGATAAATTCAATTATTTAGACAAAAAATATCTTAAAAACCACTATAATTTCGGGAATTATTGCTTAAATTTGGGTAATTTAGACTATGTTTTTGTTGAATAAATTCAAATCAGAGTCCAATTACGTTACCGAAAAAAAATGTTAAAATATATTATTAAAAATAATCGATAATCGAATATTTTTAATTCTAAATAATATTTCAAAAATAGAATGGATTCATGAAAGATAAAGCTAACGCCCCATTAGATAGTCATCTTCGTCAAAAAGCCGAAGAATTTCTCCAGAAAAAATCAATAAATTCAGCTAAAAACTATTCTGATTTTGAAATTCTCAAACTTGTTCACGAACTAGAGGTACATCAGATTGAACTTGAAATGCAAAATGAAGAACTCAATTCAGCAAAAATTAAAGCTGAAACTGAAGCTGAAAAATATACTAATTTATACGATTTTGCTCCTTCTGGATATTTGACGCTTTCTAAAAACGGCGAAATTATAGAACTCAATTTTAGAGCAGCTACTCTTCTACATAAAGAACGTTCGTTACTACAAAATAAACGTTTTGCCCTTTTTGCTTCTGATGAAACCAGGCCAACATTTAATTTATTTCTAGAAGAAATATTTGAAAGTAAAACAAGACAAACTTGTGAAATAATGTTGTCCACTAATTCAGAAATTCCAACATTCGTAAATCTTATCGGAATTGTTGACGAAGATAACAAACAATGCGTGTTAACAATGCATGATGTTAGCCAACGCAAAAAAGCAGAAGAAGAAACAAAAATCGGCGAAGAAAAATACCGCACTCTTTTTGAAACCAATAGAGACAGCATCACTATATTTAGATTAGATAACGAGAATAAACCTGGCAATTTTATTGAAGTAAACCCAGCAACAACCTCTCTTTTTGGCTATTCAAAACAAGAACTTTTAGCAATGAATATCAGAGATATAGAAATAGTATCTGATAAAAAAAGAAAGTTAAGAATAGCCTCTCTGATCTCTAATGGAAGAATAGATTTTGAAACGATCATCAAAAACAAAAAGGGAAACCATAGACTTATTGAAATTGAAACTATAGTAATAAATTATCTGAATGCACCTGCGATAATGAATATTACCAGAGACATTACAGAGCGCAAACAAAATGAAGAAAACACCAAAAAAGCACAGGAAAATCTAGCCAGCATTCTCGAAGCCATACCTGATTTATTATTTGAAGTAGATCTTCAAGGTAAAATTCATTATTACCAAGGCAATCGAAATGATTTACTTTATGTTCCCGAAAGTGAATTTATTGATAAAAATTTCCGTGAAATTATTCCAATTGAAGCAACAAATGTTTGTTTTGAAGCCATGCAAGAAGCACTACATAAAGGTTGGTCATCGGGAAAACAATATTCGCTAGACTTGCCACAGGGCAAATGCTGGTTTGAACTTTCGGTATCTCCCATAAAAGGAACAGAAAACCATAACCCACATTTTATTCTAATCTCAAGAGATATTACCGAACGGAATAAAGCCGAAGAAAAATTGAGAGTGGAACAAAAACGTATTAGCAAGATTCTTGAATTAGTGGGTAATCCCATATTTCTCAAAGATAATGAACATAGAATTACCTTTGCCAATACTGCCTTTTGCACTCTTTTTGGTCAAGATGAAAAAAATATAATTGGTAAGACCCTAGCCGAAAAAGTTCCAGAAAACGAGCTAGAACATTTCCTCAGAATAGACCGAAAAGTTCTTGACACAGGCGTTACAGACATTAAAGAAGAAACACTCACTGTACAAGGTGAAAAACACACTATCATTACTAGTAAAACCCGATTCCTAGATACAGCAGGAAACAAGTCGTTGATAGGTTCTATTTATGATATTACGGATCGCAAAAACGCGGAAGAAGCACTACAAAAAAGTCAGGAAAAACTCCAAGGCATTTTCAATGTGGCCAATTCAGGAATTGTATTAATCAACAAATCAGGCAAATTTTTATTATTTAACGATTGGTGTTGTAAATTATTGGGCTATACAAGAAGCGAATTCCAAGAATTGAATACCACACTTATTAGCCACCCTGATGATTTAGCGAATAGTAAGGCTTTGAACAAAAAAATAATAGAAGGTAAAATAGATACCTATCTAATAGAAAAACGGTATCTAAGAAAAGACAAATCCTTTGTTTGGTGCGAAATATCCGCATCGGCCATTAAGGACAACGATAATAATGTAGTCAATATCATAGGCATTATAAATGACATCACAGAACGAAAACGGGTAGAACTCGCATTTAAAAATGAAAAACAAAGATTAGATGTAATTCTAACAGGCACTGGCGCAGGAACTTGGGAATGGGATATTCAAACTGGAGCAACCATTTTCAATGAAAAATGGGCCGAATTACTGGGTTACACATTAAACGAACTAGCTCCCATATCTTTTGCTACTTGGCAAAAACTCATGCATCCTGATGATTCAAAATATACAGAAGAAATAGTAGAAAAACACATTCAAGGTAAACTGGATTATTATGAGTCCACCTATCGAATGAAGCACAAAAACGGAAATTGGATTTGGATTCTTGGCAGAGGTAAAATAAATAAATGGGATAGAGACGGAAAACCACTTTTAATGTCAGGAACGCATCTGGATGTTACTGAGCGAAAATTGGCAGAAGAAAAATTGATTGCCAGTGAAAGCTTATTGAAGCAAACACAAACTATTTCAAATATTGGTTCTTATTCTTTAGATTTAATCACAGGAGAATGGACAAGTACCGCGGTTCTTGATAAAATTTTTGGTATTGATAGCCATTTTGAAAAAACAAAAGAAGGATGGCAAAAAATTCTTCATCCAGATTGGAGGAAAATCATAAACGATTATATGATCGATGAGGTCATTGCCAAAAAGAGGAATTTTAACAAAGAATACAAAATCATTACATTCGACAGCCAAGAAGAACGCTGGGTGCACGGAATTGGTGAAATCAGTTTAAACAATGAAGGAGTACCCATTAGATTAATTGGATCTATTCAGGACATTACTGCTCGCAAAATTGCAGAAGATACCCTACGCGAAAGCGAAGAAAAATACCGTAGTCTTGTAGAAAACTCGCCAGATGGAGTTATTATTTATGTAGACGATAAAATTGCTTTTATAAACGAAGAAGGTGTTCGAATGTTAAGAGCAAAAGACAAGAACGAACTAATAGGAAAACCTGTTTTGCAATTTGTTCATCCTGATAGTCTTGAAGATCTCAGTAAAAGAATGAAAGAAATAGTAACAGATAACTATATATCAACAAGCGTCGAAGCAAAATTTATAAGAATAGATGGAATCCCTTTTGATGTTGAGGTTAAAGGAATTCCAACCCTTTATGAACGTAAAAATGCTGTTCAAATCATTGTCCATGATATTACTTTACGCAAGCAAAACACTTTAGAGTTAAATAAAATCAATAGGGTGTATGCTTTGATTAGCCAAATTAATAATTTGATTCTGAGAACTCATAATCGACAAGAATTATTTCAGGAAATATGCAATATTGCGGTCAATTTTGGAAAATTCCATATGAGTTGGATTGGGTTACTCAATGATAATGATAAAATTATTACTGCAGCATTTGCAGGACATGAAGATGGTTATTTTACAAAAAGTAATATAACTACTGTACTTGATGTTCCCGAAGGAAGAGGTCCCACAGGTAAAGCTTTGCGAGAAGGACGAACCGTAATTTGCAACGATATTGCCAATGATCCTATGATGAAACCTTGGCGCAAAGATGCCTTAGAACGAGGATATTCTTCTGTGATATCAATTCCTATTATTGTTCGCAATACTAAAATTGGAGCTTTTAACTTGTATTCACAAGAAACTAACTTTTTTTCGTCAGAAGAAGAAATTTCACTACTCGAAAAAATCATACTCAACATCGCTTTTGCACTCGAGTCTATTCTTGTAGAAGAAGATCGCAAACATACGGAGGAAAAAATTCGCCAACTTTCCCAAGCGGTAGAGCAAAGTCCTGTTACAATCGTAATTTCAAACACCAATGGTGATATTGAATATGTGAATTCAAAATTTATCGAAACTACTGGATATCAATTAGAGGAAGTAATTGGTAAAAATCCTCGAGTTTTAAAATCGGGATATACTTCGCCAAGAGAATACAAAGGTTTATGGCAAACTATTGCGGCTGGAAACGAATGGCATGGTGAATTTCATAACAAAAAAAAAGATGGAACACTTTTTTGGGAATCTGCCACGATTTCGCCCATTCTAAATGCAGAGGGCAAAATCACCCATTATATTGCTATCAAGGAAGACATTACCCACCGTAAAAGAGTAGAAAAAGAGTTAGTCAAATCAAAAGAACGTGCCGAAGAAAGTGACCGTTTAAAACTAGTTTTTCTAGCCAATATGAGCCACGAAATTCGGACCCCAATGAATGGTATTCTGGGCTTTACTGAACTACTAAAAGAACCCAAATTAACCGGTAAAGAACAGCAGGAATACATTAGCATTATTGAGAAAAGTGGAAAAAGAATGCTCAATATCATCAATGACATCATCAGCATATCAAAAGTAGAATCAGGGCAAATTGAAATTTCCCTGACTGAAACCAATGTAAATGAACAGCTTAAATACATACAAACCTTCTTTCAACCTGAGGCTAAACAAAAAGGAATTCAACTCACCATTTTGAAAAAGTTATCTTCAAAAGATAATTTGATAAAAACTGATCGTGAAAAAGTCTATGCCGTTCTTACGAATCTTGTCAAAAATGCCCTCAAATTCACAACTGAAGGTAGCATTGAATTTGGTTGTGAAAAAAAAGGAGGATATTTAGAATTTTTTGTGAAAGATACCGGTTTGGGCATTTCCAAAAGTCAGAAAAAAATTATTTTCGAAAGATTCAGGCAAGCCAATGAAACCATCAGCCGAACACATGAAGGATCGGGTTTAGGATTGGCCATTTCAAAAGCGTATGTAGAAATGCTGGATGGAAAAATATGGGTCGAAAGCCAAGAAAGAAAAGGAAGTGCTTTTTATTTTACCATTCCTTTCCATTCTCAAATTATTGATGAAGTGAATACTGCTCTTGAAAAAGCACCAACAATACCAAAAGAAGAAAACAAAGTAAAAGACCTGAAAGTATTGATTGTAGAAGACGATGCCATATCAAAATTACTGATTACCATCGCCGTAAAACCCTACAGCAAGGAAATTTTGAAAGTAAGTACTGGCATCGAAGCGATAGAAGCTTGCAAAAATAATCCAGATATAGATTTGGTAATGATGGATATTAATATGCCAGAAATGGATGGTTATGAAGCGACGAAAAATATACGAGAATTCAACAAAGACTTAATTATTATTGCGCAAACGGCAAACGGAATGCAAAGTGACCGTGACAATGCCATAGCGGCAGGATGTACAGATTATATTTCGAAACCAATAAATATCACAGATTTAGGAACTTTAATTCAAAAATATTTTAATTAATACGTGATTAAATAGATTCAAAATAATGATGCCTTTTTGGTGTTATTTATATAAATTTATCCATTTAATCCTTTTTTGAAACATTTTATTTATATCTATGTAGTAGAAATAATCAAAATAAAGAATTTTAATTTTTTATATGAAAACTAAAGAAAATACAAACGGAACTGTACCTGCTAACTACGATAAGTATCGTATCTTTTTCGATTCCAATAGAGATAGCATTACAATGTTCAGATTAGATTCTGAGGGAAATCCCGGAAAATTTATAGAAGCAAATCCGGCTACAACAGCACTTTTTGGTTATACCAAAAAAGAGTTGTTGTCATTGAGTATTTTAGATATTGAAAAAATACCTGAAAAAATAAGAGAAGCAAGAATCAAAGCTTTATTGACTGAAGGAAAAACAGATTTTGAAACCATCATCAAAGACAAAAAAGGCAATGAAAGATTTGTCGAAATTGAAACCATTATAATCAATTATGAGAATGAACCTGCTGTAATGAATATTACCAGAGACGTTACTGAGCGCAAACAAATTGAAGGGAACTCCAGAAAAGCACATGAAAATCTAACGACACTGCTCGAAGCCATTCCTGATTTACTATTCGAAGTGGGTATGGATAGCAAAATATATTACTACCAAGCACATCGCCAAGATTTATTAGCCGTAACTCCTGACCAGATAATTGGAAAATATTTCAAAGACATTATGCCTGCTGATGTTTCAGAAATTTGTTTCGCAGCTATGAAAGAAGCTGACGAACAGGGATGGTCCATTGGAAAACAATATTCACTCCAATTACAACATGGGAAACATTGGTTTGAACTTTCAGTATCACCCATCCACGACAAAAGTTTAGCGAACAAACGCTTTATTATCCTTGCAAGAGATATCAACGAGCGCAAACTAGCGGAAGAAAAATTACTGGCTAGTGAATCTTTATTAAATCAAACGCAAAACATTGCCCATCTTGGCTCCTATTTTCTTGATTTTACCACAGGAATATGGACCAGTTCAGCTGCTCTAAACTCCATTTTTGGTATTGATGATACCACCGAAAAAACTATCGAATTATGGGTATCTATCGTACATCCTGAATGGAGAACGATTATGACAGATTATCTTAACAAAGAAGTAATAGGCAATAGATCTCCTTTCAATAAAGAATATAAAATAATAACATTAGACACCAAGCAAGAACGCTGGGTGCACGGAATGGGTGAAATCAGTTTCAATCCAGAGGGAGAGCCTTTAAGTTTAATAGGCTCTATACAAGACATTACGGAACGGAAACTAGCCGAAGAAAAACAAAAAATCAGCAAGCAAAATTATAGAACTCTATTCAACAGCTCCACAGATTGCATTTTTATACACGATATAGAATCTGGCAAAATTATCGATGTCAACGATACAACACTTAAATCTTTTGGATACCAATTTAAAGAAGAAATTTTAAATCAAACGCTAAAAGAATTCAATGCCAATATTCCACCTTTTACAGAAGAAAATGCCTTAAAATACATTCAAAAAACAATAACCGAGGGGAATCAAACTTTCGAATGGATGAGTCGTCGCAAAGATGGTTCCATTTTTTGGAATGAAATGATGCTTAAAAAAACGGACTTGGACGGTAAACCAAGAGTTTTGGCTGTGGGAAGAGATATTACTGATCGCAAACTAGCCGAAATTGAATTGCAAGAAAACAAAGATAATTTACAATCTATTTTTGATTCGGTTTCCGAAGCGATTTATGTTATAGACGAAAATGGAGTCTTTATCGATGTGAACAAAGGAGCCGAAAAAATGTATCACTATTCTAGAGAAGAACTCATTGGACAAAGCCCTCAAAGTGTTTCAGCACCTGGACTTAATGATCTCGATGAAGTAAATAGAATTATGCAATCGGTATTTGAAAATGGAATTCCATTATCACTCGAATTTTGGGCGTTGCGTAAAAATGGAGAAATTTTCCCAAAAGAAGTGGTTGCCAACAGAGGTAAATACAAGGGGCAGCAGGTCTTAATAGTAACTGCGCGTGACATTTCTAATCGGAAAAAAAATGAAATTGCACTACGAAAGACTCAAGAAAAACTCAATAATATATTCAACCTAGCCAATTCTGGAATTATTTTAGCCGATGTCGAAGGTCATTTTTTAGAAT
>ENA-UOWO01000457-UOWO01000457.1-activated-sludge-metagenome-genome-assembly--contig:-NODE-457-length-59719-cov-18.197942_pt1 | contig 59719 bp, 58 predicted proteins | sample MGYA00238148_ERZ761564 | MGnify/ENA primary metagenome ERZ761564 (study PRJEB28885, sample SAMN05720194) | activated sludge metagenome | isolation source: Anaerobic digester | place: USA...
GCAGCGTCCGCGAGGAACTCGACGTTCGCGACGACGAGGCGGGCTGAGCGCTCAGGCGGGCGCGCCGGCCCCGGCAAACAACTGTTCGGCGCGCTGGAACAGGATCCAGGAGGTCGCGATGTACTTGTTGCCGCCCCTGGGCACGTTGCCGCGATGGGTATGCGTGAATCCGGCCGGCGCGATCAGCAGGGATCCGGTCTGCGGGACGATGCTGCGCTGCTGGTGCAGGAATTCGGTTTCGCCTGCGGCAAATCCGTCGTTGAGGTAGACCGTCCACAACAGCACGCGGTGCAGGGTCTCGCCATTGCTGTCGCCGATCTTCGGATAGAGCTCGCAATGCCAGTACGGGTAGCCACCCTGGTCGGCAAGATACTTCTGCACATTGATCGTGCCGGGACGGAACACCTTGACCATCAGCGCCTGCAGGCGGGCATCGGGCATCGCCCGGATCGCCGCCGCATCGAGTGACACGAGCTCGCCGGATTCCGGATCGGGCGACTGCAATGACAGTGGCGCGATGGCGGTATGCGGATACTTGCGCACATAGGCCATGAGCCCGCGCATCATCGCGCTGTTGAGCAGGTTTGCCGCCGCGCCCCACTCGGCATGGTCGCTGATGCAGATGTCCCAACTGTCCTTGAGGCGGATATTCACGCCGCCGCCGGTCCGGCCGCGTACCGCCTTGCCACTCGTCTCGTATTGCTGGATCAACATGCGGCAATCGCGCTCGCTGAGCGCCTGCTCATAGGTCTCGATGAAGTCATCTGCCATGGGCGCTACCGAAGCGTGATCCCAACATTGGGAAGTCGCGAATATATCAGGCTGCATCGGGCCCGAAGCGCCTTGTCACGCGATGCGCCATCGGCAGCGGGCTGCGCGCCGCACCCGGACGGCGGTCTCGACGGACCGATGGTGCATCATGGAAGAATGAGGCTTGCTCCACTCGATCCTAGATCACGCGCAAGGTGATGGCCTTGAGCACGGCGCGTGTGCGGTCGCGGGTTTCGAGTTTGTCGAGGATATCCGAGACATAGTTCTTCACGGTACCTTCGGCGAGATGGATCGAACGGGCGATTTCCTTGTTCGAATATCCACCGGCAAGCAGGCGCAGGATCGCGATTTCGCGTTCGCTGAAATGGGCCTTCGGCGCTTCCTGTTCACGGTAGGCGTAGCGCGCGCGCACTGGATCGGTCGCGACCGGCTGCAGCAATGATTCGCCGCGGGCTACCGTTGCAATGGCATCGTGCAGGTCTTCGGGGGCGGCATCCTTGAGCAGAAACCCCTGCGCGCCTGCTTCGACCGCCTCAAGCAGCAAGGCACTGTCGTCGAAAGTAGTCAGCAGGATCGTCGGCGTCATGTTGCCGGCACCGCGCAGTCGACGCAGCGCCTCGGGCCCCGAGACACCGGCCATTCGGATGTCCGAAAGGATGACATCGACCGGGGTGGTGCGCAGCGCCTCGATGAGTTCGCCACCATCGACTGCTTCTACCACGACGGCGAGGTCGCCGAAGCTTTCAAGCAAGGCCTTGAGTCCGGCACGCACGAGCGCCTGGTCGTCGGCGAGTGCAACGCGCAGCTTCGCGGTCACCGGGTCGGCACCCATGCATTCAGGCGAAAGCCCTGCACGCTGTCGAATTCAATACCTCCGCCGATGTCTTCGAGGCGTTCACACATGCCACGGACGCCGTTGCCTACGCGCAGGTTGCGGGCGCCACGACCGTCATCGCGAATCTCGAGCACGAGGCGTTCGCCGTCACGCGCGAGTCGCAACCACACGTTGTCGGCGCCGGAATGCCGCGCCGCATTGGTCAATCCTTCCTGGGCAACGCGCAGCAGGGCCTGGGCGCTGGCCAGGTCGTCGACGCGGGTGTCCTCGGCGAGATCGAGATGGACCTTCGGCCGTGGTATCGGAGCAGCCAGTTCCTCGATCGCGCGGCGCAAATCGAGTCCGTCGTTCTGGCGCATCTGGCCGACGACACCGCGGATATCGCCGAGCAGCTCGTCGGCGAGGGTCACGGCGGTCTGCACCGCCGGAGGCGCACCGGCGGGGTCGCGCGCCAGCAAGGCAAGCTGCAGCTTGAGCGCGGTCAGCTTGTGGCCGGCTACGTCATGCAGTTCGCGGGCCAGGCGCAGGCGCTCGCGATCGCGCGCACTTTCCTCGAGCAGCGAATGCGTGGCGAGCAGGTGCGCGTTGACCAGGGCCAACTCGTCGCGAGTCCGTTCGGCGCGTTGCGCGTAGATCGCCGTGGTTGCGGCAAAGACCTGGAAGCCGGCGTACACGAAGGTCAGGGTCAGCGGAACCTCGCTGCGCCAGACGCCGCGGAAGATCAGATACACGATCACGTTCAGCACGAGCATGACGATGGCAAATGCGCGACCCGGCAACTGGGTGGCCAGCTGCGCCATCGCGATCACGAGCAGCACCGGCGCAAAGCCCTCGCGATCCATCGTGCAGACCAGCACGCCGATCACGATCTGGACCGCGATCAGCGGCACCTGCAGGCGCGGCCGTCCGCTTTCGCACAGCATGCAGAAGACAAAGCTGACGAGGAAGAGAAGCAGCAAGGCGGCGATCAACACCTTCTGTTCCGCACCGGCACGACCGATCATGCCGCTGGCCGCCGCCGCCCAGGTGACCATCCCGGAGAGACAGAGCGGTTCGAGCAGCTTGCGCAGATTGCTTGTGACGGCCATGCATCGATCCCCGGACAGGACGCCAGCATCGACCGATCATCGCAACGACTCAAGCCATTGCCGGAAACTGATGACTTCCGGCAGGTCGAATCGATGCCTCCCGGCTTCGCTTGGCCGTCCCTTCCCGCATGCCGTCCAATTGGCAGGCAGGGGTCTCCGTGCGGGAGGCCGGCGTCGATTTGAAGTATCGCCCGGGGATGCGATCATGCCGGCTGGTGACGCGCCGGAGAATTGATGATGAGGATGCTGACGAGTGGCCTGGTCGGATTGGCTGCGTGCCTCGCGATCACTGCCCAGGTGCACGCCGACGAAACGGTGACCTCATCGGCTGACCAGCAGTTCAAGGCGATCTACCAGGACGAGTGGGAATGGCGCAGGCTCCAGTTTCCCGGTGTTGACGAAGACCAGGACGAGCAGGCCCGCGTCGACCACCTGCCGCACGTTGACGCATTGACCCAGAAGCAGCGCCTGGCGAAATGGCTCGATGTCCTGAGCCAGCTCGATGCCTTGCCGCGCGACGAACTCTCCGCGACCGAACAGATCAACTACGCGGTGTATCGACCGCAGATCGAGAACATGAGCGCCGACATCCGTTATGGCGGATACGAGATGCCGTTCAACGCGGATTCCTCGTTCTGGTCGGAGCTCGGCTTCATGACGCGCCGGCCGCTGCGCACCAACGAGGATGCCGAGGACTACATTGCCCGGCTCAAGGATGTTCCGCGCTACTTCGACGAACAGATCGTCAACATGCGCGCCGGTCTCAAGCGCGGCTTCAGCGTGCCGCGCGCGGTGCTGCCCGGGCGGGATGTCTCGATCGCTGCCATCGCCGATCTTTCCAGCGCCGAGCAAAGCGATTTCTACAAACCGCTCAAGGAACTGCCCGAAAGCATGCCGCCCGAGCGCCGCGAACAGCTGCGCAACGACGGTCTTGCCGCGATCCGCGAGCAGCTGATCCCGGCCTACGTGAAGTTGCTCGATTTCTTCCGCACGGAATACATGGTCAAGGCGCGCAAGTCGCTGGCCGCCGAATCGATGCCGAATGGCAAGGCGTACTATCGGCAGCAGATCCGCGAGTACACCACGCTGGATCTCGGCGCCGAAGAGATCCACAAGATCGGTCTCGACGAAGTCGCGCGCATCCACGCTGAAATGCTGAAGACGATGGAGGACGCGGGTTTCGAAGGCGACTTCGCCGGGTTCCTCGCGTTCCTGCGCAGCGATCCCCGGTTCTATCCGAAGACGCCGGAAGAGCTGCTGATGCGGGCTGCCTGGATCGCCAAGCGCGTCGATGCCAAGCTGCCGCGCTTTTTCGGCCTGCTTCCGCGGGCACGCTTCGGCATCGAGCCGGTCCCGGCCGATATCGCACCGTTCTGGACCGCCGGGCGCGGCGGCGCAACGACTTACTGGCTCAACACCTATGACCTGCCTTCGCGACCGCTGTACAACCTGCCGGCCCTGACCCTGCACGAATCGGCACCGGGCCATTCGATGCAATTGTCACTGGCCGATGAACAGACTGCGCAACCGGCGTTCCGCCGCAACGGCTACATTTCCGCCTATGGGGAAGGTTGGGGTCTGTATGCCGAGAAACTCGGCATCGAGATGGGTATCTACACGACGCCGTACGAAAACTTCGGTCGCCTGACCTACGAGATGTGGCGCGCCTGTCGACTCGTCATCGATACCGGCATTCACCACAAGGGCTGGACCCGCGACAAGGCGCTGGCCTATCTGCGCGAGCATACCGCGCTCAGTGAGCACGAGGTCACCACCGAAGTCGATCGCTATATCTCTTGGCCCGGCCAGGCCTTGAGTTACAAACTTGGAGAACTCCGCATCGTCGCCCTGCGCGCCGAAGCCGAGCGCGAGCTCGGCGTCGACTTCGACATCCGCGGCTTCCACGATGCGGTGCTGGCCCAGGGATCGGTGCCGCTGCCGGTACTCGATGCGCAGATCCGTCAATACATCGCCCAGCGCAAGGCCGCATCGGCGGCGAAGAATGATCGCGCCGTGCCGCAATAGCGACATGCGTGCCTAGGGCTTTGGTGTTGCGTCGGGTTTTTTCGGCGCCGGTTTTGCATCCGCATCCGCCGCCTGCTGCGCAGCGGCCTGTTTCGCCCATTCCTCGATCACTTGCGCGCGCACATCGCGCGTGTCCGCGGCTTCCACGACCTCGTCCGCCTGTGCTTCGGGATTGCCGGTGTCGACATAGCGCAGCAGGCGATCGATTTGCGCGCCGAGCACGCCGTCGACAGCTGGTGCGAACTGATCGAGGCCGCTTCCACTCGATCCGCTTACGCGATAGCCCACATCAAGCTGCGTGGCTTCTTCGTCGATCGGCTTGAGCTGGAATGTCAGGATGCCGTTGAGCGCGTATTCCTGCAACGGACCCAACGACGCCTCGAGACGCAGCGTCGCATTCTTCTTGGCCATGACCACCCGGCCGTGCTCGACGCTGCCGTCGGCCCAGCGCTCGCAGAAGCAGGCCCCCGCTTCGGCTTTCAGGCTCAAGTTCGCCGCCTTGCCCGACCAGGTGTGTTCGGGGCTCCACCAGCGCGCGACTTCGCTGATCGCGACGTAGGCTTTCGCCGGTGGTGCCTCGACGCGCGCCGAGAACGTGACGAGAAAATGATCCGCGGCCTTCTCGATGACTTCGGCGTGTGCGTCGAAAGCCAGCAGCGCGAGCGCAAGAATCGCGTACCTCATGAGAACCTCCGGCATGGCATGCGCGTGTAGCGGCACCGAATCCGTGCAACCGCTCCGCTCGCGACGTTCCGCTCAGGCATCGGCATCCGTGGCCCAGCCTTCACCGGTACCACGGTTGAACACGACGTCGCTGTCGAGCACATCGCCGGCTGCCATGGATGGCTGTTCGGCGAGCGCCGCATAGATCGGCACGAAGTCCGGTCGCGTCGCATCCATCAACTGATCGAAGCTGTCGATGACGAAATAGGTTTTCTGGAAGGTGTCGATGCGGTAGCGCGTGCGCATGATGCGTTGCAGATCAAAGCCGATGCGGTTCGGCGACGACGATTCGAGACTGTGGATCGACTCGCCTTTCGAGGAAACGATGCCCGAGCCGTAGATGCGCAGTTCGCCATTCTGGCGGATCAGGCCGAACTCGACCGTGTACCAGTACAACCGGGTCAGGTTGACCAGGGCGGCAGCGCTCACCCCATGTGCCTTCACGCCACCGCGCCCGTAGGCGGCCATGTAGTCGGCGAAGACAGGATTGAGCAGCAGGGGCACGTGGCCGAACAGGTCGTGGAACATGTCCGGCTCGGCGATGTAGTCGATCTGGTCGGGACGCCGGATCCACCAGGTCACCGGAAAGCGCCGGTTGGCCAGATGGTCGAAGAAGTCGAGTTCGGGCAGCAGGCCCTCGACGCCGATCAGCTTCCATCCGGTGGCTTTGCCGAGCACTTCGTTGAGTGCTTCGAAACGGGGAATGCGATCGGCCGACATGCCGAAGCGTTGCTGGTTCTCGATGAACTCGGCGCAGGCACGATCCTTGAGGATCTCGCGCTGGCGGCGAAACAGCGTCGACCAGGTCGCGTGATCCTGCTCGGTGTAGCTGTCCCAGGGCTGGTCGACGATCGCGGTCGTGTAGACCGGCACGTAGCCTTTGTCGGTGAGCTGGTTTTCGACGCGACGCGGTTGCGCAGACATGCGTTCAATCCGATGGATTCGAGCGTCCATGCTAATCGCTTCGACGCGCAACAGGTTTGCGAAATTGCCGTTCCGCGCTGCTTTCACGCTTGTTTATTGCGTAGTATCAGCTGTCAGCGCAATTAATAGGCGAAACCATGGCAACTGTCCTCGATCGCACCGACCGTCGCATTCTCGCCTTGCTGCAAGCGAAAGGGCGCGCGACGAATGCCGAGGTCGCCGAAGCCGTCAACCTCTCGGCATCCGCCTGCTTGCGCCGTATCCAGAAACTCGAGGCTGAAGGGATCATCGCCGGCTACGCCGCCCTCGTCGATCCGCGCGCGGTCGACCTCGGCCTGCAGGTGTTCGTCCGCGTCCAGCTCGAGAAGCACGACACGACTTCCGTGCAGCATTTCGTGAAGAGCGTGCAGGGCTGGAGTGAGGTGATGGCCTGCCATGCCCTGACCGGCGAAATGGACTACCTGTTGCACATCGTGGTCAGCGATCTCGAGCACTTCTCGCGCTTCCTGCTTGACCAGCTGCTCAATGGCAGCGGCGTCGCCGACGTCAATTCGAGCTTTGTGCTGCGCACGGTCAAGCAGACGCGCGCGTTGCCGATCATCGTGGGCTGAGCCTTCAATGCAAGGTGCGTCGTGTTCCGCCCGTGTCGTCGTCGATGCGCGCCGGGAACGGCAGGATGCGCGCACTGCCGGACTGTTCCGGATCGCGCTTCCACAGTACCGGCACGCCATCGGGCCTTGGCAGGTCGAATTCCGCATCGGTCGCATCGTCGGCTTCGTCGTCCTCGTCTTCCCAGCTGTAGCGCTTGCGCGGTGGCTTGGGATCCAGCCGAAACAGCAGGATGGCAGCGAGCAGGCCTGAAACCGCGCCGGCCAGGTGATATTCGAACGAGACCTGTTCCTCGCGCGGCAGGACGGTCAGCAGCATGCCGCCATAGAAGAAGAACACGACGAGGGATATCGCGACACCGAGGCGATCGCGGCGCAGCAGACCGGTCAGGAACAGGAAGAACATCAGGCCGTGGTTGATGCCGCTCATGCCGACATGCACGGAATCGCGCGCAAACAGCCAGACGCCGATTCCCGACAGCAGCCAGATCATCGGCAAGGCGAAGCGGGTCGCCAGCGGGTAGGCATACAGGGTCAGCGTCGCGAGCAGGGCCAGGGGCAGGGTGTTCGACATCAGGTGATCGAACGAGGCGTGGGCCAGCGGCGCACTGAGGATGCCGACCAGGCCGCCGAGTTGGCGCGGCGCGATCCCGAGGTCATTCATCGACCAGCCGAGCAACCAGCTACCGAGCCAGACCAGCCAGATACCGGCAATCAGGATCGCCGCACTGAAGACGGCGTAGTTGATGCGTTCCCGGTCGAACCTGACGGCAGCACTGCCAGGTTCCGGGGTGGGCGAGGCGATGTCCATCGCCACGACGTTGGGTCGCCGGTCGCCGGCGCAAGGGTTTGCCCCGGCAGCGTGCCCTGCATTGAGTCCGTTTCGTGCGGGCCGGAACCGGAGAGGAGATCGACGCTTTCGCCAGACATGGCTCGAATGTTGCTTAACCATCTCACCCAACTGATTGTTGTGCCATGGATTTCCATATTCCGACCGCCATGCAGCTGACCGCGACGATGACGATGATCATCGGGCTCGCGCTTGCCTTCACGGTCAAGGGTTATCCGCGCAGCCTGCAATATCCGATCCGTTTGTGGGTGCGTGGCCTGCTGATCCAGCCGTTCTCGTATGCGCTTCTTTCGCTGCGCGGACAGGTCCCCGACTGGCTCTCGATCGTCGTCGCCAACACGCTGCTCGCGTTCTCGTTCGTGCAGTTGATCCTGGCCCTGCGCGTCTACAACCGGAAGGCCATGCTGCTGCCGTGGATGGTCGGGATCGTCGCCGTGACGGCGATCGGCGAGGCTGCGCTCAGCTTCGTCTGGCCCACCCTGTACGGCCGCATTGTCCTGATGTCCCTGGTCATCTCGGTTCTCTCCGGGTTGGGTGTCAGAGCGATCTATCGCAAGGGCGAGACGATCACGCGACCGGAACACATGGTCGCGACGATGCTGATCGTCGGCATCGTCATCATGCTCGCGCGGATCCTGCGGCTACCGGACATGGGCATGCTGAGCCTGACCGGTTCGACGCCGATGCAGGGAATCGTCTTCACATATGCCTCGTTGCTGCCGGTGATCGCGACATCGGGCTTTCTGCTGATGTGCGGCGACCGCCTCAACAAGGACCTGTCCCGCCTGGCCATGCTGGATCCGCTGACGGGCGTGTCCAACCGGCGCACGATGACCGAGCTGGCGAACAAGGCGATTGCCGCAAGCAAGCGTCATGGCAGGGCGCTGTCACTGCTTATTCTCGACATCGATCACTTCAAGCGGATCAACGACCAGTTCGGCCACGAGGCCGGCGATCTGGCGCTGTGCCGTTTTGTCCAGCTCGTGCGCGAGATGATGCGCGAGTCCGACGTCATCGCCCGTCTGGGCGGCGAGGAGTTCGTGCTGATCCTGCCGGATTCGGATGAACGCGCGGCGCTTGCGGTGGCCGAACGCATCCGCCAGCGACTCGACAACTCCGACTTCAGCATCAGCGGATGGCCGGTGCCGCTGCGCGCCTCGATCGGCGTCGGCACCTTGGGACCTGAGGTCAGCAACCTCGAAACGCTGCTGCGCGAGACCGACCGCGCGATGTACGAGGCCAAGCGCAGCGGTCGCAATCGCGTGGTCGCTGTCGGTGCGATGCTGGCCCAACGCGAAAACGTCGCGTCGGACAGTATTTCGTGACGGCTGGATGAGCCACGCGACAGGGCACGCCGTGCGCGAGACACCGATCACGGGCTGACGTTGTTCCCGCTCAGTCGATCTTCGGAAACAGGCGGCTGGCGACCAGCGAGGCCCCGATCAGCAGGGCGACGATGCCGAGAGACAATCCGATCGGCACCTTCCATGCGTCGACGATCAGCATCTTCACGCCGATGAAGCTCAGTACCCCCGCCAGGCCGTAGTTGAGCAGATGGAAACGTTCGGCCATGCCGGCGACCAGAAAGAACAGGGCGCGCAGACCAAGCACGGCGAATACGTTCGAGGTCAACACGATGAATGGATCCTCGGTGATCGCGAAGATCGCCGGAATCGAATCGACCGCAAAGATCACGTCGGTGACCGCAAGCAGCATGATGACCACGAACATCGGCGTGAACCAGCGCACGCCGTCCTTGACCACGCTCAACGCGGTGCCATGGTATTCCGCGCTCAGGCGCAGATGGCCGCGCATCCAGCGCAGCAGTGGATTCGCTTCGAAATCGGCTTCGTCGTTCGGCGCGCGCACCATCTGGACGCCGGTGTAGACGAGGAAGGCGCCGAAGAAGTACAGGATCCAGTGGTAACGCGCGATCAACGCGGCACCGATGAAGATCAGGATGGCCCGCAACACGATTGCGCCGAGGATGCCGATCATCAAGGCCCGCTGCTGCAACTCGGGACCGACCCCGAAGCGCGAGAAGATCAGCAGGAAGACAAAGATGTTGTCGATTGCCAGCGCCTTCTCGACCACGTATCCGGTCAGGAACTGCAGGGCGGTCTCGTTGGCCAGCTCGGGACCGACATGACCGTCCAGCCAATACCACAGGCCGAGGTTGAACAGCATCGCGAGCATGATCCAGGCGATGCTCCACAGGGCCGCTTCCTTGAACGAGACCTTGTGCGCGCCGCCCGCGCGAAGGACGACGAAATCGACGACCAGGGCGACGACGACCAGCAGACTGAACGCGAGCCAGAGGCCGGGTGTACCGATGGTATGCATTGCCTGAACTCCAGATAGCAAGAGGCCCCGCGCCGATGGCGGCAGGCAGGACCTCGGAGGATTCCGGGCACCGCTTCGCCGTCGTACGGCGAAGGTCTTGCTCGCAAGCGACCGATCGAAAGCTGTCGGTGCCTGCCTGCCGGACCGGGACCGGCGGGGCGGTCCGTGTTGACGATCGCGGCAACGGGAGAGCTACTCCCCTTCGTTTACAGCTCCGACTCTATCCGAACGCCTGTCGAAAGTCATGGGTGCGCCCGGTAACAAACGGTGACGGACTTCGAGCGGCAGATCCCGGCGCAGGTGGGAACGGGTGGCAGAGCGCCTTCGGATTGCCAGTCACCATCGCTTATCATTCCGGCATGAACAGCCATCCACCGGGGCCGCTGCCCGTCGTACAGCTCAAGATCGAACGTCGTTCGAACCATCCCTGGATCTACCAGAAGATGGTCGAACGCCCCGAGCCGAAACCAAAACCCGGCAGCATCGTCGAGATCGTCGACCGCAACGGCGACTATGCCGGGCGCGGCTTCTACAACGGCCACTCGCGAATCACCCTGCGCGTGCTCACCGCCGATGTCGAAGAGCAGATCGACGAGGCTTTCTTCGCACGCAGGATCGCCGCCGCCGTCGAACTGCGTCGCGACCTGCTCAAGCTCGATGCGGTCACCGACGCCTACCGGCTGATCCACTCCGAAGGCGACGGCCTGTCCGGGCTCGTTGTCGATCGCTTCGCCGGCACGCTTGTCATCGAATTCTTCTCGGCCGGCATGTACAAGCAACGCGACCTGGTCCGCCGCTGCCTGCTTGAACACTACCCGGACAGTGCGATCTACGCCTATGCCGAACTCCATGTGCAGAAGCAGGAGAGCTTCGATTGCGCGGTGCCGCCGATTCCGGAACCCACCGTCATCCACGAACACGGCGTCAGGTTCCATGCCGCACCGGGCAGCAAGCACAAGACCGGCTTCTTCGTCGACCAGCGCGACAACCGCAAGTCCCTCGCCGAATTCTGCGCAGGCAAGCGCGTACTCGACCTGTGCTGCAACTCGGGTGGCTTCGGCATCACCGCGAAGACCATCGGTGGCGCCAGCGAGGTGGTCGGCGTCGATCTCGATGAAGGCATCCTCCAGATCGCCGAGAAGAATGCCTATCTCAACAAGGCCAAGGTCCGCTTCGTCCAGGCTGACATCTTCCACTGGTTGCGCGACTTTCCGAACAACCGCGCCGAGAAGTTCGACGTCGTCATCCTCGATCCGGCCAAGATGACGCGTGACCGCGAACAGGTGATTCCGGCGCTGAAGAAATACCTCGACATGAACAAGCTCGCGATGGGCGCGCTCAAGCCGGGCGGAATCCTGCTGACCTGTTCGTGCACCGGACTGGTCAGCGAGGAACAGTTCCTCGACATGCTGCGCCGCGCGGCCTTCTATGCCGGTCGCACCCTGCAGATCCTCAAGGTGAGCGGTGCCGGCGCGGATCATCCCTGGCTCGCACATGTGCCGGAAAGCCGCTACCTCAAGGCCGTGTTCTGCCGAATCGACTGAGCCGCTGCTTGTGCATTGCGGATCGGGTCGCGTCGACGGCTTGTTGCAACCGCATTGCGGCAAGCCCCCGGGGCTGAAGCCGGCGCCAGCGCAAGCATCGCGAAGCCGCGTGCCGCTTCGACCCGTAATCCCGTGCTGCCGCTCCTTTGTTGGCTGATAGACTTGGGCGCTGAACATCCAACGCTACGGATTCCGCATGGCCACTCCCAGCAAGAAACCCGGCACGTCGAGGAAGCCCGCCGTCAGTCGCGAACAAGCCGAGGATGCCGTGCGCACCTTGCTGCGATGGGCGGGCGAGGATCCGGCGCGCGAAGGCCTGCTCGATACGCCAAAGCGCGTGGTCAATGCGTATGGCGACTGGTTTTCCGGCTACGCGATCGATCCTGCGGAATACCTGCGCCGCACGTTCGAGGAAGTCGCCGGATACGACGAGATGATCGTGTTGCGCGATATCGAGTTCGAGTCGTACTGCGAGCATCACATGGCGCCAATCATCGGTCGCGTCCATATCGGCTACCTGCCGGCCGACAAGGTGGTCGGCATCAGCAAGCTTGCGCGCGTGGTCGATGCGTTCTCGCGGCGCTTCCAGGTTCAGGAAAAACTCACTGCGCAGATCGCCCATTGCATCGAGGACGTGCTCAAGCCGCGTGGCGTCGGTGTGGTCGTCGATGCGGTGCATCAATGCATGACCACACGCGGCGTGCACAAGCGTGGCGTGTCGATGATCACCAGCCAGATGCTCGGCGGCTTCCGCGAAGACGCGCGCACCCGTGCCGAATTCCTGCGCTTCATCAACATCCACTCGAAATCGTGATCGGCCCACCGCCGCGATCGCCCGCGCATGTGCCTGAGCTGCCGCGCCCTGCCCCGCGGCATCGATATCCAGAGAAGCATTCGCGATGACGTCTGACACCGACCACGTGCCGGTGCGCCGCGCGGCGGTCGTCTTCGTGTTCGTCACCGTGATGATCGACATGCTCGCGTTCGGCATCATCATTCCGGTGTTCCCGCACCTCGTCCAGCACATGACCGGCGGTGACATTTCAACCGCGGTGCGCTGGACCGGCATCATGGGCGCACTGTTCGGCCTCATGCAGTTCGTGTTTTCGCCGGTGCAGGGCGCGTTGTCCGATCGCTACGGCCGACGCCCGGTCATCCTCGCGTCGAATCTCGCGCTTGGCCTCGACTTCATCCTGATGGCCCTGGCCCAGGCCTTGCCGGTCCTGTTCATCGGGCGCGTCATCTCCGGTATCGCCAGCGCCAGCATCTCGACCGCGAACGCCTATATCGCCGACGTCACGCCGAAGGAGAAGCGTGCCGCGGCCTACGGACTGCTCGGCGCCGCATTCGGTATCGGTTTCATCATCGGTCCCGCGCTCGGCGGGTTTCTTGGCGGCGTTTCGGTGCGTGCGCCCTTCTGGGTCGCAGCCGGCCTGGCCCTGACCAATTTCCTCTACGGCCTGTTCGTGCTGCCGGAATCCTTGCCGAAGGAAAGGCGCAGCGCGCGTTTCGACATCGGCCATGCGAACCCGCTCGGCGCGTTGCGCATGCTGCGCCGTTATCCGCAGGTGTTTGCGCTCGCCATCGTGTTCTTCCTTGTCGCGCTTGCCCAGTTCTCGTTGAATTCCACCTTCGTGCTGTACGCCGACTACCGCTACCACTGGGGTCCGCAGGAGGTCGGTTACACGCTGGCCCTGGTCGGTGTATGCAGCGCGATCGTGCAAGCCGGGCTGGTGCGTCGCGCCGTGCCGCGTTTCGGCGAGCGACCGGTCATGCTGGCCGGTCTGCTGTTCGGCATCTGCGGTTTCCTGACCCTCGGCTTTGCGACGAACAGCGTCGTGTTCCTGCTCGCGATCCCGTTGCTCGCCCTTGCCGGACTCGGCGGGCCGACCACGCAATCGATCATCACGCGCCAGGTCGACCCGACCGAACAGGGGCGCCTGCAAGGCGCGATCTCGAGCCTGTCGAGCCTGGCCACGATCTTCGGTCCATTCGTCTTCAGCCAGACCTTTGCCTTCTTCATCGGTACTTCGGCGCCCGTGCACCTGCCCGGCGCCGCCTTTGTGCTCTCGGCCAGCCTGCTCGTGCTTGGCCTCGTGCTCGGCTGGCGCGCGACCGCCGGCTTGCACCCGCTGGCGGCCGCGCCGAGCGCGGTTGCCGAGCCCGGACCGCCCGGCAAGGGTGAATTGCCACCGCTGGCGGACGTCGAAAGCAGGGCGTGAACGCGCACGCCAACAAGCCGTTCGCGCCGTCCTGCGAGCGCAATCGTGACCCGATCCTTGCCGTCCTGCGCGAGGCTTTTGCCGATCGCCGGCATGTGCTCGAGATCGGCAGCGGCACCGGTCAGCACGCCGTGCATTTCGCAGCGGCGATGCCGCATCTGAGCTGGCAATGTTCGGAATGCGCCGAACACCTTGCGGGCATCCAGAGCTGGCTCGATGAGGCCGGACTCGGCAACACGCCCGCGCCGATCGCGCTCGACGTCGACCAGCCGGACTGGCCACCCCTGCGCGTCGATGCCGTGTTCACCGCGAATACGCTGCACATCATGGCCTGGAGCCAGGTCCAGCGGTTGTTCGCGCAGCTGCCGACGGTCCTGGGCGACAACGGCCTCCTTGCGGTCTATGGTCCGTTCAACATCGACGGTCGTCACACGAGCGAAAGCAACGCGGCATTCGATCGCTGGCTGCACGAGCGCGGCCCCCATATGGGCATCCGCGATCTCGCCGCGGTCGACACGCTCGCAGCGAGCGCGGGGTTGCGACGCGTCGCCGACCACGCGCTGCCGGCCAACAATCGCTGCGTGATCTGGCGGCGAGCGGCCTGATGCGACCGGTCATTCCGCGATCAACGACGATCGACGCGGGTCAGCTCCACCCCATCGACCGTCATCTTCCAGACGCCGTCGATCTGTCGCGGCGGTGAGGAGACTCTGAACGTCGTGGTCATCGGACCGATGCCGACGTCAAAGTCGTCGCCGTGGAAGGCCTTGAGCGGAGCATTGATCGACGTCGATGCGCCCTTGCGCAGGCGCCGGTAGTCGATGCTGCCGTCGCGCGTGATCAGCAGTGACATGCCCTCGGCTTTCCATTCGCCGACATAGGCAGACTTCTCGGGAGGCACGGCGACGCCGCAGGCGGCAAGCAAGGCTGCCATGAGCACAGGAACCAGGTATCGGCCATCACGCACGGGAGTCTCCGCTGGGGTGGTCCAACGCCGAACCTCGGGGATCGCCGTCCCGGCGATCGGCGATCAACGCGGAGACCGTTGCGATCGTGATGACGGGGTCGTTCATGCCGGCTGGCCTTTTCCATCCGAAGCGGTGGATCGATACGCCGCTTCTGCCTCGGGCGTTCCGGCAACGTGCCGACTCGCCTGCAGCATTTCGCCCATCTTCGCGTGGACGAGATTGACGGCCTTGAGTGGCCGCAGCATGACCTTGAATTCGGTGATCCGGCCTTCCCCATCCCAGCGCATCATGTCGACGCCATTGACCTCGATGCCGTCGAGCTCGAGCTGGAACTCGAGGACGGCATCGCGGTCGCCGCAGATCTCGCGGAGATAACGGAACGTGTCGTTGCCGAGCACATGCAGGGCCGCGGCCAGATACTGCGTCGTGATCGCCTTGCCACGCTGCGGCGTGTGCACGACAGGCGAGTGGAACACGACGTCCTCGGCAAGCAGATCGACAAGTCGGCGCGCGTCGCGGGTGCGGACGATCTCGTGCCAGGTCGCAACGGTCAGCGCCATCATGCTCGTGCTCCGGGTCGGTCGCAGGTGCGAGCCTACCAGCCGCCTCCGCCTCCGCCACCACCGCCACCGCCCGAGGAGCCGCCTCCGCCTCCGCCGGAACTCGAACCCGGTGCGCTGGCCGAGGAGCTGATCGCGCCGCTCAATGAGGATCCCAGCGAGCTGCCGAAGCTGCTCGCATCGAAACCACGACCCATGTCGCTGCCGTGGTACCAGGCCATTCCAGCAGCAGCCGCGGCGACCGCGGCGGGTCCGATCGCTGCGGCGAGCTTGTCGCCCCAGGTCTTTTCGACATCGAGCGCGAGCGCATACGGCAACAGCCGCTGGTACTCATCGATATCCATCGGCGGCGCCTTGGCCCGCGCCAGGTCGTCGCGCTCGGCGACGCCGAGATAGAGGCGCAGGCCTTCAATGCGGTCGAGCCGTTTGCGGCCCTCGACGGTCGGTGCCTTCATCCAGTGTGCGAACGGGACCTGTACCCCGGCCAGCAAGGCAAGCAGGATCGCGAACAGCAGGCTTGTGCCCGAGGCCAGGAATGCGGCCGCAATGACGAGTGCGGCAAAGGCGATCAGGGCACCAATGCTGAGGCCGATCGGCCGGCGACCATCCCGCCAGGCAATGACCGTGTTGACCAGCACGGTGCTGGTGATCGAGGCAACGATGAAGACGATGACCGTCGGCACGATGACGGCAGCGTTGACCGTGAGCTTGTCGAGCAGGAATGCGGCGACGATCGCGGCAATCGAGATCAGGCCGCCGAGGCAGCCAATCCCGTCGTTGCGCTGGAAGTTGGCCTTGGCGTAGGCAGACTTCAGGTGTTTCTCGTGTTCGCTGCGCGCAGGCCCGATGATCGCGTGGTTCTCGCTCTTGAACTCGAGCTCCGAGCGTGAGCCGAGCAGGCCTTCATAGAGAACTCGAGCCGAATCCGCTACCGATCCACCCGGCACGTTCGCGCGCTGCACCGAATAGGTCGACTTGCCGACCTTGCTGATCTTCGCGGCACCACAGACCCCGAGTTCGACCATGTCGGCGGCGAAGCAGCGATCGTCGTAGGCCATGCGCCGGATGTAACGCGCCCCGGCCGGCGAGACATCGGCAGGCGGGTTGTACTCCGGGATGACCACGCCGCCCTTTGGATCGCGTCCGACCCGGCGCCACTGCAGGTAGAGAAAGCCGACGACGACGAGCAGGCCGATACCGAGTGCCGCTTCACGCCGGTTATCGGCCGCGAACCAGCCGAGCTTCCTGCTCATGTCGGGAATTTCCACGACGCCTTTCGGAAATCCGACGACGACGGTCAAGCCATTCTGCGGTGGCAAGGCGCGATTGGTCGCGATCTGCGCGTGGCCATCGTCGTTGACGCTCGCGCTGTAATTCTGCGCCTTCGAGCCCTGCGCACCGGTATAGCCTTCCACGCGAATCCGCCCGGCATCAACCTGGCCGGGCAGGGCCACGATCGCGCTGGCTTCATCAATCGGGAAATCCCAGCCGTTGCCGGTCACGTTCCAGTACAGCTCGTCGTGATCGTCGAAGTAGCCGAGCTGGCGCGCCGTGCGATAACGAAAAACGTAGGTGAACTCGCCACTGCCAAGCAGCACGTCGGCACTGCCGAAATACACCCGCACGCCATTCGACAGCGCTTCGGCGTGCCAGGGTTCGGCCTGGCCATCACGGGTCACGTCGATCGGCTCGAACAATACATCGATTCGGTTGCCGTAGCGGTCGCGATAGTGGGTCGGGAAATCGCGGTAGATGCCGCGGCGGATACGATCGCCCTCGGCGCGGACCTGGATTGTTTCGCTGACCGTCATCGTTGCGTCGCGTGCAACGCTGATCGCGCTGTCGAAACGAAGGATGCGTTCGTCGGCGCGGACCGACAGGCAGCACAGCATCGACAACACGACAACAAGCAGGCGGGTCATGGCGCACTCCTCTGTTCGGCACTGGCCTCGAAGAACTCTCCACGTTGAAAGCCGGCGAGACGGGCCACGATCAGGTCCGGGAAGTGTTCGATGCGCGTGTTGAGCTGGCGCACGGCACCGTTGTAGTAGCGCCGCGCGTACTGCAGGTGATCCTCGATCGCGACCAGATCGCGTTGCAGCTGCATGAAGTTCTCGCTGGCTTTCAGATCGGGATAGCTTTCCTGCAGCGCGAGCAGGCGTTCGATCTGCGCGCCGAGCTGATCCTCAAGGCGGGCACGGTCGGCGAGTCCGGCCGCGGCCTGGGTTCGTGCGCGCAGCTCGGTGACCGTCTCCAGCGCGCTGCGCTCATGCGCGGCATAGGCCTTGACCGCCGTGACCAGCTGCGGCGTCAGATCGTGACGGCGCATGAGCTGCACATCGATGTCGCTCCACGCCGCACGCATCTGGTTGCGGTCGGCGACGAGCCGATTGAACATCCAGATGCCGAGCACGAGGACTGCAGCGACGGCAACGAGAATACCGCTCAACATCCCCTTCCCCTTTTTTGGCCGGCCTCAGGGTTCCGCGGGTACGGTCGCCTGCACCGGTTTCAGTTGTCGATCCATCCAGTTCGCGATCGCATGATAGGCATGTTCGCGCTCCCCCGCAGACGACAGACCGTGCTTTGCGCCCGGATAGGTCATCAGGTCGAACTGGATGCCGCGCTTCTGCAAACCGGACATCAACGCGGTCGAGTTGACGAACAGCACGTTGTCGTCGGCCATGCCATGGATCAGGAACAGCCGCGAGGTCAGGCCATCGAGCCAGGCAAACGGCGCGCTGCGGATATAGCCGGCCGGATTGTCGGCGGGCGACGAAAGATAGCGTTCGGTGTAGTGCGTGTCGTAAAGGGTCCAGTCGGTGACCGGCGCGACCGCGACGCCGGCGGCGATTTCGTCGGAGGCCTTGCTCAGCAGCATCGTGGTCATGTATCCGCCGTAGCTCCAGCCGAACACGCCGACGCGATCGCCATCGACCCACGGCTGCTCCTTCAACCAATGGATGCCACTGAGCTGATCGAGTACCTCGGCGTTGCCGAGTTGGCGATAGATCACGTCCGAGAACTTGCGGCCGCGTCGGGCCATGCCGCGGTTGTCGAGGGTGAAGACGACATAGCCGCGCTGGGCCATGTATTCGAGGAACTGGGTCTGCTGCGCCGCATGCGCCGATGCCGGATCGCCCCAGGCCCGCACGACCTTCTGCACGTGCGGACCCCCATAGTAGAAACTGAAAACCGGATAGCGCCTTGCCGGATCGAAATTGGCCGGTTTGTAGAGACGGTAATGCAGGGTCTGCCCGTCGTCGGCCTTGAGCATGCCGAACTCGGGAGTGATGCGCGAATCCCGATAGCGTGCATACGGATGGCTGTCGTCCAGCGGATTCTTCTCGATCCACTCGATCAGGCTGCCATCGGCCTTGTGCAGGCTGACCTGCGGCGGCGTAGCCGGGTCGCTGAAGGTGTCGAGGTAGACCGAGGCATCGGCCGAGAACACGCTCGTATGCGTGCCATCGCGCGTGCTGACCCGCAGCGGCGCATCCGCCGTGCTGCCGTCGAGCTTGAGCCTGTAGATCTGCGTATCGGGGACGAAGTCCCGGTTTGACTGCACGTAGACGTATCCGCCCGTCTCGTCGACGCCGAGCAGCTTGTCGATGTTCCACTCGCCGCGGCTGATCGCATGGCGCAGCTTTCCATCGATGCCATAAAGGTAGAGGTGCAGGTAGCCGCTGCGCTCGCTGGCCCAGATGAAGGTCCTTCCGTCCTTGAGGAAACGCAGATCGTCGTTGAGGTTGATCCAGGTCGTGCTGCTTTCCCTGAGCAGATCGGTCTGCTCGAGCGTTGCGACATCGACCCGCCTGAGATCGAGCCGCTGCTGGTTGCGGCTTTGCAGCTGGTAGCTCAGATGCTTGTCGCCGTGCAGCCAGTTGACGCGGGCGAGATAGATGTCGGTGTCGGCACCGAGATCGATCCAGCGTGCTTCGCCGCCCTCGGGCGAGACCAGGCCGAGCGTGACCGTGACGTTTCGGCTGCCTGCCGCCGGATAGCGCTGCTCGATCACCTCGGTGCGGTCGGCAAAGACCTCGCTGCGCTTGATGATGGGAACCTGCGTTTCGTCGTAGCGTTCAAACGCAATCATTGAATCGTCGGATGCCCACCAGTAGCCATCGCTGCGATCCATCTCCTCCTGGGCGACAAATTCGGCTTCTGCATTGTGGATCGTGCCGCCGCCGTCGAGCGTCAGTGCGCGCGCCTTGTTGCTCTGCAGATCGATGACCCAGAGGTTCTGTTCGCGCACGTAGGAAACGTAGCGTCCCTTCGGCGAGATCTTCGGGTCGATGAACTCGCCGCCAGTCGGCAGTTCGCGAACCGCCTTGCCCTGTGCCGCCGCCAATGTATAGAGGTAGAGCTTGCCGCCAAGCGGGAACAGCAGGGTCTTGCCGTCAACCGACCATTGATAGTGGATGATGCCACTCAGCCCGGCCAGGCGCGCACGTTCACGTCGTGCCTTCTCGGCATCGCTGAGCGGCTTGCCCGAGGCCAGCGAATCGGCATCGACCAGCATCCGCGTCTTCTTTTCACGAATGCTGTATTCCCAGAGGTCGAGATGACCCTGGTCGTCGGCGCGCGGGCGCAGGAACGTGACGCGTTCGCCGTCCGGTGAAATCGCGAGTTCGCGCGGCGTCGGGCCATCGAGACCACCGCCGCCGAAAATGGCTTCGATCGTCAGCGGTTCGGCCATGACGCCGCGCAGCGGAATGAGCAAAAGGAGTAGCAGCAGGGCACGCATTCGATCCTCCATCGGAAGCGCGATTATCGGTGCGCCTCGCCCCGATTGAAACCGTCGTGGCACTACCGCTGCGTGCTGAACGCGACGGATGCGGGCAGGGGATGCCTTGTCTTGGTGCCGGGCGCCGGTCCGGAACGACGCATCCGGCGCCGACCCGCCAGCGCAAGAAAAATCGCGATCGTGCAGTGATTGGCGGTTGAACCGTGCGGTCCTTCGCTCGAGGGGGCCGTCATGGCTCGCGCGGCTTGCGGGTCTTGCCAGCCGCCGCAGGCTTGGCGGCCATGTACTTCCAGTTGCGCGGCTTGCCTTCCGCCAGCCATTCGATCGCCTGGGCGAGACGACGCTCGCGCGTTGTCGTTTGCTTGGCCTCGGCGATCCATTCCTTGTACTCGCGTTGCTGGCCTGGCGCGAAAGTCTCGAAGTGCTTGCGCGCCTTGGGGTGTCGGATGAGCGCGGCAGCGAGCTCGGCGGGCATGGCCATTTCCGCGCGGGCAGGATCCCGCTTTGCTGCTGGTCGCTTGACGCCTTCCTCGTTGAGCGTCATCGCCTTGCGGATCAGTGCCGCCAAAGCGCGTTTGCCCGGCAGGTCAGCCAGCGATTGCAGGCGACCAAACTGACCCATCGCGCCGCGATCGCCGCCGGCTGTCGCGGCAGCGTCGATCAGTTCGCCGTTCCAGAAACCGAATGCGGCGTGTTGCTTGAATGCCGCCATGCTGCAGAGGATCCCGCCGGCGTGGACGAAATGCGGAAATCCCCACTTGATCGTTTCCTCGACCTGCGGGCAGCTCTCATGCACCAGCGCACGCAGATGTTCGAGGATCGGCTGGGCAAAGTCCGCCGAGCGCTTGATATAGGCATCGATGCGCGGATCACGCGTGGGCATGCAAGGCTCTCGCTGGATGCGCCATGGTAAGACGCTGCGCGCGAAGAATCACTTGCCGATGCAGAAATCCGCGAAGACGCGTCCTAGCAGGTCGTCACTGCTGAAACTGCCGGTGATCTCGCCGAGCGCGTTCTGCACCTGGCGCAGTTCCTCCGCGGCAAGTTCGCCGGCGTGCTGCTCGAGCAGGGCCGCGCGTGCCGCATCCAGGTGCCTGCCGGCACGTTCGATCGCGTCGACATGGCGCGAGCGTGCGCTGAATGCACCATTCGGGCTATCGCCGAGCCCAGCGGCATTGCGCAGTTCGGCAACGAGCAGCTCGACGCCAGCGCCGGTCCGGGCCGATAGCCAGAGATGCGCGATGCCATCGATGATCCTGCGTGCCGCAGAAATCCCGTCACGATCGATCTTGTTGTGCACGACGATTCGCGCCGCGGACTTCGGCAGATCCGCCAGCAGTTCAAGGTCGGCGTCGATGTGCTCGTCGCTGCTGACCAGCAGCGCCAGATCGGCGCGACCGAGTTCGTTGCGCGCACGCCGGATACCTTCGCTCTCGATCGGTTCGTCGGAGTCGCGCAGTCCGGCGGTGTCGACCAGGTTGATCGCGATGCCATCGAGCTCGATCGTTTCGCGCAACAGGTCACGCGTGGTACCCGGCAGGTCGGTGACAATGGCGCGTTCGCTGGCAGCCAGCGCATTGAGCAAGCTCGACTTGCCGGCGTTCGGTCGGCCGGCAATGACGACGTGCAGCCTGTCGGACAGGCGGACACCGCGACGGGTTGCACCGAGCAATTCCTCCAGTGCGCGCTGCAGGCCTTGCATGTCGGCGGCCAGTTGCGGTGCCGCGAGGAAATCGATTTCCTCCTCGGGAAAATCGATGGCCGCCTCGATCCAGACACGGACGCGCACGACTGCTTCGGTCAAGCGATGGACCTGGCGTGAAAATTCGCCGTCGAGGCTGCGCACTGCCGCGCGCGCAGAGGCCTCGGAGCCGCTGCTGATCAGGTCGGCGATCGCTTCGGCCTGGGCGAGGTCGATCTTGCCGTTGAGAAACGCGCGTTCGGAAAACTCGCCGGCACGCGCCTGGCGCGCGCCGAGTTCGACGACGCGGCCGAGCAGGCAACCCAGCATGACCGGACTGCCGTGTACCTGCAGTTCAAGCACATCCTCGCCGGTGAACGAGTGCGGCGCGCGGAAATGGATGAGCAGGCCATGATCGAGCGGCTCGCCGTTGCGATCTGAAAATGTACAGTAGTGCGCATGGCGCGGCTTCGGCATTCGCCCGAGAAGCCGCTCGGCGATGCCGGGCACTCCGGCGCCGGACAGGCGGACGATGCCGATACCGCCAGCGCCCTGCGCCGTCGCAATCGCGGCGATCGTTTCGCCCTGTGCGTTCATGCGCGGTCGGTCAGGCATGCGCGCACATCACGACGACTACTTGCCTTTTGCCGGGACCAGCGTCTTCTCGCCCGATTCGATGCGCCTGGTGATGATCCATTGCTGGAGCAGGCCGAGGGCGCCGTTGACCGTCCAGTACAGGACCAGACCGGCCGGGAAGAAGGCGAACAGCACCGAGAAGATCAGTGGCATGAACTTCATCATCTTCGCCTGCAGCGGATCCATGCCGGTCATCGGCGTCAGCATCTGCGTGGCCAGCATCGTCGCCGCATTGAGGATCGGCAGCACGTAGTACGGATCGGGCGCGGTCAGGTTGTGGATCCACAGCATGAACGGTGCCTGGCGCAACTCGACGCTTTCGAGCAATACCCAGTACAGGCCGAGGAACACCGGAATCTGCACGAGCATCGGCAGGCAGCCGCCGAGCGGATTGATCTTTTCCTTCTGGTACAACTCCAGCATCGCCTGGTTCATCTTCTGGCGATCGTCGCCATAGCGCTCCTTCAACGCGGCGACGCGCGGCTGCATCTTGCGCATCCTCGCCATCGAGCGGTACTGGGCTTCCGACAACTTGAAGAACACGGCCTTGATGGTCAGCACGAGCAGGATGATCGCGAAGCCCCAGTTGCCCGTGAGCCGGTGATACATCGACAGCAGCCAGTGCAACGGCTCCGAGATGACCGTGAAGATGCCGTAGTCGGCAGTCTTGGCGAGGCCGGGAGCGAGGTCATCGAGCGTGCTTTGCAGCTTCGGTCCCACATACAGACGCGCGGGGAAGGACTGTTGCGCGCCTGGAGCGACCTTGAGGACCGGAGAAGCACTGCGCACAAGATAGCGCGTCGCACCGGCCACGCTGACTTCGTCGCTCTGGAACTGGTCCTTCTCGTCGGCAGGCGGTATCCATGCCGCGAAGAAATAATGCTGGAGCAAGGCTACCCAGCCGCCCGTGACATCCTTCTTGAGTGGCTCCTTGGAAAACTTGTCGAACGCGAGTTTCTGGAATTTTTCCTCCGGGCTGTACCATGCGGCGCCCATGAAACTGTAGCGCGCGGTATTCGTGTAGCCCTTGATGCCGGAATGGTCGAGCACGAGCGGAACGCGCTGAAGCTGACGATAGGCCTGGCCGGTCCATTCCTTCGCGCTCGCATTGTCGACCTGCTGGTTTTGCTCGATCACGTAGCTGCCGCGCGCGAACACGTAGGTCTTGGTCACGCGGATCCCGCTGGCGTCCTGCCAGGTCAACGGCACCTCAAGCCGAGTTTGTCCGTCGGCGAGCGAATAGGCGTGGCTGCTCGCCGTGAACTCGGCGTTGTGGTTGGGAGCCGCACCATCGGCACTGAGCAGACCGCTCTGCGCGATGAAGAAGCTTGCTGGATCGGTGTCGAACAGACGGACACGTTGCGGCTGCTTCGGCTCGACTGGATAGGCCAGCAGTTCGGCACTGACGACATTGCCGCCATGCAGATCAATCTCGACGCGCAGCAGGTCGGTGGTGACCACGATCGGCTCGACCCGGCTTGCGGCGTCGGTCAAGGTCGGCGGCAGCGGGACGCTGGCAGCCGTGCCGCCGGTGTCGCCTGCGTTGATCTGCGGTACATCGGCCGACGCGGTGGCAGCCGGTGCAGCGACGGCCGGTTTGCCGGTGTCGCTAGTCGTCGCGACCGTCGCTGGGACGCCGGCCGGCGGGTTGTAGTCGAGCTGCCACTGGGAATAGATCAGGTAGGTCAGCGCGAACAAGGCGACCAGCAGGAAGGTGCGTGGATTATTCATGGCAGCGTCGGATTCTTCGGCGATTCGCCATGTCGTGGCGATGAAGGGTGGGAGCGGTCTGCGCGATCGAGTGCGACCTGGGTCGGCCGCCGCGCGCAATCAGCCGTGCATTGTGCCGGTCACGGGTGCCGCCTTCAATGCCAGCAACTTGTTCCAGAGCGCGGCCAGGTCATCACGAAGTTCGCCGGCGGGCGCAGGCACGGCGCTGGAACGCGCGATCAGCAGGATGTCCACGGCGGGCAACCCGGAGCGCACAAGTCGATAGCTTTCGCGCACGAGCCGCTTGATGCGGTTGCGATCGACCGCGCGCTTGGAGACGCGGCGAGACACTGCCTGACCAAGTCGGCAGGTCGTTTGTCCGTTTGCGGAAAACTCGGCGACAAAATGGCGAACGCTGATGCGTTTCGATTTGCCGCGCAGCGCGGCGAAATCGCCGGCCTTGAGCAGGCGCGCGGCGCGCGGGAGGCTGTACAGCCCCATGCCGCCGCGGGCTGTCGGGTCAGACTGCGAGGCGCTTGCGGCCCTTGGCACGGCGCGCATTGATCACCGCGCGACCACCACGTGTCTTCATGCGGGCACGGAATCCATGGGTGCGAGCGCGCTTCAGGTTGCTCGGCTGGTAGGTACGTTTGGTGGCCATGAGTCGGCGCCAGGCTGGGGGAAAAGGGCGCGAATGATAGGGGCGGGACGCTACGCACGTCAAGCCGCGACGCTGGCGCAAATTGCAGGCGCGCGAGTAGACTGCACGGTTCGCGCCGGGCATCGCGCTCGCCCGTGGAATCCACCTGGATCAATATCGGAGCATCATGAGCGAGCTTTGGCGACGCTGTCTCGAGCGTCTGGAAACGGAATTCGGCGCCGAAGACGTGCAGACCTACCTCAGACCGCTGCAGGCGAGCGAAGCCGCCGAGGGTCTGCGCCTGCTGGCACCGAACGGCTATACGCTTGAAGTGGTCCAGGAACGTTTCCTGGCGCGTATCCGCGCGGTCATCGAGTACCAGCATGGCGCGCCGGTCACGATCCACGCCGAAATCGGCACGCTCGGCTCGCGCAAGGAGCCGGCCAGGCGCGCGCAGGCGAAGGCTCCGGTCCGCAACAACCAGGAACACAATCTCGATCCGAACTACACGTTCGAGAGTTTTGTCGAAGGCAAGACCAATGAATTGGGCAAGGCCGCCGCCATCCAGGTCGCAACGAATCCGGGCCGTGCATTCAACCCCCTCCTCCTGTATGGCGGAACCGGCCTCGGCAAGACCCATCTGATGCATGCCGCCGGCAACCTGATGCGGCAGAACAATGCGGCCTGCAAGGTGCTTTACCTGCGCTCCGAGCAGTTCGTCGGCAGCATGATCGACGCCTTGCGCACCAAGAACATGGACGAGTTCAAGCGCCGTTTCCGCAGTGTCGACGCCTTGTTGATCGACGACATCCAGTTTTTCGCCGGCAAGAACACCACCCAGGAGGAGTTCTTCCATACCTTCAATGCGCTGTTCGATGGCAAGCAACAGATCATCCTGACCTGCGACCGCTTCCCGAAGGAGGTCGAGAACCTCGAACCGCGCCTCAAGTCACGTCTCGGCTGGGGTTTGTCGGTGGCGATCGAACCTCCCGACTTCGAGACGCGCGCCGCGATCCTGCTCAGCAAGGCGGCGAGCAAGGGAGTCGACCTGCCCGAAGATGTCGCGTTCCTGATCGCCAAGCGCATGCGCTCGAACGTGCGCGACCTCGAGGGCGCGCTGAATACGCTGATCGCGCGGTCCAATTTCGGCGGCCGCCAGGTTGATGTGGCGTTTGCCCAGGAAACCCTGCGTGACCTGCTGACCGTGCACGCCCAGGCGATCACGATCACGAACATCCAGAAGGTGGTTGCCGAATATTTCCAGCTGCGTGTCGCCGACCTGTTGTCGAAGCGTCGCAGCCGCTCGGTGGCGCGCCCGCGACAGATGGCGATGGCGCTGGCCAAGGAACTGACCGAGCACAGCCTTCCCGAGATCGGCGACGCATTCGGCGGTCGCGACCACACTACCGTGCTGCACGCCTGCCGTACGATCAGGAATCTTCGCGAGACCGATGGCAAGCTGCGTCAGGACTGGGAAAAACTGGTGCGTGCACTGACAGGGTGAACGAGCTGTGGATAAACTGTGTGTGTTTGATCGGGTTAGAATTATCCACAGATCATCCACACGTCGCCGGAACGCTTTTCCACGCAGGATATTGTGCGTAACAGGTTGAAGATAAAGAAGTTTTAGTCAGATTTTGGCTTATCCCCAAGACCAGCTACCACCACAAGTCTCCCATCAGACAGAACCAGAAACAGGAAGGGGCCCGACCATGCGTTTCATTCTTCCTCGCGAAGCCTTGCTCAAGCCGCTGCAACAGGTGGTTGGCGTCGTTGAACGACGTCAAACGCTGCCGGTGCTCTCGAACCTTCTGGTCAGTGTTACGGCCGACGGTGTCTCGTTTACCGGTACGGATCTCGAAGTCGAGATGATCGCGCGGACTTCGGCGGACGATCTTGTTCAAGGTGAAGTGACGATCCCGGCGCGCAAGTTGTTCGACATCTGCCGCGCACTGCCGGATGGGGCCAAGGTCAAGATCGAGCAGAACGGGGATCGCGTTGCGGTCAGCGCCGGTCGAAGCCGGTTCACGCTCGCGACCTTGCCGGCAAGTGAATTTCCGGTGATCGACAATATCGACCTGGTTGAGAAGATCAGTCTGCCGGAAGCGACGCTCAAGGACCTGATTGCGCGTACCGCGTTCGCGATGGCGCACCAGGATGTCCGGTATTACTTGAACGGCCTCCTGCTCGATGTTCGCGACGAGACGCTGCGTTGTGTGGCGACCGATGGACACCGCCTGGCGCTGGCCGAAACCAAGCTGACGACGCAGATCTCGACGCGTCGACAGATCATCATTCCACGCAAGGGCGTGCTTGAGCTGCAGGGTTTGTTCGAGGCCGGTGAAGGTTCGGTCGACCTTGAGCTTGGACGGAACCATCTGCGCTTGCGCCGGGGTGGCGTGACGTTCACGTCGAAATTGATCGACGGTCGTTTCCCCGACTACGAGGCGGTCATCCCGATTGGTGCCGACAAGGACGTGCGCGTCGGCCGCGAGGATCTGCGCTTCGCCCTGCAGCGCGCGGCGATTCTTTCGAACGAGAAATACCGTGGCGTGAAGCTCGAGGTGAATCCGGGTCGCCTGCGTATCGTCGCCCACAATCCGGAACAGGAGGAGGCCGTCGAGGAGCTCGAAGTGCAGACTTCGGTGTCCGATCTCAGCGTTGGATTCAACGTGAACTACCTCATGGATGCCTTGGCGGCCTTGAGCGGCGACGAGATCGTGCTGAGCCTGCGTGATGCCCAGTCGAGCTGCCTGTTGCGCAGGCTTGATTCCGAAGATACCCGGCATGTAGTCATGCCGCTGCGGCTCTGACTGCATTCCTGATGTCCAGATCTCGGGGCCTGCGTATCCGTCGATGCGCGGGCCTTTTCGTTTCCCGAGCTCCGCCGCATGCACCTCGCTGAGCTCAGAATCCAGAATCTGCGCCTGTTTTCGGATCTCGCCACCGAGCTTTCGCCCGGCTGGAATGCTTTCGTCGGCGCCAACGGATCCGGCAAGACGAGCCTGCTCGAAGCGGCATTCCTGCTGTCGCACGGCCATTCATTCCGGCCAGGACAGCGTGATGTGCTCAGCCGCATCGACAGTCCCGGCTATTCGGTGTTCGGGCGACTGGTCCGAGCGAATGGCGTTGAGCGCCGTCTCGGCCTGTCGCGTATCGCCGGGCGGGTTGAAGCACGGGTGGACGGCGTTGCGGCGGGACTTGGAACGCTTGTCGAGTCGTGTGCGATTGTGTGTTTCGAGCCGGGTTCGCATGAACTGATCATCGGGCCTGCCGAAGAGCGGCGTCGTTTCCTGGACTGGGGTGTGTTTCACGTGGAACACGATTTCCTCCGGCAATGGCGCCGCTACCAGCGCGCGCTTCGCCAGCGCAACCAGGCGCTGCGCGAAGGCGCCGGTGTCGATCTGCTTGAGCCCTGGGAGGCAGAGCTGGCGCAAGCAGGAACATCCCTCGCGGCAATGCGCCAGGCGTATGCCGGGCGCCTCTCACCGATCCTTGGCGAACTGCTGGGCGAGTTCCTGTCCGAGCTCGGGCAGGCCTCGTTCGTATTGAACCGGGGCTGGAAGGACGGAGTGGACCTGGCCGAGGCATTGGCCGACGGGCGCGATCGTGATCGCGAGCGAGGCCATACCGGGCGGGGTCCGCATCGAGCGGATTGGTCGGTCGGCTTCGAAGCCGCGCCGCGTCGCGAACACCTGTCGCGCGGGCAGGAGAAGCTATGTGCGTTGGCCCTGGTTCTCGCGCAGGCGCGACTGTATGCCGAGCACGTTGGGGAATGGCCTGTGCTTTGTTTCGATGATCTTGCCTCAGAGCTTGACCAGACCCATCAGGAGCTTGTTGTCGCAGTTGCGGCAGCCAGCGAAGCCCAGGTCCTCGTGACCGGTACCGAGTTGCCGATTTCGCTCAAATCAGGCTCCCGGCCGGTCCGTGTGTTCCACGTGGAACAGGGCCGGATACGCGCCTGACTGCTATAATCAACGGCTTGTCACCCGTAGCCGAGGCAGCCTGCGCCGGCTAGGTACCCGACGACCGCGGAGTCCCATGAGCGAGCAATACGATTCAAGCAAGATCAAGGTCCTGAAAGGTCTTGAAGCCGTGCGCAAACGCCCCGGCATGTACATCGGCGATACGGACGATGGCTCGGGCCTGCATCACATGGTGTTCGAGGTTGTCGACAACTCGATCGACGAGGCTCTGGCCGGCCACGCCAACCAGGTGTCGGTGACGATCCACATCGATGGCTCGGTCAGCGTTGTCGACAACGGTCGCGGCATTCCGGTCGGCATGCATGAGGAAGGGCGTTCATCAGCGGAAATCGTGATGACCGTCCTGCACGCCGGCGGAAAGTTCGACGACAACAGCTACAAGGTTTCCGGCGGACTGCATGGCGTCGGCGTTTCGGTCGTGAATGCCTTGTCCGAGCACCTGTGGCTGACGATCTACCGGGAAGGTCACGAGCATCAGCAGGAATACAAGCTGGGCGAGCCGCTGTATCCGCTCAAGGTGGTCGGACCGTCGTCACGTAAGGGCACGACCGTTCGCTTCCTGCCGAGCAGGACGATCTTTTCGGATGTCGAATTCCATTACGACATCCTCGCGAAGCGGCTGCGTGAATTGTCGTTCCTCAACTCCGGCGTGCGCATCGAGCTCTCCGACGAGCGCAGTGACCGTCGCGATGTCTTTGAATACGCGGGTGGCATCCGTTCCTTCGTCGAGCATCTCGCGCACCTGAAGACCCCGCTGCATCCGAAAGTCGTCTATTTCTCGTTGACCAATGACGCGATCACGGTCGACGCAGCGCTGCAATGGACTGATTCCTATCAGGAAACCTGTTTCTGCTACACCAACAACATCCCCCAGAAGGACGGCGGTACGCACCTGGCCGGCTTGCGCGCGGGACTGACCCGCACGCTGACCAACTACATCGACAAGGCAGGCATCCAGAAGACGGCCAAGGTCGGATTCTCGGGTGACGACATGCGCGAAGGCCTGATTGTCGTGCTTTCGGTCAAGATGCCCGATCCGAAATTCTCGTCTCAGACCAAGGACAAGCTCGTTTCGAGCGAGATCAAGGGCATCGTCGAATCGGCAGTCAACGAGAAACTCGAGGAGTTCCTGCTCGAGAATCCGAACGAGGCGCGCGCGATCGCGGCCAAGGTCGTCGATGCGGCGCGCGCGCGCGAGGCCGCACGCAAGGCCAGGGAGATGACCCGGCGCAAGGGCGCACTCGATATCGCCGGCTTGCCTGGAAAACTGGCGGATTGCCAGGAAAAGGATCCTGCGCTGAGCGAGTTGTTCATTGTCGAGGGTGACTCGGCCGGCGGATCGGCCAAGCAGGGTCGAAACCGCAAGACGCAGGCGATCCTGCCGTTGAAGGGGAAGATCCTCAACGTCGAACGCGCGCGTTTCGACCGGATGCTGGGCTCCGCCGAGATCGGCACGTTGATCACCGCGCTCGGCACCGGGATCGGCAAGGACGAATACAACATCGACAAGCTGCGCTATCACCGCATCATCATCATGACCGATGCCGACGTGGATGGATCGCATATCCGCACCTTGCTGCTGACCTTCTTTTACCGGCAGTTGCCCGAACTGATCGAACGCGGACACATCTATATTGGCCAGCCTCCGCTGTACAAGCTCAAGCAGGGCAAGCAGGAGCTCTATCTCAAGGACGACACCGCCCTTAACAGTTACCTGATCTCGAGCGCGGTCGACAATGCCGAGCTGACCTACGACCCGGAAGCTCCGGCGTTGAGCGGGGCAGGTCTCGAGAAACTGCTGATCGACTACCAGGCTGCGCTCGACCAGATCGACCGTCTCGGCTCGCGCCACGATGCGGCGTTGTTGCGCGCCTTGTTTGACGCGCCACCGCCAACCACCGAACAATGGCTCGTGCCCGATCATCTTGATCGCTGGCTCGACCGCCTGTCGGGCCTCATGAATCGGCGTGGCTCCGGCCTGGCGCGCTACCGGTTCTCGGTGCGCAGCGCGAGCGCCGAGCACCCGGCCGCCCTGGTCATCGTGCGCGAACAGCACGGCACCGAATCGACCCAGGTCCTGCCTTCCAATTTCTTCATGGGCAACGAGTTCCGGCCGATCGCGGAAGCCGCGGCCTCGCTCGCCGGCCTGATCCAGCCTGGTGCGCGCGTCAGTCGCGCCAGCAAGAGCCTGGTCCTCAGCGAAGGATTCGCTCAAGCGCAGACCTGGTTGATGGACGAAGCCAAGCGCGGGCGGACCATCCAGCGCTTCAAGGGTCTCGGCGAAATGAATCCCGAGCAGCTCTGGGAGACCACGGTCAATCCGGAAACGCGCCGACTGCTTCAGGTCAGCATCGAGGATGCGGTCGCTGCCGACCAGATCTTCTCGACCCTGATGGGTGACGTGGTCGAGCCACGCCGCGACTTCATCGAGCAGAATGCATTGCGGGTCAGCAACCTCGACATCTGACTGCAAGAGGCGCTTGCCAGTCAGCCTTTATGCATAAGTATACTCATGTTGCGTCGCCACAATACTGCGCTTGACCCCGCCGGGCACCCCGCTGCGTTGCCTGTTTCAGGCATGTGAACGAACCGAAAATTTCTGTTCGCACGCCTATACAGGCAAGCGCAGCGGCGTTACGCTCAGGGCACCTGACAACGACCAAATACGGGGCGTGCCGCGCTCCATGCATCCAGTCGAGGAGTGATCATGAAGGTTTCCCTGCTTGCACGCATCGCGCTCTGCGCGACCGTGTTCCTGTTCGCGTCCGCTGGCGCGCTCGCCGCCAAGAAGGACGCTCCGGTCAACGAGTATCCCAATGCAACGCGCGCGGATCCGAAAGCGGAAATGTCCTCGAAGGAGCAGCGCGATCTCTCCAAGGCCACCGACCTCGTCAACGACGGCAACAATGACGAGGCGTTGCCGCTGATCGAGAAGGCGCTGTCGAATCCCAAGATCGGTCCGTACGCCCATGCGTTCGCACAGCAGCTGCTCGGCCGCGTCTACTGGGATCAGGAAAAGGAAGATCAGGCGATCGCGGCGACCGCCAAGGCCATCGAACTCGACGCGCTGCCGAACAACGCGCATTTCAGCTTGATGTACCAGCTCGCCCAGATGCAGGTGCAGACCGAGAAGTACCCGGACGCGCTGGCCACGATCGCTCGCTACGAGAAGGAGACCGGCAAGGAATCCGCCGAGCTGTTCGCGCTCAAGGGCAACATCTATTACCGCCTGGACAAGTTCCAGGAGGCGATCGACATGATGAAGCGCGCAGTTTCAGCGACCGATGAGCCGAATGAAAGCTGGAACCAGATCCTCATGGCCAGTCTGTTCGAGCTCGACCAGTACGACGAAGCCGCAAAGATCGTCCAGGCCCAGCTGGCCAAGAAGCCGAACGACATCAAGCTGATCAAGCAGCTGGCAACGATCTATGTGAATGCCGACAAGTATCCGCAGGCCATCGAGGTCCTGAGCAAGGCCAAGAGCGAGGGCCTGATCACGAAAGCCGAGGATTACATCCAGCTCACCAAGCTGTACGCCAATGCCGACAAGCCGAAGGATGCGGCGACGAATCTGAAGGAAGGCATCGACAAGGGTATCGTCCCGTCGGACTTTGACTCGAACAAACTGCTCGGCGACGTCTGCAGCCAGGCTGAAGACGATCCTTGCGCGATCGACGCGTATACCAAGGCTTCCGCCCAGGCCAAGGACGGCAACGTCGACTACCAGCTTGGCTACATGCTGTATTACGCCGAGCGCGGCGCGGAAGCGAAAGCCGCCCTGGAACGGGCCATCCAGAAGGGCGGCCTGCATCAGGAGGGCGAAACCTACGTCCTGCTCGGCGACATCGAAAGCTATGCGGGCAATGATGCGGCTGCGATGGCCGCCTGGACCAAGGCGCTGGCCTTCCCGAGTGCCAAGGAGATGGCCGCACAGCGCATCAAGATCTCCCGTTCCGGCGGCAAGCTGAAACGGTCGACAAAGAAATGAGAGTGAAGGCAACGGTCGGTGGATTGATCACGGCAACCGGGGTTCCGCTGACAAGCGGCGACCCTTGTCTGATAGCCCGCGGGTGTTGTACCGTGCCGGGCTACGCTTCGCGGGAAGGGCGTCTGTCATGTCCGCCGGAAACCGGCCGGATCGCACGTAAGAACAACCACTGTTTGGTCAACACCGATGGCTGACGTCTACCAACCTGAAACGGACACATTCAATTGGCGCCGTGTCTCGGCATTGTCCGGGGCCTTCACCGTGCATGTGTTCGCGCTTGCCCTGCTGGCCACCCCGGCGTCGCCGCCTGAGGCACCCGAAAAGAAAGTTGACAACAAGGTGACGGTCGAATTCATCGAGCCACCACCACCACCACCGCCGCCGCCACCACCGCCGCCGGAGCCACCCAAGAAGCCGCCGCCGAAGGTGATCGAGAAGATCAAGCCGCCACCGACTCCGCCGCCGGAGCCGCCGCCGACGGTGGTCGTCGAGGAAGCGTCGCCGATGGCCGTGGCTGCGCCACCGCCGGCACCGCCGGCACCACCGGCGCCGCCGACGGATATCGCACCAAGCGAAAATATCAGTTACCGTAGGCTTCGACCGCCGAAATACCCGCCGCAAGCCGTGCGTCAGCGCATGGAAGGCAAGGTGCTTCTCAAGGTGCTGGTTGGACTCGACGGAAAGCCGGAAGAGATAACCGTGGAGAAGACCAGTGGTTATCGAGTACTCGATCAGGCCGCCATCGCAGCCGTGAAAACATGGGTCTTCAATGCGGGACAGAAGAACGGTAGTGCGAGTCGCGGCTACGCATTGGTTCCAATTGCGTTCAACCTCAACAACCAGTAGCAATCATTTAAGGTAGCGCCATGCAGCAAGATGCTTCTTCGACCATGCCTGCGGATCAGTCAGGTGCCATGCCCCCACCGCTGCCAGGTGGCGGCAACAACGCCCAAGCGATGTCGCAGATGGGCTTTGATCATCTTATCCACAACTTCGACGCTGTCGGCTGGGTGGTGTTCGTCACCCTCGTGACGATGTCGGTTCTCTCGATCTACTTCATCATCGCGAACTTCATCCGCAACACGATGGTTCGTTCGCGCATGGATCGCGTGATCCACACGTTCTGGGAAACTCCATCGGCGCAGGAAGCGATCCGCTTCCTCGAAGAACAGCCGAAATCGGAGCCGTTCTCGAAGATCGCTCTCGAAGCGGCCACCGCGGCGCAACACCATACGCGCCACGAAGGCAGTCGTCTGGTCGAGGCGCTCAATCGCTCGGAGTTCATCGATCGTGCGCTGCGCCAGGGCGTCGCCCGCGAAAGCATGCGACTCGAAGGTGGCCTGACCGTACTCGCGACGGTAGGTTCGACCGCTCCGTTCGTCGGCCTGCTCGGCACGGTCTGGGGCATCTACCACGCCCTGATCAAGATCGCGTCGTCCGGCTCGGCCTCGATGGAAGCGGTGGCTGGCCCGGTCGGTGAAGCGCTGATCATGACCGCGGTCGGTCTGTTCGTCGCGATCCCCGCGGTGCTTGCCTACAACTTCTACGTTCGCAGCAACCGTCTGATCTATGCGCGCTTCGACGAATTTGCGCATGACCTGCACGACTTCTTCGCTATCGGTTCACGCGTCGAAGGCGGTGCTGCAATGTCGGCTCCCGCAGCTTCGAGGAAGTAAGCCATGGCCTTCTCTTCCAATTCGGGCGGCGGCCCGATGGCGGAAATCAACGTCACGCCCCTTGTGGACGTGATGTTGGTGCTACTGATCATCTTCATGATCACGGCACCCCTGATGACGCACAAGATCCGCATCGATCTTCCGCAAGCCAACCCCAATGTCATTGACACACCACAACCTGATCCGATCGATCTGGCGGTGAAGGCAAGCGGTGACCTGTACTGGAATGACGAGTTGATCACCGAGGCGATGCTTGCGGCCCAGCTGCGTGTTTCCGCGCAGAAGAATCCGCAACCCGAGTTGCAGATCCGCGCCGAGAAGAAGACCGAGTATCAGCTGATTGCAACCGTGATGGCCAATGCGAAGAGTGCCGGCATGGTCAAGATCGGATTCATCACGGCCCAAGCCGGACGCTGATTCCCGATTTGCTGCTGAGGTTCATAGGTTCCGAAGCACAAGGGGCGTCGCGAAAGCGGCGCCCCTTTTTCGTTCCGGCGCGTGGCAAACCGCTGCCTAGAGAGCAGGCCCGGTTCCACCGGGCAATCCCTGAATACGACACGACAGGCAGAAAGTCCGGCACCAGCGATCCTTCCATCCAATTTCCAGGGCGAGGCGGATCCTGTCGTACCCTCGCAATCGTTCTGCCTCCGCTTCAAATACTGCCGAGATCAATACCATCCCCGCATCGCGGCAGCAGCGCTTCCAGCCCTGGGGCCGATGTTTGCCGCCCGAACGGCTCAGCCGGGTGATGGCGACTGGCGGACGATCGCGAGATAGCGCCGCACCGTATCCGCAAGACCCTGGTACAGCGCGTCGGAAAACAGCGCATGGCCGATCGAAACTTCGGCGATGCACGGAATTGCCTGCAGCAGCGGACCCAGATTCTGCTGGTCGAGATCGTGCCCGGCGTTGACACCCAGCCCCACGCTGGTCGCCTCTGCCGCGGTCGCGGCGCATTCATCCAGTTGGCGGGAGAACGTGTTGCTCGCAAAGGCCGCCGCGTAGGGCCCCGTATAGATCTCGATGCGATCGGCAGCGTAGTCGGCGACGCGGGCGATGCCCGGCGCAGCCGCATCAACGAACAGGCTTACCCGACAACCTTCCTGCTTGAACGATGCGATCAGCGCCTGCAATCGCGGATCGTGGCGCGACAGATCGAAACCGTGGTCGGAAGTCAGTTGACCGTCGCTGTCCGGCACCAGGGTGACCTGGGCCGGGCGCGTCTGTCGCACGAGTTCAAGCAAGCCCGGATAGCTTCCGCGGCACGCTGCGAAAGGATTTCCCTCGATGTTGAACTCGGCATAGCCAAGAACTTCCGGAAAGCGCAGGACATCCTCAGTCCTGATATGGCGCTGGTCCGGACGCGGATGCACGGTGATACCGTCACAACCCGCGCCCAGCGCGCAACGCGCGGCATCAATCGGATCGGGCAACAATCCGCCACGCGAATTGCGCAACACCGCCACCTTGTTGACGTTGACGCTGAGGAGAGTCACGGAACTGTTCCAACGGCTCGAACCTCCAGTGTATCGGAAGCTGTCGGCGAATCAGCGACAAGGTTCGGTTGTTTCGTGCCAGATCACCGGATCCCAGAACGCGCCGTCGCGCCACACGTTCCGCTTGTCCTGGTTGATCTGCGCAGCGAGCGAATAGGTCGTGTCGGGAGCGACCTCGACGGTGAGGGTCTTGTAGCGCTCGCCGTTGTCGCTGTTGCGCAGGCGATCATTGAAGCCGAGATAACGACTGTCGATGCGTTCGCCAACGGTCAGCACATGGCGACCTGCGCTGACGCGGAACGAGGTCTGTCCATCGAAAGGCGAGCGGCGGCCGTCGATGCTGATCAGGGTCGCGGCATGCAGCTGGCGCTGGCGCGGTGCGACATCGAAAATGCTGATGCGTCCGCAACCCGCGGCATCGGCCACGCCCGACGCAGCATCCGAAGACGCAAGCTGCACACCGTCTCCCACGCGCAGGTGCAGCGCTGGAATCCAGGTACCCGCCAACACCCCGGAGATCGTCGAACGCGTGCCATCGCGCTTCACTTCGAAATCGAGGGTCGCACCGTCGCTCGAACGCGCGACCTCGTCGCGAAGAACCAAGGCAGCCTTCGCCACACCGCCGTCGCCATCGCCGAGATTGGCCAGCGATACACGGTTGATCGAGAGCAAGGTGTCGCCGGCACGCAAGCCGATGCGCGCCGCCGTGCTGCCCGGTGTCGTACCGAGCACATGCAGGCCATCCAATGCGGCCGAACCTGCGCTGCTGTCGACGAGGATGCCCAGGCTGGCCAGACGTTCACGTGGCGCATCGATCGACAGCGAGATCTGCTCGGGCGGTGTCTGGCCGAAAGCTCCCGATTCGATCATCTCGAGCAGCAACAAGCGCATCTCGTCGCGCAGTCTTTGCTCGGGCGATACGCCGATTGCCCCCCCGGTCTGTGCGGCGAGGACGGCGAAGCGCGTAGCAACCGCGCCATTGCCTGCTGCAGCGCATTCGGCGGTCGCCAGCATGCAAAGCGGAAGTGCTGCCAATACGACTTTTCGCTGCATCGCGCCAAATCTCTTGCTCATGATTGCTCTCCTGCCAATGCCTAGATTCGTGTGATCGAGCGCACGCCGCGGCCGTCGTGCTCGATGAGTTCCTGCAAGGTCCGGTTGCGCTGCTTCCACAGCGGGATCAGCACATTCGCCGTCGCTGCCTGATCGTAAGCAGCCTGCAGTTGCGCATCGATCAGCAGCAACTGTGCGCGCATGTGCGAATCCGGAACGGTCGCCGCGGACGTGCGCCAATGCTCCTCGAGTGTCAATGACTGACGCTGCCAGTCGAGCACATCCGATTGTTGTGGTCCGGGTGCGCGCATGCCCGGCGCGAAAACCATGATGGCAAGAAATGACGCCGCAATGCTCCCGCCGATCAGGCTCGCACGCCGCCAGCGGCGACGCATGACCTGACGGTTGCGCGATCCCTCGATCCTGTCCCAAAGCGCCGGATCCGGATCGAACTCCGGCAGTCTCTGCAGGGCATGCATCACGGGTCTCACTCCTGAACCATTATCCATCATTGACATTCTCTCTCTCTCCATCTTCATCGCCGCCCTGGCCGAAACGTCCAAGACGCCGCAGTGCTCGCGCAAGCAGGGACTTCGAATAGCTCTCGCTCTGCCCGAACAACTGTGAAAGCTCCTTGTGCGTGTAGCCTTCGAGCTCGTGAAGCAGGACAACCGCGCGCGAACGCGGGCTCAACGACATCAACAGCGACCATGCGTCCACGGCCACATCGGCGGGCGTGGCGTCCGCCGCGGTGTCATCGAGCCACGCCGGATCATCGATACCACTGAATCGCCGGTCCCGGCGCACCGCATCGATGGTCGCGTTGGCCGTCATGCGCTTGAGCCAGGCGCCGAAAGGCGCTTCTCCGCGAAAGCCGGGCAACGCATCCATCATGCGCAGGAACACGTCGTGCACGATGTCCTCGGCCGCAGCGGACTCGCCGAGCACACGCAGGGCGAGGTTGTAGCAGGATCGACCGTACAACAGGTAGATCGCCTTGAACGCGGCCCGGTCGCCGCGCCGCGCCCGGTTCAGCACGGCGGGGTCCAGAGCCTGTCCGAAGCCTGTTCTCACGCGTGCAGGAGGTCCGTCGGCAGCCATGCGGAAATAGACGGGGCGGAACACGGTTTCGTCGCAGCCGGAGCGGCCGCGACAAAGCCCGTCCTCAGGAATCGCCGCCCCTGGCGCCGACCAGGCGGGCTTCGCTGATGTTCGCCAGGGGTACGCTGAGTTCGGCGCTGCCGCGTCCGCGCTGCACGGTCATGACGACATTGCCGGCTTCCAGCGAGCGCACGTCCCCGTCGACGAGCTTGCCACCCGCCGTGACGAGCTGAACGCGGCGGCCGACGTGCTTGCCGAGTGACTCCGGGGGGATCACCTCGTAGCGCCGCTCCCTCGGTGTGGCCGGCGGCAATCGCTCGATCTGACCGGGCTTCCATACGAGCGCCAGGGTCGAGTTCTGCGGCGGCGGTGGGGCGCTCGCGACAACCCGCCGGTCCGATTCGGCGCCCACCGCTTGCCCGGCGTCGCCGGTCGCCGTCGTGGCGACTTCAGCCAGCGGTGCCGGGGCGGGCGAGTCAGACGGCGCTTCGATGACGGGCCGCGGCGCTGGCACAGCTGCCGGCGGGCTCGTGGAAACCGGAGCCGACATCGCCTTGCCGACGGATTCGACCAGTGCCGCGGGTTCGCTCGTGATCGCCGTGCCTGGCGGCGCTTCCGCCGGAGCGCTGTCGACCGGCTTGACCACGAAGAGCGGCACCTCCGGTTCCGTGAAAGCCAGTCGCAGCATGATCGGCGGTGCATCCTCGAGCCGGGCGGTGATATTGAGCTGGCGCAACAACACCTGCCGCGGATAGGCATCGAACTCGGCGGGCAACCACGCCGCGTCCGGCAGACTCGAAATATTGAGGGTTCCACCGCGAGCGACCAGGCGCTGGTACAAGGACAGGACGTCGGCACTTGGCTCGACGCCGCGTGCCGTGAGGAAGGTCTGCAGTGCGGCCATGTGCCGTTCAACGAACTGGTCAGGCGAGACACCGAGCCAATCGGCGCAGAAGCGGTTGCGGCGCGCGAGATAGCCGGGATCCCGGTAGCTCAAGCCCGCCCGTACGAGACGCAACGCGTGCAGCGAGTTCTTATCGGGCCAACGGCCCGGATCGAAACCCGTCCATTCCGCAGAAGCCCGCCAATTGGCGATATTCGAGCTGTCGAGTTCGACGTTCAGATCCAGGTGCTTGGAGGCGGCGTCAAAACGGTAGTCGAGGTGATCTTCGCGCTCGTCGGCGACAACGCCCATGCGCGCGCGATCCTTGTCGCTGAGCGCGTCGTTGCCGCAGCCCAGGTTTTCGAACAAGGCCAGATCCGGCGTGCCGAACCAGTCGGCCGCCGACATGTGCGATGTGCCCTGGTCCAAGATCAGGCCGTGCGTGGAAATCGACATCGACGGCGGAATTCCACCGCCGTCGGAGACCATGTGAGCGACCAGCCAGGCGGGTCCGGAGCCGCGCAGGTCAGCGGAACGGGCATGCACCGTCCCGCGCCAGAGTCCCTTGCGGATTTCCAGGCGTGGGGCGCGCAGGCGGACACTGCCATCGAGGGCGATATGGGCGCTGTCGTAGGTCAGGTCCGCGATATTGGACAAGGCCCGCGACATACGCTGAGCGGCCGTGCGTGCAGCGAATTCGAGTGCGAGCGCACCTCCCGCCAGCGTGAGAATCGAGACCAGCACCACATTGCGCAATCTCATCGCCGTGCGCATCCTCATGTCCGACAGGAAACCTGTCGGTAAAACCCCTGCCCCTCGACGATAGCGGGAATGTCAGGACGCGGCAACGCGCACGGCGCGGAAGGTAATGCTTGGCGGACCTGCGGGACCGGGATGCGGCTCGATGCGCCGAGCATCGGCAATATACCGCGCAATCCAACTGGACGATAACGGGAGCGGGCCGATCTTCACGCCTCCATGAAGGGGCGCAACTGCCGGCGCAGTGTCGGCAATTGCGCCCCGGACAACGCGACAACGGGATCAGGTCTTGCGTATCGCCATGATGATCACGAGCAGGATGATCGCGCCGATCATGGCATTCAGGATTGCGCCGACCAGCCCGCCGCCAATGTAGAGGCCGAGCTGCGGCAACAACCAGCCGGCCAGAAATGCGCCGACGATGCCGATCACGATATTGCCGACCAGACCGAGGCCGCGGCCCTTGACGATCAAGCCGGCGAGCCAGCCGGCTATCGCGCCGACAAGGAGGAAAATAAGCAAGGATTCAAGGGTCAAGGCATGTTCCCCAGCAACGTCGCCGAGTGCGACAGGCGAATTGTGCTCCTTCACCCTGACCAAGACATGACGCAGCGCACGGCAAACCAGCCGAAGCGGTCAGGGTTGTGTCCTGTCGCGAAGCTGCTGCACCGGAGCCGCGCCGCCCCTGTTCGGGGGAGCGGCAGCTGCGCGAGCCTTGGCCTTCTCGCGGATTGCGGCCAGCGCTTCCGGCGGCAACATGGCGGCATCGGGACGCGTATTCGCGGACACCCGCTCGGCCGCCAACGAAAAGACCGTGCCGCACAGGCCCACCAACATCATCAGCAAGGCGATGCCGAGCAAGCCGGGGCTGCGCGTCAGGAGGGCGATGACGAGGCCGAGCAACGTAATCGCGATCATAATCCAGCGCGTCATGACCATCCCCTTGCGTGCGCCGCAACCGGCACTGCGAATCCAACCGGCACGCTACCAGAATCCCGCCGCACGGCGGCAGCCCGTTGATCGGGCAATCCGCGCCAGTAGTGCACTTGATGGAACGGACACGCAGGGATCGGGTCGGTGCGAAACCCGCAAGCCGAAGACTCGTGCAGCGCTCATCGTTCGGAATGGCCCGACTCGAAACCGTCCCGGCGCGCGAACAGTCCCGGACGGATCAGGTCGATGAAGGCCCGCGCATCGTTGCTGAGCACCTTGCCCTTGCGAACGACGACGCCGTAGCTCCGTTGCGGGAAGTACGAGCGCAGGTTGCGCACCGCGAGTTGTTCGCGATCGGCCTCGCGTATGCACATGCCGGTCACGATCGAGATGCCGAGCCCCATCGCCACGTATTGCTTGATCACCTCCCAGCCACCGACTTCGATGGCGACGTGATAGGGCACCTTGCGCTTCTGGAACACCAGATCGACCAGACGATAGGTGGTCAGTCGCTTCGGCGGAAGGATCAGGCCAAACGGCGACAGGTCCTGCAGGTTGATTTCGGTCTTGCTGGCGAGAGGATGGTCGAGCGGCGTGATCAGCAGCGGATCGAAATGGTGCAGGGCCTCGTAGGAAAGATCATGCGGCACATCAAGCATCGAACCGACCGCAAAATCGACCTCGTCGGAACGCAGCAAGGCGAGTCCATCGGTTCCGGTCACGTTGTGCAGGTTCAGATGGACATCGGCCCGACGCGCGCGAAACGCCGCAACCATGTCGGGAAGCAGGTACTGGATCGTCGAGTTGCCGCAGGCGATGTCGAGCGTCGCGTGGCCGCTGCCGCGGGTCTGGTTGAGGAACGCTTCGTCCAGCCCTTCCAGCCCTTCGATCAGCGGTCGGGCGAGCTCGTAGAGCACCTGTCCGTCGTGGGTCAGGGTGACCCGGCGTCTACGACGCTCGATCAGGCTGCAGCCCAGTTCCGCCTCGAGCGCGCCGAGCTGGAGACTGACCGAAGGTTGCGAGAGGTAGAGGGCTTCTGCCGCGCGGGTCAGGGTGCCGAATTTCACCGTATAGCAGAACGCGCGCAACTGCTTGAGACGATTGCCCTTGTAGTAGAACCGGGGCGGATTGGCACCGTCAGGAACGGTGCTGGCCGGGGTGCTCGACTGCTTTTTGCCATCACGCTGCGTCATGCTGGCCATCGCACCGGGAAAGACTCGATCTATTTCAACAAGTTGAGTTGCATATTGACCGTGTCAATGTGTTGCATTGAAACATTCGTTTTGTCAAATGTAAAGCGCGCAGAGTAGGCTGACCGCCCGAACCGGCGAAGCAGTCATGCCAGCAAGCCTCAGTCAAGCGCACCCCGCGCCGCCCTCGACCCATGCCATCGAGTTTCTCCTGGAGACCGACCCGCGTGTCCTGGGCAATGCAGCGATCGCTTTCGTCGCCGACCTGCATCGACGCTTCAATCGCCGGCGCCTCGACCTGCTCGACACGCGCGTCAGGCGTCAGGCCCGCTTCGATGCGGGTGAGTCGCCAGGCTTCCTCGCCGAGACTGCCGCGATCCGCGAATCCGACTGGAAGGTCGCGCCGATTCCCGAGTCGCTGCGCGACCGGCGCATCGAGATCACCGGGCCGGTCGATCGCAAGATGATCATCAACGCCCTGAACTCGGGAGCGAAGGTGTTCATGGCCGACTTCGAGGACTCGACGTCGCCGACCTGGGCCAATCTCATCGATGGCCAGGTCAATCTGATGGATGCGGTTGCCGGGACCATCGGCTACCGCTCGCCGGAAGGTCGGCAATACATCTTGAACCCGGATCCGGCCGTGCTCATCGTGCGACCGCGGGGCTGGCACCTCGACGAGAAGCACATGCGGGTCGACGGCGATCCGGTCAGTGGCTCGCTGTTTGATTTCGGCCTGTTCGTCTTTCACAACGCCGCCGCCTTGCAGGCCCGATCACGCGGACCCTACCTCTACCTGCCAAAACTGCAAGGCCATCATGAGGCCGCGCTCTGGGACGCAGTGATCGCGCATGCCGAACGCGAGCTCGGCCTCGATCCCGGCACGATCAAGGTCACCGTGCTGATCGAGACCCTCCCGGCCGTGTTCGAGATGGACGAGATCCTGTGGGCATTGCGCAGCCGCATCGTGGGCCTCAACTGCGGACGATGGGACTACATCTTTTCCTACATCAAGACCTTCCGCGCGCATCGCGACCGCGTGCTGCCGGAACGCGCCCAGGTCGGCATGGCTGCTCCGTTCCTCAAGGCCTACAGCGAATTGCTGATCAAGACCTGCCATCGCCGCGGCGCGTTCGCGATGGGCGGCATGGCGGCGCAGATCCCGATTGGCAACGATCCGGACGCGAACGAAGCGGCCTTCGGCCGTGTCCGCGCCGACAAGCAGCGTGAAGCACGTGCTGGCCATGATGGAACATGGGTGGCCCATCCCGGCCTGATCCCGGTCGCTCTCGAGGAGTTCGACAAGGTCCTCGATGGACCGAACCAGCTGGATCGCCTGCGCGAGGACGTCGAGGTCGACGCAGAAGACCTGCTGACCGCGCCGTCCGGAACGATCAGTCGTGCGGGCTTCGAGAACAATGTCGATGTCTGCGTGCGCTATCTCGCCGCCTGGCTGGACGGCCTCGGCTGCGTGCCGATCCACCACCTGATGGAAGACGCGGCAACTGCTGAGATCTCGCGGGCCCAGCTCTGGCAGTGGCTGCACCACGAAGGACTGCGCCTTGACGATGGCCGGAACATTGACTTCGTCCTGTTCGACGAGGTGCTTTCCGGTTGCGCCGCCCGGCTCCCGCAGGCGGGCCTGCCCGGACAGACGCGCATCAACGAATCGATCGCGATGCTGGGCGCGCTGACCCGTGCCGATGAACTGGTCGAATTCCTGACCTTGCCGGCCTATGCACGCCTTCCCTGAATCACGTTTCAATCCGGCCAGTACGCCCTGGCAGCACCGCAAACCCGACACACCGCCGATCCAGAACCCGACCCGATGCACCAGGAGCCCGCGATGAACAAGTCCCCGATGCCCAATGCCGCCCAGATCGCCAACGACTGGTCGAGCAACCCACGCTGGTCCGGCATCCGCCGCAACTATTCGGCCGAGGATGTCGTGCGCCTGCGCGGCAGCGTGCATATCGAGCACTCGCTCGCGCGGATCGGCGCGGAGAAACTCTGGAATAGCCTGCACAGCGAACCGTTCGTCAATGCACTGGGCGCACTGACAGGCAACCAGGCCATGCAACAGGTCAAGGCCGGTCTCAAGGCGATCTACCTGTCCGGCTGGCAGGTCGCGGCGGACGCGAACCTGGCTGGACAGATGTATCCGGACCAGTCGCTGTACCCGGCCGATTCGGTGCCGGCCGTGGTCAAGCGCATCAACAACTGCCTGTTGCGTGCTGACCAGCTCAATCACGCCGAGGGCAACGATACGGTTGACTACCTGCAGCCGATCGTTGCCGACGCCGAGGCCGGGTTTGGTGGTGTGCTCAATGCCTTTGAGCTGATGAAGGCGATGATCGAGGCCGGTGCCGCCGGCGTGCATTTCGAGGATCAGCTCGCTTCGGTCAAGAAATGCGGACACATGGGCGGCAAGGTGCTGGTGCCGACCCGCGAGGCGATCGACAAGCTCAATGCGGCGCGTCTCGCCGCGGATGTCATGGGTGTTCCGACCTTGATCGTCGCGCGCACCGATGCTGAAGCCGCCGATCTGCTGACCAGCGACATCGATGCCAACGACCAGCCGTTCACGACCGGCGAACGAACCGTCGAAGGCTTCTACAAGACCCGCAACGGACTCGACCAGGCAATCAGCCGCGGCCTCGCCTACGCACCGTATGCCGACCTCGTCTGGTGCGAAACCGGCAAGCCCGATCTCGAGTTCGCCCGCAACTTCGCCCGCGCGATCCACGCCAGATTTCCGGGCAAGCTGCTCGCCTACAACTGTTCACCGTCATTCAACTGGAAAAAGAACCTCGACGACGCCACGATCGCCCGCTTCCAGAAGGAAATCGCCGGCTACGGATACAAGTTCCAGTTCATCACCCTGGCCGGCTTCCACGCCCTGAACTACTCGATGTTCAACCTCGCCCACGGCTATGCGCGCAACCAGATGAGCGCGTTCGTCGAACTGCAGGAAGCCGAGTTTGCCGCCGCCGAACGCGGCTTCACGGCCGTCAAGCACCAGCGCGAGGTCGGAACCGGCTACTTCGATCAGGTTACCCAGGCGATCCAGCAGGGCCAGTCATCGACCACAGCGCTGACCGGCTCGACCGAGGAAGAGCAGTTCCAGACTACCGAAAAGGCCGCCTGATCGGTGTTTCCACCGGTGGGTGCGCAAGACGCCGACAACGGAACGTGGGGATTGGGGGTGAGCCCGATGGGAAGTCGGGCGCATGTTCCGATGTCGGCGCTGCGCGGGAGTCACACTGGCGGTGACCCCCATTCGCCGACCCAGGAGTCCGCGTCGGCAACTCAGGATCGCAAGGGCGCCGGACGCACGCACGTGACAAAAGTCATTGCATGCAAACGCTGTCGGCCCTTCGGGACGCATCCAATGGGGTAAGATCCTGAATTGCTCAGGATCTGCCAAAGGGATAGCCGTGTCGATCAAGCAATCGGGCAGCAACGTCACGCCGATCGGCGGCCACGTCTCGCGTGTCCGCGCGCCCCTGCTGCCGCGCGAACTGTCGGAGCGCGAGTTGACCCTGTTCGTGACCGCCAGCGACCGACGCTTGATCCGCAACGGCGAGGTGATCTTCAGGCGTGGGGAGCTGGGTCGCAGCATGTTCGTCGTCGAATCCGGGCAGATCCGCCTCGAATTCGGCGATGGCGTGCCCGACAAGCTGATCGGGTCGCGCGAGTTCTTCGGCGAGCTGACCCTGTTCATCGGTGACCACACGCGCGTGGCGAATGCCGTGGCGACCGCCGACTCGGTCCTGCATGTCATCGAGCAACAATCCTTCGAGCGGCTACTCGATACCGAACCGCGCGTGCTCGCCCAGTTCATGCGGCGCTCGTTCTCCTACCTCGTCGCCAGTGAGCAGCAACTGATCGCGAGTCTCAAGCGCCGCAACGAGGACCTCATGGTCACCCTCGATTCGCTGCGCCAGACCCAGACCCAGTTGAGCACCGCGCAGAGGCTCGTGCAGACCGACGAACTGACCGGCCTGTGCAATCGACGTGGTCTTTACATGTTCCTCGAACAATTGGGAGTGTCGCGTCTCGAGGGCACCGAACTCGGCTTGTTGCTGATCGACATCGATCGCTTCAAGCAGATCAACGACCGTTGCGGCCATCTGATCGGCGATCAGGTGCTTCGTGCCATTTCCGAAGAAGTGCAGAATGCGGCTTCACCATGCGACCTTCCCTGTCGTCTCGGCGGCGACGAGTTCGCATTGCTGACCCAGGTCACCGGCAGCGAGGAGCTCGAATCACGCGCTGCGCAGATCGTCAGTTCCGTGCGATCGCTGCGCTTCCCGGGTTGTGATGGGCTGAAGGTCAGCGTCAGCATCGGCGCCCAGCTCTGCGCCGAGACGACCGACTGGGCGATCTGGTACAGCGACACCGATTGCCTGCTGTACGAAGTCAAAGGCCGTGGCGGGGATGGCTATCGGTCGTTGCCCTAGCGAGGATCGGCAGGCGCATCCTCGCGAGTGAAGCTGCCGCCGGAAAATCGGTGTGTTGCCGCAGCTTCTTCAGCATGTCCACAACGGACCACGCCTGAGCACTCCTGAGGAAAAGACCGGGCCGATGCTGCTCGCTCAGCGTCCCTTGCGGGCCATGGCAAGGGCTGACTCGATCTCATCGATTACGGGTGTCGATTGGCTGAGGTGGGTGGCAAGACGCTGCCGCGCCTTCTCCAGCGCCTCGATCGCTTGCGCATGCCGGTGTTCGTCGAGGGCAAGCAAGCCGCCTTCGAGATCGAGCTGAGCGACGACATCCTCCGGCAGGTCGGACTCGCTCCGCAAACCGGCAAGCAGGGCGCCGGACGAGGCGACATCGCCGTCGAGGCGTGCCTGCCGCGCCCGCAGCAGGATCAGCCGTCGCCGCAGGCCGGCATCCTTTGCGATCGCCTCGTCGGCCGCGCAGACCGCGAGCGCGGCCACGGCCGCTTCATGCGGTTTGACGCGGATCGCCAGCTCGGCAGCGAGCAGTCGTGCCTTTGCGCAAAATACCGCGTTGCCGTCCTTGCCGCAGGCCACGGTCAGCGTCGGACCCGGGTCCGCCGTGGCTTCCGTGGCACGCCTCTCGATATCGATACCGAGCCTTGTGACCAGATGAGCCGCTCGGGCGATCGGCTGCTCGTTTCCGAGGGCGGGTATCGCCAGCAGCCTTCCGATTTCAACGTGCGCCTCGTCCAGCCGCCCGAGCAAATCGAGCACCTGCACCCGGCGATAGCGCCAGTAGCGAATCGAAGCGTGCTCATATCCAAGCGACCGGCTGCCTTCGGCGATCACCTGCGACATTGTCGTTTCCGCTTCGCCATATCGGTGCAATCCGCTCAGTCCACGTGCCCGCGCACCGAGCAGTTCGTTGCGCAGCTCCTTGGCATCGTCGGCACCGAGCATGGGATCGGCAAGTGCACGATCGGCCGTGTCGAGCGCCTCGCGGTGGCGGTCAAGCGAGGCGAACAGGTCTGAAAGAGCGAGTAGCGCCGTGAGATAGTCTGATCGATTGGCCTCCCCGAGCGTGTCGAAGATTTGCGCCGACTCGGACTCGGCGGCAACGGCTTCGTCGTTGCGACCCTCGTTGTAGAGCACGTTGCCGTACATGCCGAGTGCATCGGCAAGCCCGCTGCGCGCGGCGACACCGGCGGCGCGCAGTTTTGCCAGGGACGCTTCGATGCCGATCAAGTCGGCGCGCTCGTGCTTGCTCACGTAGTCGAGATAGGCCAGCCGTACCTTTGCGCTGCCTTCGAGTGCGACCGACGGATCAGCGCGCTGCGCATTGAATGCCAGCGCCTTGCCGAGGGTTTCGCGGACCGCGGCATCGTCGCCCGCCGAGACATAGACATTGCCGATCTGGTAGAGAAGCTCCGCCGCGATGTCGGGTTGATTGGCCAACTGCGTGTCGATGCGGTGCCGCGCGGCGATCAGCAGGTCGCCGGCGGTGACCTGCATGCCTCTGCCCTGCAATGGATCGGTCGAAAAGAATATCGACGCCATGAAATCGCGGGTGGCTTCGGACTGCCGCAAGGCAGCGCGCGCGCGTTCGGCTTCGATCGATTTTGCGCGAGCCTGCCAGGCGGCAACGCTACCGAGCAGCAGGATGCCGAACAGGCCCAGGCCGGCCAGGACCGTAGCCAGCCGATGCCTTTGCACAAACCGCCTGCTGAGGTAACCCAGGCTCGGCCTGCCAATGCCGAGTGGTCGGAAATCGAGCCAGCGCGCGAGATCGTCACGAAGCTGGGCAACCGAGGCATAACGCTGATCGGGGCTTGCATTCAGCGCATGCGCGATGATGCGGCCAAGATCGCCGCGCAGGAGCTTGCGCATCATCATCGGATCCATCGGCAGTGGATCGGCGACTGCGCGCGTTGGTTCGCGGGTGGCCGCATAGCGCGCCAGTTCGGTCGCACTCCACTCCCGTTCGCCGCCGCCGCGATCGAGGGTCGGCAGGCGGTGACCGGCGACGAGTTCATAAAGAACCAGACCGAGCGCGTAGATGTCGGTCGCCGTGCTCGCGCGTTCGCCGCGCAATTGTTCGGGTGCCGCGTATTCGGGCGTGAATACACGCGTTGCCGGCTCACTCTCCTCGCCCGGGTCGAGCACAAGGGCGATGCCGAAATCGAGCAGTTTCGCGGTCCCTTCCCGATTGACGAGGATGTTCGATGGCTTGAGGTCGCGATGGATGACCAGTTGCGCATGCGCATGCAGGACGGCCGAACAGACCTGGTCGAACAGGCGGATACGCTCGCGGATATCGCAGCGGTTGCGACGACAGTAGTCGAGCAGGGCCTCGCCATCGACATACTCCATCGCCATCCACGCCCGGCCATCGATACTTCCGGCATCAACAAAGGCCGTGATGTTCGGGTGCGTCAGAGCGGAGAGGATACGTCGCTCGCGCGCAGCGAGCCTGGCCAGTCGCGCCGAACCTCCATCGAGGAGCTTCAGCGCCACCTGCTGGACAAAATCGACCTGCTCGCGTTCGGCCAGGTAGATCACCCCCATGCCTCCCGCGCCGATCCGGTGCAACAGGCGGAACGGGCCGATGCGCAAGGGCGTGTCATCGCCAGCGTCCGACGAAAGGCGCTGCATGACCCGCTCGGGCGCGCGCGTCCCGGGGTCACCGGAATCGGCCAGCAGCTCGCGCAGCGCCACCGCCAGTTCGGAATCGGCGGCAGCAATTTCGGCGAGACGTGATTCGCGCCTGTCGACCCCTGCGTCGGTCAATTCGTCGAGCAGTAAGCGTAGCGTGCTCCAGCGCGCGGCCGAAAAAAGCGGACGCTGCTTTGTGTCTGTCACCGCGCGCCGTCCAGGGCCAGACGAAGATAATTCCGTGCGATCGCCAAGTCCCGCTGCACGGTGCGTTCGGTGACGCCACGCAACTCCGCGATCTGGGGTGATGTCAGCCCGCCGAATACACGCCAGCTCAAGGTTTCGGCGAGCTGCGCATCCTGTTCGTCGAGTGCGCTGAGCGCCTGGTCGATCGCGAGTGCCTGCTGCGCATCCAGCGCGCGATCCGGCAAGCCGTCGTCGAGCTCGGTGCGAATCAGGTCGCCGCCACGCTTCTGCGCCAGATGCTCGCGTGCGTGGTCGATCATGGTCTGGCGCATCGCGCGAGCGGCGAGGTTGAAGAAATGCCGCCGGTCATTGAGTGCACTCAACGAACCGCCGGCGAGCTTGATGAAAGCCTCGCTGACCAGGGCCGAAGGCGTCAGCGTTGCCTGGCCTCCGAGTTTTCCCACCTGGCAAGCCGCCAGGCGCCGCAGCTCCGCATAGACGGCCGCATAGGCACGTTCCCCGGCGCCGTTGTCGCCGCCGCCGGCTGCGCGCAGCCACTCGGTGAGGGGAAGCGAATCCGTCAAGGTCTCAACTCCGTGACCTGCGCTGGGTCGGTGCCGGGAATACAGCCGCAGCATAACGGAACCTCTGCCTCCGTTTCTGCCCCGATCAACGCCTGGTCGGGCAGATCCGGCATGCCGCCGAAGCGGGCAATCCGGACATGCACATGTCGGGATTTCCGGCGTTCCGCGTTTCACCCGGCAAGCCACCCGAACCGAGAGGATCCAAGATGATCGCAACGCATCCACGGTGTACCCATGGCACAGGCCTGAATCGTTGCCTGCTCGCGCTTGGATTGTGTCTGGGCATCTCCGCGAAGGCGGCGCCGTGGGTACCGCTGGCCGAAGATCATTTCGGCGGTGCAGGCACGCACCTCGGCGCGAGTTTCGCCCTGCGCACGATTTCCGGTTCGCCGGGGCGGACCGTCGTGCGGTTGTTCGTCGGTGCGCCCTACCAGGCCGCCGGCGCGCTGGCCGAGGCCGGCGCGGTCCTCGTCTACGTGCCGGGACCGGGCGGCTGGGTGCTCGATGCGACGCTTCGGGCACCGACACCCCAGGCCGGCTCGCATTTCGGCGCGAGCATCGCGACGGGCGGCGGGTCCCAGCTGGTTGTCGGCGCGCCGGACTACAACGATGTCGGAGGCATCGGCGTCGGCGCGGGCCGGGTCTACTTCTTTCAAGATACCAATGTTGCAGTGACAAACATCGTTCTGATCAAGAGCATCATAGGAAACGGCGGCAATTTCGGCAGCGCGGTGGCAGTCGACGATGACATGGCGGTCGTTGCCAGGGTAAATGCGGGCGGCGGCAACGGTTGCGTCTCGGGCTATCAGTACGATGCTTCGACGCCTCCGGCGACCTGGAGGAACCTGCCGGCCAACGGAAACACGAAGTGTGGTGTGTCAGGCGCAGCACTCGGCTCATCGATCGCAATACGCCGGACCGGCGACTCGAGCTACCTGATGGTGGCCGGTGCGCCGGGCGAAACGCAGGCAGGGCAGGCGTTGGCAGGTGCCGCACATGTCTATCTTCCGAATCCTGACACGACGGCAGGTGGCTTCCTCGAAGTCGGCACCCTGGCCGCGAGCAACCCGGCGTTTCTCGATGTTTTCGGCGCGAGTGTCGGCATCGATGCCAACCACGTGTATGTCGGCGGGACTGGCCGCGACAATGGTGTCGGTCGGGTCGGATCGGTCAGCATCTTCAAGCCCGGTCCGGTCAGCGGCTACGAGATTCTCGACGAGTACTTCCCGAGTCCCCCGGCGACGATCGGCGGACATTGCGGCGCATCGCTGAGCGTCGACAAGTACAACGACCAGTTCATCCTCGGCTGCCCGGACAGCACCGGCAGTGTTGCGAACGAAGGCACTGCGCGGGTGTACCGAAAGTTCCTGTTCGTGGGCCAGCCGGTATGGGCGGAAAGCGTGCTCTCGTTCCTCAACCAGTCGCATGGCGCCGACCGCCTCGGCCTCAGCGTCGGCATTTCCGGTGACCGCGCGTTTGCCGGCGCGCCCGACGGAAAACTGCCGGCACAGGCCGGCAATGGACGCTGGAAGGAGTTCTCCCCGGACGTGCTGTTCAGGGACGGGTTCGAGTAGTCCGTTGCACTGGCGCGAATCCCGCCTCGATGGCGTCGCGCGAAGACGGCTTGCCGATCAGTGTACCCAGCGTCCGCCGCGCCGCCGCGGCGGACGTGCGGGCTCACCTTCGCGCTGGCGGATGTGTTCGTCCTCGCTGGCCGGGTGCTCGCGCCAGTAGCCCGCAACGGCATCGATCGATTCGGGAATGCGCGCCAGGCACTCGTCGTACTCGTCGTCGGTCAGCGCGGCAAACTCGGCATCGCTGTCGAACACCTCGTCCTCGATCGACAACGCGATGATCGGACCGAGAAACTGCATCAGGTCGGAATCCTGGCCGAGGCGTGATTCCCAGGCCGCCGCACGCAGGTCGATGCCGCGGCTGAATCCCTCGCACCAGCCGCGCGACGTGAACGTGGTTTCGCCATCATCGGTATCGATCTCGCCAAGAATCGGTTCGTAGGCGCCAGTCTCGATCTCGAGCAGCACCGAATCGTTGAGGCGCGCCAGCAAGGTGAGGATGCGCTCCCCTTCCTCGACATCGGCAAACGGTTCATGCAGTACCTCGGGCAGCCATTCCTCCGGCGTTGCAGGAGATGGCCCGATCGCGAGCGAGGTCAGCAGGCCGTGCACACCGTCGAGCAGCAGGTGATCGTCTCCGGAATGCGCCCGCAGGTACTGATCGAGTTCCTCGAGCTCGCTGTCGGCCAGCGACGATGGCCAGTCGGCGTCAGACATCGGCGAGTTCCAGCAAGGCGGGTGCGTGGTCGGAAGGACGTTCCCAGCTGCGTGGCTCCCGATCGATGCTGGCGCCACTCGCGCGCGCGATCAGGGGTGCGCTGGCCAGCACCAGGTCGATGCGCAGGCCAAGATCGCGCCGGAACCCGGCTTGCCGATAGTCCCACCAGCTGAACTTGCCCGCGGCATCATCGAACTGGCGGAAGCTGTCACTGAGACCCAGGTCGAGCAGGCGCTTCAGGGCATTGCGTTCGGGCGTCGAACAGAGGATCTGTTCGTGCCATGCGACCGGATCATGGACGTCGCGGTCATCCGGCGCGATATTGAAATCGCCCATCACGATCAGGCGCGGGTCGTTGCGCAACTCGACTTCGAGAAAGCGCGTGACCTTGTCCAGCCAGTCGAGTTTGTAGGCGTATTTCTCGCTGCCGACAGCCTGTCCGTTGACCACGTAGAGATTGGCCACGCGCATGCCGCCGATTGTGGCGACGAGGATTCGCCGTTGCGGATCCTCGAGGCCGGGGATGTCGGTGACGACATCCTCGATCGGCAGCCGCGACAGCATGGCGACGCCGTTGTAGGTCTTCTGCCCGGAAAACGCGACTTCGTAACCCAGCGCCTCGATCGCGGCGCGTGGAAATTTCGCATCCTCGAGTTTGGTTTCCTGGATGCCGAGCACATCGGGCATGGCCTGCGCGCACCACTGTTCGACGTGCGGCAGCCGCACGTTGAGCGAATTGACGTTCCACGTGGCGAGTCTCATCCACCCAGTTTAGCCGAGTTGGCCGAAGCGCTGCAGATGCCGCGGCGCGCGGACGGTCACGCTACCATCACGCCTTTCGCACTCCGGACAGCACCCGTGAAAACCATCGATCTGCGCAGCGACACCGTTACCCAGCCGACCGCGGCGATGCGCGCCGCAATGGCGGCCGCACCGGTCGGAGATGATGTCTATGGCGAGGATCCCACGGTACGCAAGCTCGAACAGCGGCTGGCCAGTGAACTGGGTTTCGAACACGGCCTGTTCGTGCCGAGCGGGACGCAATCCAACCTGATTGCCCTGCTCGCGCATTGCCAGCGTGGCGACGAATTCTTGGTTGGCATGGAAGCGCACAGCTACAAGTACGAAGGCGGCGGTGCGGCCGTGCTCGGCTCGATTCAGCCGCAGCCGGTATCCAACGAGGACGACGGCAGCCTTTCGCTGGCGACGCTTGAAAAGATGGTCAAGCCGGACGATGCGCATTTCGCGCGTACGCGCCTGCTCGCCCTCGAAAACACCTGGCAAGGTCGCGTGCTGCCGGCGGACTACGTGATCCGCGCAACGCAGTGGGCGCGATCGCGCGGCCTTTCCACCCATCTCGACGGCGCACGCCTGTTCAATGCCGCGATCGCGAGTGGCGTGCCGCCACGCGATCTGGTTGCAGGGTTCGATACGGTTTCGGTCTGTCTTTCGAAAGGACTCGGTGCACCGGTCGGCTCGGTCCTGCTCGGCGCGCAGGCACAGATCGCAAGTGGCCGGCGCTGGCGCAAGATGCTCGGTGGCGGCATGCGCCAATCCGGCATCCTCGCCGCGGCCGGCCTGCATGCGCTCGATAACCATGTCGAGCGACTGGCCGATGATCATGCACGTGCCGCGAGGCTGGCCGCAGGGCTGCGCGCAATTCCTGCAGTCGAGGTCCAGGCGTGTCACACCAACATGGTCTTCATCCGCGTTCCGACCGAACGGCTGCGCGAACTCGACCGCAGCCTGACCGAGGCCGGCGTGCGTGCCAGCATCGGCTATCTGCCCAGCGTGCGACTGGTCACGCACCTCGACATCGATGACGCCGCGATCGACCACGCCATAGCCGCATTCGTCCGGTTCTTTGCCTGAGTCATTCCCGCGATGCGCAAACGCATCTGCGCCGGATTCGTCAGCCCCGCCGTGCAGCGTCGTCCTCGACCAGGACAGCGGTGCCGTAGCAGAGCACTTCCGCCAGGCCCGGCATCAGCTCGGTGGCGTCGTAGCGCATGCCGATGATCGCGTTGGCACCCGCCTGTCGCGCCTGCCGGAGCATCAACTGATAGGTTTCCGCGCGCGTCTGCTCGCACAGGTTGGTATAGACCGTGATGTTGCCGCCGAACAGCGAATGCAGGCCGCCGATGAAATTTCCCACGATGGACCGCGAACGCACGGTCAGCCCGCGCACCACGCCGAGGCTGCGCACGATGCGGTAGCCGGGCAGTTCAAGAGCGGTCGTCACCATGGCATTCGTGATCGAACCGGATCGGCCGGCGGTGTGGCCCGTCAAACCCGGGTCAGGCTGGATGGTTTGCATCGCGCTCTCTCCTTCAGGATGCGGCAAAACCGACAGGCGTTTCGGTCACTCCGGGTGGGTGTGAAACGACGTGCCGGATCGATGTGAAGCGATGGACTTGCAGCGCGGGCCATCCCGCATCGCATTCTTGCGGTGCTCAGGCCGTGTCGACGCGTTGATCCGTCGGTGGACCCTTCAGTTCGACCACATTGCCTTCCGGATCCTCGATATAGATCGAGGGGCCCTCGCCTTCGGCGCCGAAACGCGATGCGGTCGCGCCGGCGCTGATGCCGAGGCGTTGCAGGTGCGCGCGGATGGCAGGTTCATCGAACGGCTCGATCCGCAGGCACAGATGATCGAGATTCCTGCCTCCCTTGCCGGGCGCTTCGCCACCCTCACGTCCCAGCTTGCCGTTCACCGGCACGAGATCGATCATGCTGCGGCCCGCGCGCAACTGGACCAGTCCGATCACATCATTCCTTCGTTCGGCCGTGCAGCCGAGTACATCGCAATAGAAGCGCAGCGTCGCGTCCAGGTCACGCACGCGCAACACGAGGTGGTCGATTTCGCGGATTCGTATCATTGCAGCAGGAACCTTGTTGGCACGTCACCGACTGTAACCTGACAGCGGATCCGCCGCCGACAGGGACCATCGAAAAAGGCGGGCAATGACCGGTCCGCGTGCCCGGTTGTTTTGCGCCACGTCGGACGCACACCGGGTTCTTGCGCTAGTCCGCCGACCGGGGCGCGCTGAGGCTCTTGCTGTAGAAACCCGATGGATCAAAGCAGCAGACACGCCTCTTGCCCGAAGCAAGCCTGTCGCACGCGCTGTCCACGCGCAGTTTGCGCGTCCTGGCCTGCTTGGCGGATTCCACCCAGTGGATCCAGTCGACGCGCGCGATTGTCGTGGTGTCCTTCCAGGTCGCTTGTGCAGCCGAAGAAGTCGCAAGGGCCCTCATGAGGTCGTCCGGCGCCTGGGGTTCCGGCTCCGGATCCATGGGCGAAATTTGCACGGTGACGACTTCACCCACGTTCGCATGGGCAGCCTCGCGCAGCTCCGCGCTCACCCTGAGCCAATGGCTCAAGCGGCCATCCGGCTCAAGCGTCGCCCGAAACGGAGCTGCGTTGATGGTGCCCTCGACGGTTGTCCTGCCGCGCCTCGGCAACACGTCACTGGCCGCCTTTGGCAGGACCAGAAAGCTCAAGGAGTCGTCCTCCCCGGAGTTCGCCGGGCGTTGCAGTTTCGCCTCGAATGTCGACGGATCTGATTGAGTCATCTCGAATCACTTTCGGCTGGTGCAAGAGGACGGCAGAACATTGCTCCGGTCAAGGCCGGTGTTGTCGTGCAACCGGCAGCGAACCGGGTCATTCCCGCCGGGCGCTGCAGCCAGCAAGTCGGCGGTTCCGGAATCTCCAAGGGAATTGTCAGGGACGTGTTTGTCCAATCCCGTATCGCATCGCATCCACGAGGACTTTGACGTCGATGTTTGCGAGCGTCCTGAACTTGATGCAATAGCCCGACACGCTCGCCTGGCCGATCCTGTCGCCATAGTTCTCGGGCAAGTACTTCTTGTCTTTTATCCCCATGATGTACATTGAGATTCCAGTTGTATTTGCGCTGATTCCGACCTGATAGAACTGCCTGGCACTTCCATCGGCATACGTCATGGTCTGTACGCCGTAACCGATATTGGGATTGGAAAGGGTCCGGCCGCTTTCATCCAGGCCATCAAGAAACCACAGTTTGCAGCCCGGCATCACCCCAAGAATGATGTCATGCAGCGCCTGCATGTCGCGTCGCTTGGACTCCGGCTGAGCTGCGATATGGTCTCTTATCTGCTTGCGTACGTTCATCGGAACTTCTCGTTGATCACTTGCCCGCAGGACCCGCGTGCATGACGCCCGGGTTCAGCCGAAGGTTTGCCGCAGCGAGGCGCCAATGCTCATTCGGAAGCCTGTTGGCCGAGTTCCTCGGCAAGCCCGATGAGAATGCCTTCCGGGCCGCGGATGTAGCAGAGCCGGTAGGTGTTCTCGTAATCGACGACTTCATCGACCACCGATGCACCGAGCTTTTCAAGCCGGACGAGGGTGTCCTCGATGTCCTCGACCGTGAACATGACGCGCAGGTATCCCAATGAGTTCACTGGCGCTGTGCGGTGGTCGGACGCAATGGCGGGCGCATTGAAGCGCGAGAGTTCAATACGACTGTGCCCGTCTGGGGTGCGCATCATGGCGATCTCGACGCGCTGATCGCGCACTCCGGTGACCCGGCCGGCCCATTCGCCCTCGATCGGCATGCGGCATTCAAGGGCAAGTCCAAGCTCGAGGAAGAACGCAATGGCGACATCGAGGTCTTCCACCACGATACCGACGTTGTCCAGCCGCTTGACTGCCATGTTGTCTCCTCGACTGCGCGATACGTCCCGATGGATCTAATGCGATGCGTCTGGAGTACGAACAAGCACGCGTTCGGCAGTCACGGGAACACCTTCCGAGAGGTAGGTCTCGGAGATCACCAGGCGATCCCCTTCCATTTTGAAGATGCGCTTTTGGTCAGTTCCAATGTAGGAAGGAATATTGCCGCCCCGTACGTGCGTCACCCAATAGTGATTGGTCGGGTCGACCGTATACGTGCCGAAGTAGCCGCAATACCAGCTCGGCAAGCAGGCATCCGGATCGGGGTCCACGATCGCGTTCTTCGGGTTTGGCGGGTTGTGCATGATGTGCACCGACATGGTCCCGTCTTCAGTGAAGATGAATTGTCCAATGGGCGATACGCCGAATACATGGACGGGCTCGCCTCCCTTGGGAGTATCGGCATAGCGGATCAAGCGCCAGGATCCAACAAGCGGGTTGTCCGGACGTTTGTTGCCGGCCGGCTCATCCTGGGCTTGGGCAACGGGCATTGCGAGTACAAGCAGCAGGACCAAGACCTTGGCGATCATTGAAATTCTCCAATGAGTGTCTAACGTTCGATGCTGGGGCCTGGTCGCAAGCAAGTCCGTAGATCGAAGGTCGAGCCTCAAGCCTGCCTGAGCGAACCGGCAATTGCCAGTTTCAAACGAACTCGAGCCATTGCCGCAGGATGGCCTGGAAGGCCAGGCAGGATTTTTTGAATTCCGGAGCGTCGGCGAACGCGACCATGGCTCGATCCGTTCCCAGCCACTTCAACAACCCGGCTGGATCATCGATGACTACGCCGCTGGCCGGCAGCTCACGAACCTTGGCGCCAAGGTGGAGGATGACGCTGAACCCTGATTTCGCCCGAAGATTCGTCGTGGCGAAGTATTCGGTGGTGCGGAAGCTTGGAGCGTTCCACTTGATGCCTTCCCGGACCGAAGGATCAACCCCGAGCATCAGCTTTCGCAATGCTTCGATTTCAGCCTTGTGCGGATGCGCGAGCGAGGCCATGAATGCATCAACTGCAGACGTCGAGTCTGCGGGTGTCGAGTGGACGGGCCTGGATTTTGCTGTTGGCATTTTTGCACCGCCGAAGGATTCGGGAGAGGCCAACTATTGCTCGCGAACAACGCCAGGCGCATTGGCGTTGCAGTCGAGTACGTAACGACGCCCACGAACGAATGACGCGGAGACTTCAGCCTGAAAGTCGACAGAGATCACATCCGGGCACGAGTAGCCAATCACATGGCGGCCCTCGCTGACGCGAATGGTCAAGGGCGAGCCGTCCAGGCGCTTGCCATCAACGCTGTCGAACTTGCCCGCAAGCCCACCCGGCGCGGCCACGCGGGAAAAGCCCAGCTCGGCCGAGTTCGATGAAGTGAGAATCTGATCGTGGGCGGCGCAGCCGGTGACAGCACCAATCATGAAAACCAGAGCGATACGTTGCATGAAACGTCAGTTGCTGTTCGGGCGCATGAGTCTAGCCGCGCCATGGAGTGGAGTCGATTCGAGATCGCACGTGCGATATCCCGGAATGTCCTGGCCGAGGTGAATGTCGCGGCTCACGTGCCAAACGCCATCGCGCATGCGCGGCATTGAGTTGCCGCCGCCACGCGGCGGGTTTCCTCGTCTCTTTCCGCCGCCGACTCCGGGTAGTCGCGACGTGACGACGCGTGATGACGCAGCATTGGCCAACTTCGAACTGCCACGGATTGATCACGGCAAGAGTGTGTTCGCCCTCGTCGATGATCTTCCATCGCTCTTCGCGACTTGCCACACAAAGGTCGCACGGATCTCATATCGGAAGTTCGATCATTTGCCCTCTCCGAGCAAGCGGGTTTGTGCCAAGCGGCCTGACGCCAGATTCAAGCCGCATGCGTCAGCACGGGGACTCGAACAAATGGTTGGGCTTGCGCATGTCGCTTACCAGACAATTACCGCAAGCACGAAAGCGGCAACGGCAACTGCTGCAAGCGCCAAGAGGCCAAGGAAGTTCAAGCCACCCGCGCAATCCGCGCAGTACTGGCGGGCACGTGGCCAGAGCAAAGCGCCGTACCACCTGAGTGCGCCGGATACTGCGGCTCGCTCACCACATTGCCTGCAAGCACCTGCGCGCACCGTCAATCCAGCCCGACGCGGGACATGAGCGGCAGCGGTAGGCGTGCGAAGCCTGTCGGAAGCAATCCGCTTGACGGAACGGTAGGCCCGGGCGCTCGCGGACATCTACTTTGATGGGCTGCACAGCACAGGCGCATGTTGGTTCTCCCACAGTGGAACCAAAGGATTGGGTCCGACTCTCGTTGTGGTTGGATGCTTCGTCGCGAACACTGCAACCAGGTTGAAGGGCTCCATTCCCACGTTGATGAATGTATGCGGGACACCGGCCGGGACCTTCGCCACATAGGGCGCCTGCACCGTCATCGTCTTCTCGCCAATCCGATACTGGGCACTCCCGTGGAGCAAGACGTGAGCTTCTTCGGTGTCATGCACATGGAGTCCGGGCCCCCCACCAGGGTGCGTTTCGGAAATGATGAAGGAGAGTGACTCGAAACCATATTGGTCGCCATCGAGTCGATGAGTGAACTCGCCTGGAACGCGGTACCAATGATCAAGCTGGTCGAACGTGAAAAGAAGATCAGCCGGATCATGTGGCTTGGCCGGAGGTCGGGTAAAGGCCTGACACGGCAAACTCGCTGTCGCCCCTGGTTGGGCTGCTTGAACAGGGGCTTGAGGGGAAGCTGTTTGTGGTCCTGCGTTCGATGCACTGCCAGCATCAGGGGACTTGCTCACGCCAGTCTGACTGCCTTCGTCATGCGCAGAGCTGGTCACGCTCGCAAGCGCGAGCACGAGAGCGAATGTGATCGAGAGCAGGCTGGATTGACCGTGCATGACAGTTCCTTCTGATCCATCGGCACGCTCAATAT
>ENA-UOWO01000458-UOWO01000458.1-activated-sludge-metagenome-genome-assembly--contig:-NODE-458-length-59668-cov-18.325432_pt1 | contig 59668 bp, 43 predicted proteins | sample MGYA00238148_ERZ761564 | MGnify/ENA primary metagenome ERZ761564 (study PRJEB28885, sample SAMN05720194) | activated sludge metagenome | isolation source: Anaerobic digester | place: USA...
CCAGTGTGGCTGATCATCCTCTCAGACCAGCTACGGATCGTCGCCTTGGTGGGCCTTTACCCCGCCAACTAGCTAATCCGGCATCGGCTCATCTCATCGCGTGAGGCCTTGCGGTCCCCCACTTTCACCCGTAGGTCGTATGCGGTATTAGTCCCGGTTTCCCGAGGTTATCCCCCACAACGAGGTAGATTCCGATGCATTCCTCACCCGTCCGCCGCTCGCCGCCAGGGTTGCCCCCGCGCTGCCGCTCGACTTGCATGTGTTAGGCCTGCCGCCAGCGTTCACTCTGAGCCAGGATCAAACTCTTCAGTTGAACCTTCTAACCCTCGGGGTTGCCCCCTCGGTTTGTTCCTGAACGTTTAACCCAAGCCTCTTCAAACTATGGCTTATAGCTTTTGCTTGAATCTTGCTTGGACGTTCGTAGTACGTTGGACTTCCATCCACCGCAAGACGCCCACACAAGATACCTGCGCACACTGTCAAAGAACTTCGCGGGTGGGACGCTTTCCTGCCCCACTCATGACAACCTTTCGTCGTCACCGAGCCGCACATCATACAACCATTTTCTTGACCGTCAACACCCAATCGCGTTCCCTTACCGCTCCCGCGATCAACCACGCCTGCTTCACACCCCAACCCTTCCACCAGGTGCTCCGCAGCGGGCGCGCATCCTAACCGCCGCGGACCCATCGTGGAAGGGGCAAGACCAGAATTTTCGACCACCGGGCAATATGTCGCAGCCCGGCCTCGGAGGCTTGCTCACAGCGTAACCAGTCGCACCCTCGAAAAATTGCGCTTGCCTACCTGCAAGACACCTTCGAACCCCGCCATGAATACGCGCTGCGCATCCTCGACGACCTCGGAATCGATGCGCACGGCGCCTTCCTTGAGCTTGCGATTGGCCTCTGAATTGCTCGATGCAAGGCCGCATGCAGTCAGCAAGGCCGCAATACGCAGGCCCTCGGGCGGAACCACGATCTCGCTCTGCGGCAACTGACTGGTGTCGCCTTGACCGCGCACCACCGCGTTCCAGCCGGCAATGGCCAATTCCGCAGCGTTCGCATCATGGAATCGGGTCGTCAGCTCCCGTGCCAGACGGAGCTTGAGATCGCGGGGGTTCAACTCGCCGGATGCGATATCGCGCTTGAGGCCATCGACCTCGGCCATCGAAATATCGAAACTGAGCAATTCGATCCAGCGCCACATCAGCTCGTCGCCGATCTTGAGTGTCTTGGTGACGATGTCGATGGGGGGTTCGTTGATGCCAATGTAGTTTCCGAGCGACTTCGACATCTTCGCGACGCCATCCAGGCCTTCAAGCAGCGGCATGGTCAGAACGATCTGTGGCGCCTGGCCGTAGTGCTCCTGGAGACCGCGCCCCATCAGCAGATTGAATTTCTGGTCGGTGCCACCGAGCTCGACGTCGGCTTTCAGCGCAACCGAGTCATAGCCTTGCACGAGCGGGTACAGAAACTCGTGGATCGATATCGATTGCCGGGCAGCGTAGCGCTTGGAGAAATCGTCCCGCTCGAGCATGCGTGCAACCGTGTGCTGACCGGCAAGCCTGATCATGTCGGACGCGCTCATCGCGCCAAACCATTCCGAGTTGAATCGAACCTCGGTTCGCTCGCGGTCGAGCACCTTGAAAACCTGCTCGGTATAGGTAACGGCGTTCGCCTCGACGTCCTCGCGAGTGAGCGGCTTGCGCGTGACGTTCTTGCCGGTCGGATCTCCGATCATTCCGGTGAAGTCGCCAATCAGGAAGATCACCTGGTGACCGAGATCCTGGAACTGGCGCATCTTGTTGAGCAGCACGGTGTGGCCAATATGCAGGTCCGGCGCCGTCGGATCGAACCCGGCCTTGATCCGCAGGGGACGCCCGAGTTCGAGCCGCGTTTGCAGTTCCTCGTCCTTGATGATCTCTTCAGCACCTCGGCCAATCAGATCGAGTGCGGACTGGATTTCGGTCATGGGTTCCTCGGTGCGCGGATTGAAGGGAACAGGTGACGAAATCGCCGTTCGTCGCCAGAAAAAGTGAAGGATCGGTTAATTGTTCGTTAATCGAGAAAAGCTTTGCAAACCCGCGTCACTATTGACATTGACGGCGCTTGCAAGGGGCCGTTATGGTACGTGGCCAGCAGACGGAACGCGATTGTGACCGAGACCACCCCGCCGTCCCAGGACGCGAACCGAATCGCCCGCCGGCTGGCTGTGCGGGGAAGGGCGCGTCGCCAGAAACTGAAATCCTATCTGCGCAACCATACCTGGACGTTTCTCCGAGGTGTCGCCGTAGCGCCCGTTTCATGGCGTCGCGAACACTGGATTCTTGGCGCTGGCGCGGTGCTGATGACGATCGTGGTCGGCATGATCATGCCGACATTCGCCAGCGCGACGCGCAACGAGAATGGTGCGGTCGCGCTGACCACATTGAATCTCGAATTGCCTGCACTCCCTTCCAGCGCGGATTCGGATGCGGCGATCGCGAGCCTTGCCGCAGGCGGCACGATTGAACCCGAATGGAAAATCGCCAGGGTCAAGGCCGGCCAGTCGCTGTCCGATATTTTTCGCGAGCAGGGCCTCAGTGCGAGTGTCCTTCAGCGCACGCTGGACGCCCAGGCCGATGCGACCGCGTTGCGGCGGATCCGCCCCGGTGATGAATTTGCTTTTGACATCGACGCCAACGGCAACCTTCGCACCCTGCGATTCGATCGCGACGAATCCCGGCGTGTTGTTCTGAACTATTCCGCGGACAAGGTTGTCGAGGCGATCCACGATCGCGCCGTGGATCGGCGTGTGGAAGTTGCCCACGGTGTCATTGTCAGTTCGCTGTTCGAAGCAGGCGATCAGGCCGGAATGAGCGACCTGATGACCTTGAAACTGGCCAATGCGTTCGGTTACGACATCGATTTCGCCCAGGACCTGCGCGAAGGCGACAGTTTCAGCGTCATCTACGATCAGGTCTACCGCGAGGGCGAGCGCCTCCGAGCAGGCGAAGTGCTCGCCGCAACCTTCATCAACCAGGGCAAGCGCTATACAGCCATTCGCTATACGAACGCCAAGGGCGAGACCCTCTATTACACCGAAGACGGCCGCCCCTTGCGCAAGGCATTCCTGCGTACGCCGGTCGAATTCACGCGGATCTCGTCGCGTTTTTCGAGCGGTCGCATGCACCCGATTCTCGGGAAAATGCGCGCCCATCGTGGCGTCGACTATGCTGCGCCAAGCGGCACGCCGATTCGCGCGGCTGGCGACGGCAAGGTGATCTTTCGTGGCAAGCAGAACGGTTACGGAAACGTCGTGATCCTTCAGCACCAAGGCAAGTACACGACGCTGTATGGGCACATGTCACGCTTCGCATCTGAAAAGATCGGCCAGCGCGTCAGCCAGGGCCAGGTCATCGGATACGTGGGCATGACCGGTCTGGCCAGCGGGCCACACCTGCACTATGAATTCCGCGTCAGCGGCACCCATCGTGACCCCCTGACCGTGACCTTGCCGAAGGAAGAGCCGCTACCCCCCACCGAGCTGGCGAACTTCAGGCGCAACGCCTCGCCGATGCTCGCCAAGCTCAAGCTGGTCGAAGCGGTACGCCTGGCGCGCGGAGACTGATCGATTCATGTCGGCGCTTTTTCTGGGCCTGATTTCGGGAACCAGTGCTGATGGCATTGATGCCGCTCTGGTGCGTTTTGATCCGGCACTGGAGGTCCTTGCCGCACTCACCGCACCCTATCCGCCGGCACTGCGTGAGCGGCTCCTCGCGCTGACCACCGCAGATGCCGCCATTTCAATCGACGAGTTCGGCGCGCTGGATGTTGCCGTTGGCGAGTGTTTCGCCGCTGCGGCCCTTGACGTGCTGGTCCACGCGGGGGTATCTCCGGACGAGGTCCGCGCCATCGGCTCACACGGGCAGACCGTTCGTCATCGGCCGACCGGCCCCCATCCGTTCTCTCTGCAGATCGGCGATGCCTCCGTCATCGCCGAACGTACCGGCATCTGCACGATCGCGGACTTCCGACGTGCTGACGTGGCTGCCGGTGGCCAGGGTGCGCCGTTGGCCCCTGCACTGCACGCGGCGATCTTCGCGGATCACATGCCCTGCGTCGTGCTCAATCTCGGCGGCATCGCCAACCTGAGCCTGCTGACCCGCGACGGCGGCGTGATCGGCTTCGACAGCGGGCCTGCAAATTGCCTGCTCGATGCCTGGAATGCGCGTCATCGAGGTTCGTCCTGCGATCTCGATGGACGCTGGGCGGCCAGTGGAACCGTCGACGCGGGTCTGCTCGATGCGCTGCTGCGCGATCCCTATTTCTCCGAGGCGCCACCAAAAAGCACAGGCCGAGAATACTTCAACCTCGACTGGCTGGACGCCATTGCGGGTTCACGCCAGAGCGCAGCGGCGGATGTTCAGGCGACGTTGATGGCGCTCAGCGTGCGCACGATCGCCGACGCCGTACAGTCCCTTCCGGTACGCGTCGGCGAAGCGCTGGTCTGTGGCGGAGGCGTCCACAATGCATTTTTCATGCGGTCCCTGCAGGCTGCTCTCGCACCCGTGCTCGTGCGGGGAACTGCGAGCGCCGGTATCGATCCGGATCACGTCGAGGCGATATTGTTCGCATGGCTCGCGCGCGAGCGCCTGGCCGAACGAGCCGGCAACCTTGTGAGCGTCACCGGCGCGCGCGGGCCGCGTGTACTCGGCGCGATCCACGCCGCTCGACGACGCTGATCGGGATCTATTTTCTTGCGGAGTCGGGCTCGAAGGACGGGCCGGAGTCGACTTGCCTGAAGGCTTCCATCGCCTCATGGAACGCCTGGCTTTCACTCTGGTTCCAGACCCCGCGCATCGTCGCTATGTCCTGGCGATCCTGACGCATCACCGGTTCGGTGCTGAGGCCAAGAGCGTAGCGCAGCGCACGCACGGCCGTTGCGCCAGGCGACCAACCACGTTCATTGGCGAGCGCGTTGAGGCGATCGAGGGTCGCGTTGTCGATGTCGCGTATCCAGAACTCCGCCATGCGGGCTCGTCACCGGTCGGGTAGCCTCATCATTGTCGCAATATTGAATGCAAATTTCAGGGCACGGAACCCAGTCTCTGATCGAGCGCAAAGATGCCCTTGCGCAACAGGAACACCAGCAGCAGTCCCGGCAGCGCGGTGAAAAAGGTCATGACAAAGAACGGTCCCCAACCCATTGCGGCAACCGCATACGCCGCCAGGGGGCCGAGAAACACCCGGCCGATCGCTGCGAGTGCGCTCAGCAGGGCGAACTGGGTCGCGCTGAAGCGCAGGTTGCACATCGCCATCACCAACGCACCGAAGGCGGTGGCACCCATGCCGCCCGCTCCCTGATCGAGGCAGACCACCGCTGCGAGCGCCCAGGTCTCAGGCCCGGTCACGGTCAACCACGCATAGCCGAGATTGGTCAGCGCCTGGAGCAGGCCGAACACGAGCAGGGCAGTGACCAGGCGCATCCGCGTCAGCATCCAGCCGCCGGCGAGCGCCCCGCCGAGTGCGAAGAACAAGCCGAAGACCTTGTTGATCGTGCCAACTTCAGTCTGGCTGAAGCCGACGCCACGCAGCAGGAAGGTGGTCGACAAGGCCATCGAGAAAGCGTCGCCGAACTTGTACAGAACGATCAGCGCAAGCCACGCCCAGACCAGAGGTCGAGAGAAAAACTCGCGCAAGGGTTCGATGACCGCCGCAATCAGTGATCGGGGTGGGCCGATACCGGGCTCGTCGGGCGCGCCTAGCGTTGCCAGCGTCATGACCAGCATGACGCCGCCCATCAGTTGGTAGACCGCGGGCCAGCCGACGTGATCGGCGAGGATCAAGGCCAATCCACCCGAGCACAACATGGCCAGGCGATATCCCGTCTGGGTCAGGGCCGATCCCCAACCGCGCTCGGCGGCCGAAAGCAGGTCGGTGCGATAGGCGTCGAAAGCGATGTCCTGGGTCGCCGAAAACAGGGCCAGCACGACCGCAATACCAATGATCGTCGCCGCACTCGTGCGCGGATCAAACAGCGAAATCGCGAACAGGGTCATTGCGCAGCCGATCTGGCACAGCACGATCCATCCGCGCCGACGGCCCAACACCGGCAGCACGAAGCGATCGAGCAACGGCGCCCAGAGGAATTTGAACACGTAGGCCTGCCCGGCCAGCGTCGCCCACCCGATCGCCTTGAGATCAAGCCCCGCAACGGTAAACCAAGCCTGCAGCGACGCCGACGAAAGCGACAGCGGCAGGCCGGACGCAAACCCGAGCAAGGCAATCGTGATCAGGCGCCGATGACGCCCTCCCGGTTCAATGACCGTCGCTTGCACGTTGCTCAATCCCGGTAGTCAACCCTGTACGGCGCGTGGTCTGAAAAGCGCGGTGATGCCGCTATCGCGCAGCGCACAAGGCGATCGCGCAAGGAAGGCGTGACGAACTGGTAGTCGATGCGCCAGCCGACATCGTTGGCCCGCGCCGCGCCGCGATTGCTCCACCAGGTGTAGTCCTGCCCCTGCGCATTGAGTTCACGATAGGTGTCGACCCAGCCGGACCGGCGGTCCTGGTCGAAGCACATGCCGTTGAGCCAGTCACGTTCGGCGGGAAGGCAGCCCGAATTCTTCTGGTTGGATTTCCAGTTCTTGATGTCGAGGGCGCTGCGCACGATGTTCCAGTCACCGCAGAGCACATAGTCACGCCCGCTGTTCAGCCATTCGTCGAGGATCGGCCTGAGCCAGTCCATGACCTCGAACTTGAATCCCTGGCGGATATCACCCGACGACCCCGAGGGAATGTAAAAGGACACCACACTGAGGTTTCCGAAGCGCGCCTCGACATAACGTCCCTCATCGTCGAACGGCGCCCATCCGAGTGCCGTGCGTACTTCGTCGGGCTCGCGGCGGCTGTAGATCGCGACACCGCTGTAGCCCTTCTTGGTCGATGCATCCTTGTAGAAACAGTGATGGCCGTCCGGGCGGAACATCGGGTCGAGCAACTGATCTTCCTGCGCCTTGGTTTCCTGCAGGCACGTGACATCGGCATCCTGCTGCCTGAGCCAGTCGAAAAATCCCTTGTTGGCGGCGGAACGGATGCCGTTGGCATTGAAGCTGATGATTCTCATGGGGTCGGCAATGGAGAATGAGGAGTCGGAATGATGCCGAGCCTACCCGAATTTTCCGGACTCACCGGCAAGTCTGCCATTCCGATGGTCGTCGGGTTTCGCAGGAATGCAGAGTCTTGCACAATCCATTCCCGATTCCGGATATCAGATCGATGCAAGCCTACCAGCGCGAATTCCTCGACCTCGCAATCGCCCGCAGCGTCCTGCGTTTCGGTACCTTCACGTTGAAATCGGGCCGCAGCAGCCCGTATTTCTTCAATGCCGGCCTGTTCAATCATGGCGCCGATCTGGCCGCGCTCGGCCAGTGCTATGCGGCGGCGGCAATGCATGCCGGCATCGGGTTCGACCTGATCTTCGGGCCGGCATACAAGGGCATTCCGCTTGCAGCGCTTACCGCCGCGGCGCTGGCCGAAAAGCACGACCGCAATTGCGCCTTCACCTACAACCGCAAGGAGGCCAAGGATCACGGCGAAGGTGGAGTCCTGGTCGGGGCTCCACTGCACGGGCGTGTCCTGATTGTCGATGACGTGATTACCGCCGGAACCGCAATTCGCGAGTCGCTTGAATTGATCCGTCATCATGGCGCGCAGCCGGTCGGCGTTCTTGTCGCACTGGACCGGCAGGAGCGAGGCAGCGGTGCTTTTTCGGCGGCTCAGGAAGTAAGCGCTGAATTCGACATCCCGGTGATCGCCATCGTCGGCTTCGGCGAGCTTCTTGCATTGACTGGCGAGCGCTCCGAATTGGCCGATGAACTGCCGCGATTGCAGGAGTATCGGCGCCTGTACGGGGTTTGACGGCGGACCCAGCGCGCGCCGGCGGTCCTCGCCTATACTCGAAATTCAGGAGTCCATTCCCATGCGCAAACCGACATTCCGTCTGATCGCCGTCCTTGTCGCCTCGCTGGCTGCCACTGCGGTCGTCGCTGCGGGTAGCGTCCGCTACAAATGGCGCGACGCCGAAGGCAACCTGCATTACACCGACAGCCTCCCGTCCGATGCGGGCGTCCGTGGCTACGATGTGATCAATGCCCAGGGCATTCTGGTCAAACGCGTGGAACCGGCCAAGACGGCCGAGGAACGCGCGGCAGCGAAGGCGGATGCTGCCGTTGCACGTGCAAACAACGATGCCGCCGAACGACAGAAACGCGACGACCGGCAACTGCTGGCGGCCAATCCGACCGAGGAGGATCTCAAGGCCAATCAGCAGCAACAGTTGGAAATGATCGACTTGCACGTCAAGAGCCTGACCACCGGGCTCGAGAGCCTCGAGCGCAGTCTGACCGACCTGCTCGGGCGTGCCGCCGAATTCGAGAGCAACGACAAGCCGGTCCCCGCCAGGTTGAGCGGCCAGATCAGCGACGTGCGGACCAAGATCGACGCCCAGCATGCGCAGTTGAATCGGCAGACCGCCGAGCGCGAAGCCACGGCCGCCGGCTTCGTCGGTGAACTTGAGCACTATCGAGCCCTGAGCGACAAGTACAAGCAGCACTGATCGCCGATCGAATCTCCCGAAACATCACGGATGCCGCCCGCGTGCGGCATCGTGGCGTCGCTGCACCAACGAAACCGTCAGAACGGCAGCGCAAGCGCGCGATCGACCGCCTGCAGCTGTTCGCGGAATACGGCCTGGATGCGCTTGAGCGCGATCTCGCTGTCGGCATCGAAGCGCAGGACCAGCACCGGTGTCGTATTCGACGCACGGACCAGGCCCCAACCGTCAGGCCAGTCGGCGCGCACACCGTCGATCGTGGTCAAACGTGCGCCTTCGAAATTCGCCTTGGCCTTGAACGCCTCGATGAACCGATAGTGTTCACCTTCATGCAGTTCGATCTTGAGCTCCGGCGTCGACACGCCCTTTGGCAATGAAGCAAAGATCGCCTCCGGCGAGCGCCCCTCGGGATCGCCGGCGACGATCTCAAGCAACCGCGCCGCGGCATACACCGCATCGTCGAATCCGTACCAACGTTCGGCGAAAAAGAAATGACCGCTCATTTCACCGGCAAGTTGCGCGCCGGTTTCACGCATCTTCGCCTTGATCAGGGAGTGGCCGGTCCGCCACATGATCGGGCTGCCGCCGTGCTGCAGGATCAACGGTTGCAGGTGGCCGGTGCATTTGACGTCATAGATGATCGTCGCGCCCGGGTTGCGGCTCAGCACATCGATCGCGAACAGCATCAGCAGGCGGTCCGGATAGATCACTTCGCCGGTCCGTGTGACCACGCCGAGGCGATCGCCATCGCCATCAAAGGCGAGGCCGATGTCGGCGCCGGTCTGCTTGACCGACAGGATCAGGTCCTGGAGATTGTGCGGGTCGGATGGATCCGGATGATGGTTCGGGAACTCCCCGTCAACATCGCAGTAAAGCTCATGGACATCGCAGCCGATCCCGGCGAGCACGGCCGGTGCGATCGCGCCGGCCACGCCATTGCCGCAGTCGATGACAACCTTGAGCTTGGTCTCGACCTGGATGTCGTCGGTGATCCGGTTGATGTAATCGTCGTTGAGCGACATCACCTGCAATCCACCCGAGCCGCTGCTCAGGCGGTCTTCGGCGATTCGCCCATAGAGATCCTGGATCGCGCCTTCAGACAGGGTCTCCCCGCCCAGCACGATCTTGAACCCGTTGTAGTCCGGCGGATTGTGGCTGCCGGTCACCGACACGCAGGAGCCGGTCTGCAACTGATAGGCCGCGAAGTAGGTCAGCGGCGTAGCCGCCAGGCCGATATCGATCACGTCACAACCCGCCGCACGCAAACCGTCAATGAGTGCGGCCGACAGATCCGGACCGGAAAGTCGACCGTCGCGCCCGACGACGATTTCGCGAAGTCCGCGTTCCTGCGCTTCGCTGCCGATCGCGCGACCGATCTGGCGGGCGATGTCGTTGGTCAGGGTCTGACCGAGCACGCCGCGAATATCGTAGGCGCGAAAAATGCTGCGGTTGATGCTGACCTTTCGCTCCGGTAGCTTCGGTTTCGATGGTTCGGCCTTGCCGTGCTTTGGTGCGACCGGCGCGGCGACCGCTGCTGCGGCTTGTTGTTCGATGGCCTGGGCCAAGGTGATTTCCTCTGTGCTGGATCTTTTTCCGGGGCGGAACGCATTGGCAGCGCCTTGCATTCCGACCTGTCGCAGCCACAGCGCAACGAAGCCACCCAACAGGCAAAGCAGGGTGACCGGAACGAGGGCCCACAAGTTGCGCGTAACCAGGATCTGGTTGTCGGGGTCGGCGATCGCGAGGCGCAAGCGTGATCCAGCGATCGGCTCGCCCAGATCGCCGATCGAACTGCCATGCGAATTTCCCGAGCTTGCGATCTGCGTATCCCCGCGGCCATCACCCTGGCGAAGGTCGATGCGCGCACCACCGCGGGCGACGCGTCCGAGGATATCGATGATCACGCGTGATGGCAGCGACAACGACGCATAGGCGACCGGTTTCCCCGCACTCACGACCGGCTGGACGAGAACCAGGAGCTGCTGGTTGCCTGGACCGCCGTGCACCTGCGCCGGTGCCGGCGCCATGCCCATCTGGGCCTGCATGAGCATTTGCGCACGCCAGTAGCCGAAGGTCTTCAGGTCCTGTCCGCGCACTTCCGGCAGTTCAGCCGTGTAGAACGTCGATTCGACAACTTCGGGCCACTGCGCCTTGACCGCTTCGGCAGCGGCCGCCAGACCTTGCGGATCGGCACTGCCGAGTGCATCGAGCACGACCGGCGACTGCACGATCTCGGTCGCTTGCTGGTTCAGTTGCTGGATTTTCGCGCCGATATCACTCACGGCGCGCTTGCGGGCGGCCTGCGCCGCCTCGAAGCTGTCGCTTTCGCTATAGACCAGCGAGCATTGCCAGATCAGGAAGAAGCCGAGCAGCATCAGGATTGTCGCAATCGCGAGCGGTAGCAGCGTCTTCAACCGGCCAAGCACGACCGTCATGATCGCGGCAAAGCGCGAATTCGCACGCCGGGGTGCGCCCGCAGGCTGGTTCGCTTCTGCCATTCCTTTTACCCCTGCCGGCCCACCGTTGACCCTCGACCCGGTAGCCTATCAAGGCGTCCCGCCGCATGCAGCAATCCCGTCACATCTTTTCGGTATTCGTCCTGCGACATGCGGTCCGCTCAATGACGACCCGAACTCCCGAACCCACCACTGCCGCGCTGGCTCGGATCGAACGCCTCGACTATTTCGAAGCGCGCTCGCACGACCGGCATGAAAACGAGCTGGGCGATGCGTTCGCCCGGATTGATCGTGAATGGTTCGCTTGCACGATTGAGGCAGGAGATCATCAACGGGCCCTGGTAATCCGCGTCGATCAGTCCGACCCCATTGCCGAGGACGATACCGTGCTTGTGGCCCAGACCCGAGCGCGGCAGGACGATTGCACAGAGTGACGGATCGCCGATGTGTATCGCCATGCCGCTCGGGATCAACATCGAGACCCCGGTCGCCAGTACCAGTGGCGCATCGACCATCGCGCGCAGGTCCAGGCCTGCGGACGCCAGCGTCGCGTAGTCAGGCAGCGGGAAATCGCGGCCGAGTCGCGGGTCGAGGATTTTCAGCGCGATCGGCACGCTCATGGCGCGGCGAGTCCGGCGGCATAGCGCCGTGCAATCCGATCCACCAACGTGCGTGCCAGACTGCGTTTGTCGGCCTGGCCAAGTTCCTCGCGGCCACCAGCCCAAAGCAGGAGCAGCGCATTTTCATCGCGCTCGAAACCCAAGGTGGTGCTGACCCGGTTCGCCGCGATCATGTCGAGTCCCTTGCGCTCGAGCTTGTCGCGCGCTTGATGCTCGAGATCGTCGGTTTCGGCGGCGAAGCCGACCAGGAACGGCCGGCCGACCAGGCCCGACACCTCGGCAAGAATGTCCGGGTTCTGGATCAGTTCCAGGGCGAGCGGCTGGCCGCTCTTCTTCAATTTCGAGGGCGAGATCGATTGCGGACGGTAGTCACCGACTGCAGCGGCCGAGATGAAGATGTCGTGCTCCGGTGCGGCGCCGATGATCGCATCGCGCATCTGCCGCGCGCTGCGGACATCGATGCGCGCGGCGCCGGCTGGTGTCGGCAAGTCGACCGGGCCTGCCACCAGGAGCACCCGGGCGCCCGCTTCGATGGCCGCCGCGGCAACGGCAAATCCCATCCGGCCGGAGCTTCGATTGCCGATATAACGCACCGGATCGATGTCTTCGTAGGTCGGTCCGGCACTGACCAGGACGCGAACCCCGGCGAACGGGCGTGGCCCACGCTCCGCGGCGAGCATTTCGATGATCTCGGCAGGCTCAAGCAGGCGCCCGTCCCCCACGTCGCCGCAGGCCTGGCTGCCGCTGGCCGGGCCGAGGATGCGCACCCCGCGTTGCCGCAGCGTCTCGAGATTTGCCTGCACGGCCGCATGCGCCCACATCTGCTGATTCATTGCCGGCGCAACTGCGAGCGGCGCCTTGCTCGCCAGGACGAGGGTTCCCAGCAGGTCCTCCGCGCGTCCCGCTGCGAGTTGTGCAAGTACGTCGGCCGAAGCCGGCGCGATCAGCACCAGATCGGCCCAGCGCGCCAGTTCGATGTGACCCATCGCCGCCTCGGCGGATTCATCCCAGAGACTCGTGCGTACCGGATGGCCGGAAAGCGCCTGGAAGGTCAATGCGCCGACAAAGCGCGTCGCGTTCTCGGTCATGACGACGCGCACATCCGCGCCTGCATCGCGCAAGCGCCGGACCAGGTCAGCCGACTTGTAAGCGGCGATCCCGCCAGTGACACCGAGCAGGACACGCAAACCTTGCAACGGAACATCACTCATGTAGGAGATTTCTGACATCACGAGGAGGCGCAAGCTTACCCAAATTCAAGCGCCGCGCCGCTGCCGGTACGCCGTCGCGCTGCATAAAGTACCGATATCGCACTTCGGCAGCTGAAATGACTATCCGGGACTGGCCAGACACCGAGCGACCGCGCGAGAAGCTGCGTCACCGCGGCGCCGGCAACCTGTCCGACGCGGAGCTGCTGGCGGTCTTCATCGGCTCAGGGCATCGCGGCGCCAGCGCGGTCGACGTGGGGCGCGACCTGCTCGTCCGCGCCGGCGGCCTGAAGGCACTGCTGCATGCGCCACAGAAGGATTCCGGGCTGGGCCCGGTGGCTTGGTGCCGGACCCAGGCAGCACTCGAGATCGGCCGACGCTATCTGGATTCCGAATTGCGCGCATCGACCGCGTTGACCGATCCCGACGCCAGCGCGCGCTACCTGAAATCGCGTCTTGCCGCCTACCCCTATGAAGTCTTTGCCTGTCTCTTTCTCGACAATCGCCACCGCGTGATCGCATTCGAGGAACTGTTCCGCGGCACGATCGACGGTGCCAGCGTGCACCCACGCGAGGTCGTGCGCCATTGCCTTGCACACAACGCCGCCGCCGTCATCTTCGCCCACAACCATCCGTCCGGCGTGTCCGAGCCCAGCGCGGCCGACCGCGCGATCACCGTGCGCCTTCGCGATGCGCTCGCACTCGTCGACATTCGTGTTCTCGACCATTTCGTGATCGGCGAAGGGGCCCCCACGTCACTTGCTCGACGCGGCTGGATCTGAGCCTCCGCGGATGGATGCCGGCATGCCGGCCACGTTCTATACTCGGAGCCACAGCGGTCAGGAGGCGGTGGCACGACGTGATATTCGGGTTTCCACGAAACTTTGCAGCGGACCAGACCGAGTTGGAACTGCCCGATGTTGCAGCGGCACGCAGGCTGGCCGGAGAGCGTCTGCAGGCGCTCGACCAGGCACTTGCCGAGCGTCACGCACAACTTGCTCCGCTGCTGTCGACACAGGCCGACGCCGATGTCCTGCTTGAACGCTGCGCCGATGCCATCCGGATCGCTTACGTTCGCCTGGCCCGTCGTCACGGCAGTCTCAGCGACGATTTCCATGCCTACCACAACGAGGAACATATCCTCGACATCCTGCGTGATCGGATCAGTCGCCTGATCGCAATCCACGGCGTGCTCGCCCTCGGTTTGCGCGACTGGTGCGTGCTCCATCTTTTCGCCGGCTGCCACGACCTCCGCCAACGCGAGGAGTCGATGTACGAAGCCGGGGTCGGGTCCAACGAGCGGGCCAGCATCGAGGAGACCTTCCGCCTGCTCGACCACACCGGATTTTCCCGCGATGCCGATGCCGACATCTACCAGGCGCTCGAGCTGACCATCGCCGGCAGCACGTTCGACGCACGGCCACCTCCGGGTGGCGCCGCCTTCAATGCGGCCGAACTTGTCCAGTCAGGTGGTGCACTGGCTGCAAAGCTCGCCCGCAAGCTCGACAAGCATCGACCTGGCTGGCGCGACGATGCCGGTCTCCTGCATGCGCACGACCTGGCCCTGATCGCTGCCGATCTCGATACCGCCAATGTCGCCGAACCGTTCGCGCGATTTGCCACGAGCGCCGAAAACCTTTGCCTGGAACGCGAGATGCTGTGTCGTCGCGATCTCGAAACGCCGGAAAGCGCCCAGCCCGTTCTCGGCTTCCTGACCGACGGCCAGGACCGCTTCTTTTTCGACCTGCATCGCTTCAATTCGGAACTGGGACGGCAAGCATTCGGCGCGGCGAAGGATGCCAATGCCTCGCGCCTGAAATCGCTGAGCCTCGGCCTGCGTGCGCGAATCGCGATGCATGGCAGGCCCGAAAGCGGTCGCCAGGTACTCAAGGCCTACTGCGAAACAGTCGCTGGACTGGTCTGATCAAGCATCCTGCCGCGCAGCGGCAGCAAAAACCATGCACATTGCGGACACCACCGATCGTATCCGCACGTGATCCGCGCACGCCGCCAAGCGTGTTGAGGCTTCGTGATATAAATCAACGACTTACGATGCCGCCATCATGCGAAGATGCCAGCAAGTCCTTGATTTTTCTCGCCGCATACGCGCCGCGGGAGCCTGTTTCCCACACAGTTATCCACAAGGGCGGCGCTACGCCGTTTGCGCTGCCGGCGCAAGCATCGGGCTCGATCGCGCGCCAATCCTGACCATCGGAATCGGCCAGGCGGATCACCGCATTGCCCGGTCAGTTGTCGATAGCGCGCTGGCCCGATGCATCAAGCTGCAGAGGCGGTTTGACCACCCACGTTTCGGGAAACAACGCGCGCACCCTACAATGGACCACCCGCTTCCAACCGAATCCCGCCGTGAAAGACGCCTTGCGCGAGCTGATCCATGGAGCGCTCGCAACCCTGCGTGCGCAACAAACCCTGCCTGACGCCCCGGCGCCGGCTTTCGTCGTCGAGCGTACGCGCAATCGCGCCCATGGCGATTTCGCCTGCAACGTTGCGCTGACCCTGGCCAAGCAGGCCGGAAGCAAGCCGCGCGACATCGCCATCGCGATTGCCGCAGCGATCAATGATCCGCGCGTCGAGCGCATCGAGATCGCCGGTCCGGGCTTCATCAATTTCTTCCTCGGCGCTGCGGCGATGCATGCCGAAGTCGCAACGATCATCAACAAGGGCAGCAACTACGGTCGCAATGCCAGCGGCAATGGTCGCAAGGTGCAGATCGAGTTCGTGTCGGCGAATCCGACCGGGCCGCTGCATGTCGGCCACGGTCGCGGAGCGGCGGTCGGCGACAGTCTTGCCCGGGTGCTCGACGCCAATGGCTGGGCGGCGACGCGCGAGTTCTATTACAACGATGCCGGCGCGCAGATCGAGAATCTCGCCCTGTCCGTGCAGTCGCGCGGCAAGGGCATCGAGCCCGATCACGCGGACTGGCCCAGCGACGGCTACCGAGGCGACTACATCAAGGATGTCGCTCGCGATTTCCTTGCCGGTGAAACCGTGCACGCCGATGGCCGCGACATCAGCGCCAGCGGCAAGATCGATGATCTCGATTCGATCCGGCGCTTCGCCGTGGCCTGGTTGCGCCGTGAGCAGGACCTCGACCTGCGCGCATTCGGCGTCGAATTCGATGTCTATTTCCTCGAATCCTCGCTGTACAGCGAAGGCAAGGTCGAGCACACGGTGAAGGAGCTGGTCGCGGCGGGTCACACCTACGAACAGGACGGTGCGTTGTGGCTGAAGACCACCGACTTCGGCGATGACAAGGATCGGGTCATGCGCAAGTCCGAGGGTGGCTACACCTATTTCGTGCCCGACGTGGCCTACCACGAGGGCAAGTGGAGGCGCGGCTTCGAACGCGTCATCAACGAGCAGGGCGCCGATCACCACTCAACGGTCAATCGGGTGCGTGCCGGCCTGCAGGCGCTCGATATCGGCATTCCCAAGGGCTGGCCCGAATACGTGCTGCACCAGATGGTCACGGTGATGCGCGGAAACGAGGAAGTGAAACTGTCCAAGCGCGCAGGCAGTTACGTTACCTTGCGCGACCTCATCGACGAGGTCGGCCGCGATGCGACGCGCTACTTCCTCGTCGCGCGCAAGACCGATTCCCAGCTTGTCTTCGACATCGATCTGGCTCGTGCCCAGACCAACGACAACCCGGTCTACTACATCCAGTACGCGCATGCCCGCGTCTGCAGCGTTCACCGCCAGCTCGCCGAGCGCGGCATCACGACAGATAGCGCGGCTGGCCTCGGCGCATTGGCGCGTCTCGACAGCGAGCAGGAGCGCGCCCTGATGAGCGAGCTGTCGCGTTATCCCGAGGTGGTCGAAGCGGCCGCCGCGAATCTCGATCCGCAGCTGGTCGCACAATACCTGCGCGAGCTCGCCGCGGCATTCCACGCCTACTACAACGCTCACCAGTTCATCGTCGACGATGCGGTCATGCGCGACGCGCGTGTCGTGCTGGCCGATGCAGCACGCGTCGTGCTTGCCAACGGACTCGACCTGCTCGGCGTTTCCGCGCCGCAAAGCATGTGACCCTCACCCACTCGAACCTCTGCGCGACGATGGGCTCGTCGCCCACGACCCGACTCCAGGAGACCCGATAATGGCTTCACGTTCACGCAAACAGGCCACTCGCGGCGGATCGCGCCCGGCTGTGCCGGCCTGGATTTGGCTCGGGGTTGGCGTCCTGCTCGGACTCATCGTGGCAATGGTCTTCCTCGGCAGCGATTGGGCACCCATGCTGCGCAAGAAAACCGGACCGCAGCCGAATCCAGAGGCTGTTGCGCCGCGCGAGACCGATCCGCCGCTCGTCGAAGCCAAGGACAAACCGCGCAAGAACTACGATTTCTACTCGGTATTGCCGGAAATGGAAGTCGTCATTCCCGACGCCGAAATCTCCGCCAAGGCCCGCGCCGAAGCAGCCCAGGCCCCCGCCAACAGCGCGACGCCGCCGGTATCGGTCGATGCGCGCTACTTGCTGCAGGTCGGCTCCTACCCATCAGCGAAAGCGGCTGACGAGGTCAAGGCCAAGCTCGCCATCCTCGGCTTCGTTGCCCAGGTCTATCCGGTGACGATCAACGGCAAGACCTGGAACCGGGTCCGGCTCGGGCCCTATGCGAGTGCAAGCGACCTCGAGACCGCGAAGGCATCGTTGTCGGACAACGGCTTCAATGCGATCGCCCTGAAGGAAGAAGGCGGCCACTGATCCGGGTCCGGCACTTGGCGGGTCGTCGCCGCTCTCGAACCGACACGCGGATCAGCGTTCCGATCGGACCCGCCAGGCGGGGCGCGTCACCCGCGCCCTGTTGTTCCCGCCCTCGCCATTCCGGATCAGGGATTTCACCCGGCGAGCCGGTCAGTCGTCAAAACCATCGTCGAAGATGAAGTCCGAAACCAGCTTGTTGACCACGCCGTTCGACTGCGCGAGGTAGAGGTTTCCGTATTCGTCCTCACCGTATCCGTATGGAGCGCCGACGGTCAGGTTGGTGTTCTTGATGCCCGACGGGGACCAGTCCGTTTGCGCTGCGCCGGCGGTCGCATACCAAAGCGCACCCACGCAGGAATCGCCGTAGAAATAAGTGCCGCGAAGGCGCATTGACGGTCCGCGGTAGACATAACCGCCGGAGACCGCACATCCGAACGAGTGGCTGTATTCGATCACTGGCGCGACCGTGGCCGTGGTTGCAGGACAGGTGGTTCCGGAACCCGCGGTGTCGAAGTAGTGACGACCCTCGCAGCGACTCCAGCCGTGATCGCTGCCACCCGTTCCGGCGGCTTGCACGGTCACTTCCTCATAGCTGCCCTGACCGACATCGCCGATGATCAGATCGCCGGTCAGGCGGTCGAAGCTGAATCGCCACGGATTGCGGAAACCATGCAGGAAGATTTCATCGCAGGTGTTGTTCGTGCCGACGTGCGGATTGCTCGGCGGGATTGCGTACTGGGCAGGACTGATGCCCGACGAGGCGCACATGTCGGCAGTCACCGCGCCGCCACGCGTGTCGACATCAACGCGCAGCATCTTGCCGAGCAGGTAGTACTGGGTACCGGACGTGTCGCCACAGGCGCTGCCCGTAGTCGCCGGCTTCTTCCACAGACATTCGGCAAAGTGGTACGGATTGTTCTGCGCGCCGCTGTCGCCCATCGAATAGTAGAGATAGCCGTCCGGACCGAAATGGATGTCACCGCCGTTGTGGTTGCCGGCGAGGTCCGGCACGCGCAAGACGAGCGTCCCCGAGGGGTTGGCCACATCGGAAGCGAGCGAGGGAACCGTGTAGCGCGCGATAGCCTGGTCCGGCGTGGTGCCGAGACGCGGATCGGCGCTGGGACGCGTGAATGCGATGTAGAACTCGTCGTTGTGCGGCAGGCCGATCTTGCCGAAGTTTGGATGGAACGCGAGTCCCAGCAAGCCGCTTTCGCTGTTGGTCGTGACCGGAACCGTGAGGAACGGCGTGCCGAGCGCGACGCCGTTCTTGACGATCCTGATCAGCCCGTTCTTCTGCACGATGAAGATCCGTCCGCTGCCATCGTTGGGCGCGCGCACGGCGACAGGTTCGGAGTAGCTGCCCGGAACGGCGGAAACCGAAAGTCCGGGGATGGTCTGTGCGGTCGCTGCGGCACCTGCAAACAGGAATGCCAGGGTCACGAGATGTCGGGGAAATCGCATGGACAAAACCTCCAGGGGGAATGGCGAGTGTCGCGTGGGGAAGCGCGCCATGCCACCGCGCGCGCGTGGCATTGTGATCGATTCGCCACAAGCAGAGTCGGCCCGCAGCCTATCCCTGCGCGTGTAAACAAGGCGTTAGGCCAATCTCAGCGTGTCGCAACGGCCCGCTTCAGGCGGATCAGGGCCGAAATATCGTCGTCGGCATGCCCCTGCGCCATCAGGACCGCATAGTCGGCCAGCGATTTCTCGATGCCACTGCGATCGGTGCCTGCATCGCGGGCCAATTCCCGGACGATCTTGAGGTCCTTGTGCAGCAGGCCGAGCTTGAAACCGACCTGGAACTCGTCGCGCAGCATCGTCGCGCCGCGCTTGTCGAGAAACCAGTTGCCTGCCGCACCGGCAAGCAGTGTCGGGATCAGACTGTCGGCATCAAGGCCGAGCGCCTCACCGAGCGCGAGACCTTCGCAGACCGCCTGGGCAATCCCGGCGACGAGCACCTGGTTGACGGCCTTGGTGTTCTGGCCGGCGCCGATTCCGCCCATGTGACTGATCTTCGCGGCATAGCATTCGAGCACGGGTCGCGCCCGTTCGAGCGCCGACGCATCGCCGCCGACCATGATCGACAGCTTGCCGTTGCGGGCTCCCTCGACGCCACCGGAAACCGGCGCATCAATGAACTCGCCACCCGCCACGCGCATGCGCTCGCATGCCTGGACTGCAGTCACCGAGGAGACTGTCGAATGATCGATGACGATCGTTCCTGGCTGTGCGTTCGTGGCAATCACTTCGACATTGGCCAGCACGTGCGCATCCGCCGGCACGCACAAGGCGATCACGTTGCAGCGCGCGGCCAGCTCGGCCAGACTCGCCGGTTCGTCGAGACCGAGTTCGACGGCGACCGCCCGGGTGTTCGCCGGCGTACGTGTCCAGGCCGACGCGAGCAGCCCGGCGCGGGAAAGATGGCCGGCCATCGGCCGTCCCATCGCGCCGAGCCCGACGAAGCCGGCCTTGATGTCGCTCATTCCGCAGTCTCCGCAAGATAGGTGTAGGCGGTCAGGCCGGCTTCGAGCGTATCGGCCAGTGCGATAGCCTCATCGCCGGCAATGCCGGCTGCGACGATCTTGGCGCGATACTCTTCGCGCAACGCCGAAAGGTCGTAGCCGACATAGTCGAGCATGAGATCGGTGCTGTCGCCGCGGCGCTGATGGCTGATTTCATAGCCATCGCCGGTGAGTTTGACGCTGATCGCATCGGTGTCGCCGAAGAGGTTGTGGATGTCGCCGAGCGTCTCCTGGTACGCACCCACCATGAACAGGCCGAGCAGATAGGTTTCGCCGTGCACCGGGGCATGCAGGGGCAGGCTGACATCGACGCCGTCGGCGTCGACGTAGTGATCGATGCGGCCATCCGAATCGCAGGTCAGATCGGCGATCACGCCACGCCGATCCGGTTCCCGATCGAGGCCGCGGATCGGCACGATCGGAAATACCTGATCGATTGCCCAGATGTCGGGCGCCGACTCGAACACCGAGAAGTTGACGAAATACTTGTCGACCAGGGTCTCATTGAGCTCGTCGAGCACCTGGCGGTGCGATCGCTCGTCAGGCTTCAGGCGCGCGCGCACGGCGTTGACGATCGCGTAATACAGATCATCGAGCTGCGCGCGATCGGCGAGCGAGAGCTGGCCGAGCGCATACAGCGACTGGCCCTCGGCAAGATGGTACTGCGCCTCGTGATAGAGCTCGGTCGGCGGGCGCACGTCGATTTCGGCATGGACTTCACGCAGCCGGCGCAGCACGGCTGGTTCGTCCGCACGCGCCTCGGGCACGGCGCCGCGCGGGGATTCCTCGATCTCGCTGACATTGACCACGAGCACGGCATGATGTGCAGTCAGTGCGCGACCGGATTCGGTCAACACATGCGGATGCGGCAACTTGTATTCGGCGCAGGCTTCGGCCAGCGCGCCGACGACGCTCGAGGCATATTGATCGAGCCCGTAGTTGATCGAACATTCCGAGCGCGAACGCGTGCCTTCGTAATCGACGCCGAGACCGCCGCCGACATCCATGTAGCGAATCGGCAATCCGAGCTGCGAAAGTTCGACGAAATAGCGCACGGCTTCGCGCATGCCGCGCGCAATGTCGCGCACATTCGACATCTGCGATCCCATGTGGAAATGCAGCAGCTTGAGCGCATGCGAAAGCCCGGCCGCCTTGAGTTGCTCGATCAGGGTCAGCAACTGGCGCGGGGTGAGACCGAACTTGGCCTTGTCACCGCCCGAGTTCTGCCACTTGCCGGCACCGAGGCTCTTCAGGCGCATGCGCACACCGAGCAGCGGCTCGACGCCGAGCGATTTCGCCTCTTCGATCACATAGCGCAACTCCGAGGGCTTCTCGATGACGATGAAGATCTCGAGGCCAAGCTTGCGTCCGATCAGCGCAAGACGGATGTATTCGCGATCCTTGTAACCATTGCAGATGACCACGCTGCCACGACGCGCGAGCGCGAGTACCGCCATCAGCTCGGGCTTCGATCCGGCTTCGAGACCAAAACCATCGCCGCCGGCGGAAGCGAGTTCGCCGGCTACGTTTTTCTGCTGGTTGACCTTGATCGGATAGATCGAGGTGTAGCCCCCTGCATAATCCCAATCGGCCATCACCTTGGCGAACGCCGCCTGCAGCCGCGCTCGCCGATCGTTGAGGATGTCGCCGAATCGCACCAGCAATGGCATTCGCGATCCGAGTGCGCGGGCTGCTTCGACGACGGCAGGCAGACTCACGGCGGGGCCGTCCGCCGCGCGTGGCTTGACCATAATGGCGCCGTCAACGCCGACATCGAAATAGCCTTCGCCCCAGTTCGCAATCGCATAGGTGTGGCGGGCGTCGTCTGTAGTCCAGGATTTGCTCATGATTTCCTCCGGAAGGCAGCGACGTCGCAGCGGCAGGCCTGGACGCAAGTACCCCGACCATCGGAAGCCTCGCATGCCGCGGGATCGATCGGGGCGCGCATTGTAACCATTGCTTTCGCGCCACTGGGCCATGCCACAGGGCCGGAATGTCAATCATCTATGACAGCGCCGCGCCGACGGCGCGCAAATCCAGGCAACCGGCTACAATTCGGCAGCCACCGTTTCCGCCTTCGACCAGGCGCACGCAGCCAACCAAATCAAGGAAGTCCGTATGTCCACGCCCGAGCAAAGCTGGTTCACTGAAGCCCACGAATCGTCGGGCTCGTCCATCGGCTTTCGCACCCATGCGCGCCTGCACGCCGAACAGACCCCGTTCCAGTCGATCGAGATCTACGACTCGACCGACTGGGGCAAGCTCATGGTCATTGACGGCTGCATGATGCTGACCACGCGCGACAACTTCTTCTATCACGAGATGATGTCGCATCCGGCCCTGTTCACCCATCCGCGCGCCAAGCGCGTCGTCATCATCGGCGGCGGCGACTGCGGCACGTTGCGCGAGGTGTTGCGCCACGAAGTGGTCGAACACGCGGTGCAGGTCGAGATCGACGAGCGCGTGACGCGCCTGGCCGAACAGTATTTCCCCGAACTCTGTGAGGCGAACAGCGATCCGCGCGCGCAATTGTTGTTCGATGACGGCATCAAGTACATGGCCGACTGCGAGCCGGAATCGGTCGACATGGTCATTGTCGATTCGACCGACCCGGTGGGTCCGGCCGAAGGCCTGTTCAACGCGGCGTTCTATTCGAGCTGCTTCAAGGCATTGCGCAGTGGCGGCATCTTCGTCCAGCAGAGCGAATCGCCGCTGGCCCATCTCGGCTTGATCAAGTCGATGCGCTCGGCGATGCGCACGGCGGGTTTCCAGGCCGTTCGTACCCTGACCTTCCCGCAGCCGTGCTATCCGACCGGCTGGTGGAGCGCGACCCTCGCGCGCAAGGGCGCCGATCTCTCCGATTTCCGTGAGCGCGGCGCCCAGACCAAGCGTTTCCACACGCGCTATTACAACGCCGAGATCCACAAGTCGGCGCTGTCGATGCCCGAGTTCATGCGCGAGGAACTCGGCGAGTAGCGCGCCCGACGGGAATGCGAGGATGAACTGGCGTGGCTGGCTCAGCCTGTTGATCGCCATGACGCCAGTGACGGCAGGCGCGCAATCCTGGCCGACAGTCAATTTCCGTCACACGTTTCCGATCGGCAACCGGGACCAGCCGACCCAGATCCGGTTTGCCCATGATGGCCGGGTCTTCGTCGCCGAGAAGACCGGCAGGATCTGGATGTACCGGAACCTGCTCGATGGCGTGCCCGAGCAGATCGCCAACCTCGGTGCGATCGTCCACCAGTATCAGGATCGCGGCCTGCTCGGCCTCGAACTGGATCCGCGCTTTCCCGAGCGGCCCTACTTCTACGTGCTGTACTCGTTCAACGGCGGCCTGTTCAACGACCTGCCCCCGCGCTGGCCGGCAAGCGATTGCCCGAATCCGACCGCGGACTTCGCCGGTTGCGTGATCAGCGGTCGCCTCTCGCGCCTGACCCTCAGCGGAAACCTCGCAACCGACGAACAGGTGCTGATCGAGGACTGGTACCAGCAGTATCCGAGCCATTCGATCGGCACGCTGCGCTTCGGCGCCGATGGCTATCTGTATGTCGGCGGCGGCGATGGCGCGGCCTTTGTCCACGCCGATTGGGGTCAGATCGGCAACCCGGACTGGCCGGATCTGCGCTCGCCAGCAAACCAGGGGGGCGCCTTGCGCGCGCAAGGACTCGAAGTCGAGGATCAATACACCGGCCAGGTCTGGCTCAACGGCACGATCGCGCGGGTCGATCCGGACAGCGGCCGCGGTGCGCCGGGGAATCCCCTGGCCGATATCGAAGGCGCTTCGGACAATGCGCGCCGCATTCTCGCCTACGGCCTGCGCAATCCGTATCGCTTCACGATGCGCCCGGGTACCTCCGAGATATGGATCGGCGACGTGGGCTGGCGCAGTTGGGAGGAGATCAACCTGATCCCGGATGCAACAACGTCGCCGGGACTTCGAAATTTCGGCTGGCCGTGTTTCGAGAACCACGCGCATGTCAGCGAATACACCGCACGCCCGTTGTGCGCGGCTCTCTACGCGAATGCTGACAGCGGCGGCCGCACACCGGTTTCAGCGCCGTTCTACGCGTACCAGCACACCAGCAACGAGGCAATTTCGGGAATTGTCTTCTACGCTGGTGAAACCTGGCCGAGCGCATACCACAACGCGCTGTTCTTCGCCGATTACATCCACAACAGCATCCGCGTGATCAAGGACACCGATCAGGACGGCATTCCCGATCCAGTCACCGACAGCAGCGCCGAGCTGTTCGGGCAAGGCAATCTCGGCCTGGTCGATCTGACTACCGGACCCGGCGACGACGTGTTCTTCGTCGATATCAACAACGGCCGCATCGGTCGCATTTCCTGGGACACGAATCCCGCGCAGCGAAATCTTGCGCCCTCCGCGGCGATCGCCGTCGAAGCCGGCTCGACCGCGGACGGACCGCCGCGCGCGATCACGTTCAGCGCGGACAACAGCATTGATCCCGAAGCGGGCGTGCTGGGTTATGCCTGGGATCTCGACGGCGATGGAGACTTCGACGATGCCAGCGCAAGCACGGCCAGCGCGACCTATGCAGCCGGCACGGCGCAACCTGTGCAGGTCAAGGTCGGTGTGCGTGTCATTGATCCCGTCGGCGCGAGGGATACGGCTTACATGGCGATCGTCGTCCTGCGCGATGCCCTGTTCAGCGACGGCTTCGATCCCGCAACGATGCAAGCTGCGGCCAGCTATTGATTCAGCACAAGAATGCCGCGCGCCGCGCTTCACTCCTTCTCCACACCGGCGGGCGAAAACGGAAAGCAAGGGGCTTTGCTGTTCCTTCTCCCGCCGATGGAAAAAGAAGCGAGGAATTTGTTTCGACTTGAATCGGGAACCAGCGGTCGAGAACCAAGTCTCGAACGGTGGTTTAGGGACTTTGAGGGTCTCGCATACTCTGCGTCATCGCTGATCAAAGCAGGCTCAGCACACCGGCGATGGTTGCGGTCATTAAGGTGTCCGGCGAGCCGTGCCCATGGGATCAGTCGAACCCCGTCGCGAAGATGCCATCGGCAAAACTTCCCGTCACCTTGCTCACGGCCCAAGTCGAGGGCGAACGGCTATCCATTCCGCTCACGAACAGATTGTGATCGGGCGCCTCGATCATCGAGACCGGAAAACCCGACATATCAGAGAACGGTTCACGGACTCCGCTCACGGTCTGCCAGATCAAGCTGCCGTTCAATGGCGACAATTTCGCAAGCATGTCGTTGCCATACTCGTCGCCCCCCACGGCGAAGACATTGTCGTCATAGGAATGGGAGAGTTTCGAAACCAGCTCCGGATGGCCTTCGTCATTGAGGATCGGAATCAATGTCGTCCATAGCGCCGTCCCGTTCGCAGGATTGATTCGCGAGATGGCGCGCTGACCGTTCTGCGTTCCGCCAATCAAAAGCTGGTCTTGCGCATCGACGATCATCGACCAGGCTTGGTGAGGCAATGCCTTCTGCCAGAGAATGACGCCGGTCGCGCCACCGATCCGCCATGCGAAGCCGTGATTTGCCGCAATGACATCGCCATTGGCTGCCGACAACAGGGCGATAGGTCCGGAACCATCGCTGTTCTGGAGCCTGCGCAGCCAAAGCATCTCGCCATTCGTGTTGTTGAATCGGGCAACTTGCGAGCCAAACACGCTGGATGATGCCCGGAACCGGGTCATGGCAAGAACTGATCCGCCTTGGCCGGGTGCGAGGCGGGATTCTCCGATATCCCCTTCCACGCTGTCGGGAATTGCGGTACTCCAGACCGGACTGCCGTCCGACGCCGAGTACTTGGCAACACGGTTCGGCAAGCCGGACTCCGCTTCGACATGACCGAGCAAGACCACGATCGTTCCGTCAGAGCCAGAAATGGCATCGAGGGCCGGCCGAGGTTCGGGCACGCTGGATTCCCAGATCGAACTTCCATCGGCGCCATCGAGCTTGGCGAGCAGAAGCGTGGGATCGTCCCATCCGTTCGAACCGGCAACAATGATGTTGCCGGCCGCATCGTCGAAGACGGAAGAGACGAATCCGCGCGCCCGCGAATCGGTCTGCCAGCGCCAAAGCACGCGACCGTCGAGTGCACTGATCTTGGCAACTCTTGGATAGGTATAGTTATTCTGGTTAGTACCACTGCCTCCCAGCACGATGCCCGGCTCCTGTGCCGAGCTCCACGCCATCTGGCGCATCGACTCATCAGCCGACAGCGGGACGAATGGCCGCGGAGCCATGAGTGGCAACTTCCTCGACCACGCCGATAGCTGGGCGTAAACGTTCAGCCGCACCTCGAACAGGCTCGCTCCCGCGTTGAGATTCTGGGCACTCAATGCCGTGATCAGGACCTCGCCGGATCCGCGCGCGCGCATCGACAGGCCGGGCCACAGGGCGGAGCCGGCACTCGGAAAACCCGCGTCGAAACGCCCAAGAAACTCGCCCATCGTTGCCGAATAGGTTGCAACCGCTGCTGAGGTCACGTAGCTGGAATACTCAACGAACAACTCAAGCACATGCACATGCGTGTCGGTTGCCAGCAACCGGTTCGTCACATACGGCGGAACGCCTGGTGGCACGGATGGCCTCGGCAGCGACCATTGCAGGTCTCCCGAAACCGCGTCGAGGCGCGAGATACCGACCTCGTTGCCATCGACCAGCAGCGTCCCGTCCAGAAGAAAGTTGCCATTGGTGTCGATGAAGGCCCGATATAGATTCGACTGCGGCAACTCACGCTGCCACAGAATCGTACCGGTTGACGCATTGACGCGACCAAGTTCCACTCTCCTTTCGGCCCCATTCCCGCAACTTGCAACGAACTCGAAAGTGGCATCGGCCAACATGCGCAGCCTGATGTCGTTCGACGCATTCTGGGTAGTCGCAGCACCGTCCATGCAGCGTGGTTGCGTCCATCGCGAAGTCCCCGCGCGCGGGTCGATTCCCAACAGTCGCTGATGCGTCGGCACGGTCGTCACCTGCTCGACCAATTGCAGCACGGCGGCGTTAGTCGACCCAGCGGCAGCAGCGATAATCCTTGCCGAGGAGAAACCGCTGGTCGGTGCAATGTCTTGTTCCCAGAGCGTCTGACCCGTCCCCGCATCCAACCTCAACGAATAGGCGTTGGCACCTTTTCTTCCGCCCCCGAACAAATTCCCATCGACATCTGGCACAAGTGCGTTGACATAGAGGACGGCGCCCGACGCGCTCAGCGAGCGCGACCACACGACACTTCCATCCGCTCCCCGCAGGCGCATCACGCAGGTGAATCCATAACCAATACTGGTAGAACCGATCGCCTGCGCCACGACCACGACATCGCCACCCGCGATGGGCACAACCAAGCTGTACGCTCCGCTGCGCGTCTGGCATTCGCTTCCGAGTTCGGCTGACCAGACCAGGTCACCTGTCGAGGTATCGGTCGCCATGGCGCGATAGCGGTAGTTCTCCGCGTATGCGCTCTCGTTCGTGATCATCGCGACGAGGCGGTTCGAGGCCGGATCGTCCAGCATCGCGTTGGCAGTGTCGATACCTGCACCCGCCGGCACATCCATCGTCACAGCAGAGCGCCAAGCAAGATTCTGCGCCTGAGCGGGAGACACCGCCAAGCTGATCGTCGCGATCATGAAGGCGATGACGCTAATGTAGGGCATGTCTGAGGAGCTCCTTTCCCGCACGGAGAGATCGATGCAACCCGCATCGATCATCAAAGCAGGCTCAGCACACCGGCGATGGTTGCGGTCATGAACGTAGCCAGCGAGCCGCCCAGAACGGCCTTCAGACCCATGCGGGCGAGATCGGGGCGGCGACTCGGAGCAAGGCCGCCGATGCCGCCGATCTGGATCGCGATCGACGAGAAGTTGGCGAAACCGCAGAGCGCATACGTCGCGATCAGTCGACTGTGTTCGGTCATCTGGTCGATGTGCTTGGCCATGTCGACGTAGGCGACGAACTCGTTGATGACAACCTTCTGTCCGATGAAGCTGCCGACCAGGGTCGCGTCCTGCCATGGCACGCCGATGATCCAAGCGATCGGCGCAAGCACCCAGCCGAACAGGGTCTGCAACGAAAGCTCGACCGGATGGCCGAATTGCACGCCGAGCCAGCCGTTGAGCGAGGATGCCGGATCGGCACCCCAGGCGTGCGCGCCGAGCCACTGGAAAGGCGCATTGAGCAGGGCGATCAGGGCGATGAAGGCGAGCAGCATGGCGCCGACGTTGAGGGCGAGGCGCAGGCCATCAGCCGCACCGGTCGCAGCGGCATCGATGACATTGGCCGTGGTCTTCTCGACGTCGAGCTTGACCTGTCCGCGCGTCAGCGGCTCCTCGGTTTCCGGCATCAGGATCTTGGCCAGCATCAGGGTCGCCGGCGCGGCCATGATGCTGGCGGTCAACAGGTGCGTGGCGAAGAAGATGCGCTGGCCTTCGTCATCGCCGCCAAGCAGGCCGACGTAGGCGGCCATGACCGATCCGGCGATATGCGCCATGCCGCCGATCATCACCGTCATCAGTTCGGATTGGGTCATGCGCTCGATATAGGGCTTGATCGTCAGCGGCGCTTCGGTCTGGCCGATGAACACGCTGGCACAGACCGACGTGGTCTCCGCACCGGACACATTCATGACCTTGGTGATGACCCAGGCCATGCCCTTGACGATCATCTGCATGATGCCGAGGTGGTAGAGGACACCGGTCAGGGCCGCAAAGAAGATGATCGTGGGCAGCACCTGGATCGCGAAGACGAAGCCGAATTTCGAGGTGTCCATGAAACTGCCGAAGATGAAATCCGATCCGGCGCGCACATAGTCGAGCAGTTTGACGAAGCCGGTCGCAATGCCGTTGAACACCTCGCGGCCAAGCGGAACCTTGAGCACGAGCGCTGCGAAGACGATCTGCAGCAGCACGCCCGTCGCGACGAGTTTCCAGCTGATCGCGCGCCGGTTGGCGGAAAACAGGACGGCGATCGAAATCAGGACGGCAAGGCCGAACAGACCAAACGCAATGTGGCCAATGGCATCGAACATGGGTCGGTTCCCCTCAAGCGAAGGGCGAGGTTAGAGCACGCGCGCAGCCGCATGCAAGGAGCATCGCCCTCGATTGCCCCGCATCGGTCCGGCGGAATGAAATGCGGATAGAATCCGCGGCGGATACCGACCTCGCGACACCCCACCTGGACGACCGGAACCCATGTCGAAACGATCGATCAGCCGCATTCCGTACACGCTCGGCGCCGCGGCGAAAGCGCCTGCGAACATTGTTCGTTCCACGGTCGACGAAACCTCGGGACTGCTCGCGAGCAGCGGCGAGCTGCGGTTCGGCAAGGGGCTGATCGCGACTATCATCGCATTGACGCTCGGCTTCCTCTGCCTGCTTGGCGTCCTCGCCTTCCATTTTCCCGAATACCTGACCACGCCCGAGTTGCGCCACCAGTATTCGGTCGACGTGCTGCGCCAGGCCATGTTCATCGCCTTGCTCATTGCTGGCGCGCTGTCGCTGTCGAATCTCGTGCTTGGCGTGCGACGCAATCTCAACCTGCTCGCGTTCGCCCTCGTGATCATCGCGGTGGCTTTCGGCGGCTCGCGCGTGCCGGTCGGCGATTTTCCGGACAACACGCCATACATCGGCCTCGACTGGTTCATCCTCGACCTGCTCGGCTCGACCCTGATCTTCGTCGCGATCGAGAAGCTGCTGCCTTTGCGCAAGGGCCAGCCGGTGTTCCGCCGCGAATGGCAGACCGATCTCAAGCATTTCGCGGTCAATCACTTCCTCGTCGGCCTGATCCTGCTGACCGTCAACTTCGTCATCCACCACGGCTTCGGCTGGATGGTCCAGCACGATTTCCAGCTTGCCGTGCAGCGCATCTGGTTCCTGCCGCAGGTGCTGTTGTGCATCCTCGTCGCCGATCTTTCGCAGTACTGGACGCATCGCGCCTACCACGAGATTCCGTTCCTCTGGAAATTCCACTCGGTCCACCACAGCACGAAGACGATGGACTGGCTGGCCGGATCCCGGCAGCACATCCTCGAGGTGATCGTGACCCGCGTACTCGTGGTCGCACCGCTGTTCGTGATCGGCTTCAGCGAAGCCGTGATCAATGTCTACATCATCGTGGTCGGATTCCAGGCAGTGCTCAACCACGCCAACGTCGGCGTGCCGTGGGGGCCGCTCAAGTACCTGATCGTGACGCCGGACTTCCATCACTGGCACCACGCCTCCGACGACGAGGCCATCGATCGCAACTACGCCGCGCACTATTCGTTCATCGACTACCTGTTCGGCACCGCGGTGAAGGCGGACCGCAAGTTGCCGAACCAGTACGGCGTGGTCGGCGACTACATGCCCGATGGTTTCGTCGCCCAGCAGATGTTTCCATTCCGGGCCAAGCCGCTGCCCTAGGGCGACGCTGACGTTGCACGTTGCAACGCAGCGGGTAGAGTGGCGACTCCTGAATTTCGACAGCCTGCCCCATGCTGCAGATCAAGGCCCTGTTTCCGGTCCCGTTCGGTTATGACCAACATCCGGATCCCGTTCGGCTGAATACGGCCCTGCGCGATCTATTCATTGCGCGTGAACAGGAGGGCAAGCGGCACGCCAACCCGGGGCCGATCACGCTGCGCAACGAGCAGGTTTTCGAAAGTCATTTCCATCTGTTTTCATGGCCCGAACCCGCGATCGTCGAGCTGCGCGATTTCTGCCTTTCGCGTGTCAGCCAGATCGCCGCCGAACTCAATGGCTATGACGCGGCGACGCGCGCTCGGCTCAACATCAAGACCGACGCCTGGTTCCATGTGACGCGGCGCAACGGTTTTTTCGGCGTGCACAACCATCCACTGGCGAGCTGGTCCGGTGTCTATTGCGTGTCCGCCGGCGAACACGACGCCAACCAGCCGGACAGCGGGCTGCTCAATTTCCTGCATCCGCACATCGGCCAATCGATGTATCTCGACGCCGGCAACGAGCGCTTCAAATTCCCGTTCGGCACGCAGAACTACGGCCTTTCCCTGCAACCGGGCCAACTCGTCCTGTTTCCGTCCTGGCTGCTGCACCAGGTCCTGCCGTTCTACGGTGAAGGCGAACGCATCACGGTGGCTTTCAACTGCTCGCTGAGTTTGCGCTAGCCCGATTGCCGGTGGCGGAGGCCAGCGCCCGGTGCGTCGGATCGCCACTCCCGGATAAACGCACGGCGCAGTCGTTCGAGGCTGCCTCGCCGACCGCCTCTTGATATCGCGGCTCCAGCGTCGGGCCAGCCGTTCTCGAATCCGCCACCCAGGACCGGCTGCGGGCCGGAACCGCGCGTGGCGCTGGTACAATTCCGCTCTTGCCCTTGCTGCATAGCCCGGTATCCGCCATGTCCGTCCCCGCCAGCTCGCTCGCGCCAGCCATCGACACCGAGTACACGCTCGATCACAAGTACACGCGGCGTGAAGGCCGCATCTACCTTTCCGGCGTGCAGGCGCTCGTGCGCCTGCCGCTGATGCAGCAGATGCGCGATCGTGCGGCCGGCATCAATACGGCCGGTTTCATCTCGGGCTATCGCGGCTCGCCACTCGGCGGTTTCGACCTTGAGCTGTGGAAGGCGAAGAAGCACCTGAAATCCTCGAACATCGAGTTCACGCCGGGCCTCAATGAGGATCTCGGCGCGACGATGGTCTGGGGCACCCAGCAGACCAACCTGTTCCCGGGCGCCAAGGTCGACGGCGTTTTCTCGATGTGGTACGGCAAGGGTCCCGGTGTCGATCGCTGCGGCGACGTGTTCAAGCACGGCAATGCGGCGGGCACTTCGAAGTTCGGTGGCGTGCTGGCGCTGGCCGCCGATGACCATGCCTGCCGTTCCTCGACCCTGCCGCACGGTTCGGAGCTGGAATTCGTCTCGGCGATGATGCCGATCCTGAATCCGGCCGGGGTCCAGGACATCCTCGACATGGGCATGCTCGGCTGGGCCATGTCGCGTTTCACCGGACGCTGGGTCGGATTCAAGACGATTGCGGAAACCGTCGAATCCTCGGCCTCGGTCAACGTCAATCCGCATCAGCTCGATATCCTGATGCCCGAAGATTTCGTGCTTCCGGATGGTGGCCTGAATATCCGCTGGCCGGATCCGCCGCTGAACCAGGAAATGCGCCTGCACCAGTACGCCGTGCAGGCGGCAACGGCCTTTGCCCGGGCCAACCGCATAGATCGCATCGTGCTTGATTCGCCGAAGGCGCGGCTCGGCATCGTCACCACCGGCAAGAGCTATCTCGACGTGCTGCAGGCGCTGGAATACCTCGGTATCAGCGCGCACGATGCGCGCGAGATCGGCATCCGCGTCTACAAGATCGGCATGACCTGGCCGCTCGAACCGATCGGCATCCGCGAATTCGCCAATGGCCTCGAAGACGTCATCGTCGTCGAGGAAAAGCGCTCCTTCATCGAATCGCAGATGAAGGAATACATGTACAACTGGCCAACGCGGCCTAGCGTGGTCGGCAAGTACGACGAAGCCGGCAACTGGGTCCTGCCAAGCACCAACGAACTGACCCCGGCGATGATCGCGCTGGTCATCGCGAAACGCCTGGCGCGCTTCTTCACGAGCGAGGCGATCCGCTCGCGCGTGGCCTGGATCCAGGCCAAGGAACAGGAATTGACCCTGCCGCGTGCGAACTTCCCGCGCGCGGCGCACTACTGCTCGGGCTGCCCGCACAACACCTCGACCGCCGTGCCGGAAGGCTCGCGGGCGCACGGCGGTATCGGTTGCCACTACATGGTGACGTGGATGGACCGCAGCACCGATACGTTCTCGCACATGGGTGGCGAAGGCGCGACGTGGTGCGGGCAGGCCCCGTTCACCGAAACGAAACACGTGTTCCAGAACCTCGGCGACGGCACCTATTTCCACTCCGGTTCACTCGCGGTCCGTCAGGCGATCGCGGCCAAGGTCAACATCACCTACAAGATCCTCTACAACGACGCGGTCGCGATGACCGGCGGCCAGCCCGTCGATGGCACCCTGACCGTGCCGGACATCGCCCACCAGATGCGTGCCGAAGGCGTGCAGACGATCATCGTCGTCTCCGACGATATCGGGAAATGGTCGAAACCGGAGATCTTCCCGGCTGGCGTCGAATTCATCCATCGCGACGAACTCGACGCCGTGCAGAAGCGCATGCGCGAAATCCCGGGCACCTCGGTGCTGATCTACGATCAGACCTGTGCGACCGAGAAGCGGCGTCGACGCAAGCGCGGCAAGCTCGAGGATCCGAAGAAGCGGGTCTTCATCAATACCCTGGTCTGCGAAGGCTGCGGTGACTGCGGCGAGAAGTCGTTCTGCGTCTCGGTATTGCCGAAGCCCACCGAATACGGTCGCAAACGCGAGATCGACCAGTCCGGCTGCAACAAGGATTATTCCTGCGTGAAGGGTTTCTGCCCGAGCTTCGTGACCGTGCACGGCGGCGGCGTCAGGAAAGCGCGGAAGGCGGGTGCAGGCGAGGTCGATTTCGACAGCCTGCCGATGCCGGCATTCGCTTCGGACCTCGATCAGCCATGGAACATCCTCGTCACCGGCATCGGCGGCACCGGCGTGGTCACGATCGGCGCATTGATCGGCATGGCCGCACACCTGGAAGGCAAGGGTAGTACCGTGCTCGACCAGACCGGACTCGCCCAGAAGGGCGGTGCCGTGACCTGCCATCTGCGCATCGCCAGGGATCCGGCCGAGATCCACGCCGTGCGCATCGCCGCTGGCGAAGCCGACCTCGTGCTCGGCTGCGACATGGTCGTGGTCAATGACTACTGGGCCCTGTCGAAGATCCGCGCGAACCGCTCGAACGTCGTCCTCAACACCTACGAGGCGATGCCCGGCACGTTCACGACCAAGCCGGACATGCAGTTCCCGGCGCAGCAGATCGTCGATGCCGTACGCATCGCGCTCGACGGCAACGAGCCTGAACTGATCGATGCCACCCAGCTCGGCACGGCCCTGCTCGGTGACACGATCGCGGCCAACCTCTTCATGCTGGGCTACGCCTGGCAGAAGGGCTGGGTGCCGGTCAGCCTCGACTCGCTGGTGCGTGCGATCGAGCTCAACGGTGCGGCGATTGAAATGAACAAGTCCGCTTTCAACTGGGGCCGCATGGGCGCGCACGACATGGCTGTCGTGAGGAAGGCCGCAGGCATTGGCGCGGCCGGACTGCCATCGGGAGCGATTCCGCTGAACCTGCCCGTGCGCCACACGGCAAGTTCCGTTCTCGCCGCGGCAGAAGGCGCCCGAACGGCGACATCATCGCTTGCGTCCGCGAACACGGCCGAAGCACTCGACGACCTGGCCTTGAGCAGTTCGCTCGACGAGCAGATCGCACGTCGCATCGCGTTCCTGACGGGCTATCAGAACGCCGCCTACGCCGCGAAGTACAAGGCTCTCGTCGACAAGGTGAGCCGCATCGAACAACAAAAGACGCCGGCATTCACGAGCCTGACCCAGGCCGTCGCGCGCTACGCGTTCAAGCTGATGGCGTACAAGGATGAATACGAGGTCGCGCGTCTTTACACCAGCGGTGATTTCGAGAAGAAGATCCGCGAAACCTTCGAAGGCGACTACCAGATCCACTTCCATCTTGCTCCGCCGCTGCTGGCGAAGAAGGATGCGGAAGGTCGCCTGCGCAAGGCTGAATACGGACCCTGGGTGTTCAAGGCGTTTCGCCTGCTGAGCAAACTGAAGGGTTTGCGCGGTGGTGTGCTGGACATCTTCGGTTACACCGCCGAGCGCAGGATGGAACGCCAGCTCATCGTTGACTATTCCACGCAGATCGACGAGCTGCTGGCCGGCCTCGACAACGAGAACCACGCTCTCGCCGTCGATATCGCATCGATCCCCGAGCACATCCGCGGCTATGGCCATGTCAAGGAGCGCTTCCACGCCGACGCGATGAAGCGCCAGGATGATCTGCTCAATGCATGGCGCAATCCTTCGCTCGGTCGCAACGCGGCATAGGCCAACGCAATCCAGCGTCGCCCACATCCCGTGCGGCGACGGTCAGGCGTAGGCGTCGATTCCCGCGGCGACACGATCGCGCAGCCCGGCAAGCATCTGGCGTTCGCTCAGGTCGGCCGCCCATTCCGGGCGCAGCTGGAAGTGCGGTTGATCGACGATCGTCTTCCAGTTGCCGCCCCATTCCAGGCCCAGCTCGACGCCGAGCGCCCCGACTGCCTTGTACATCGGCGACTCGCCGAGGTACTGGTTGCGTTCGAACAGGCCGATATCGAAGGCGATGCCGAAGTTGTGGTTGGAGTAGCCGCCACGCGCATTGGTCACGATGTCGCCCGGCCGCGTACGGCCCTGTCCGTACAACGCATCCTGCTCCGCATAGCTGCGCAGGCCGCTGATGATGTTGATCGTGAGGGCGTGCTCGCGCGCCTTGAAATAGAGCGCACGCGCATACGGCCGGACACGCGGATGCAGTCGTTCGATGATCTTCTCGCTGCGCGAGTTGGCGAGGTCGCCGACCTCGGTCAGCGCGATACCGACCGGGGAAGCCTTGTCGACGATCCGCTTGTAGATCGCACCCCAGGTTTCGGGTCCCGCGCGTCCATCGACACCGACGCCGAGTTTCGCCTGCACGGCACGCACCATATCCTCGATCTGCATCGCTCTGCTCCCTGAGTTCGACCGGGGCAAAGCATACGCCGGTCCGCGAGTGCGCAAAAGCAAGCATGCCGCATTTGCGAAACCGGCAGCAACGGATGGCATGCCGGGCTCCACGATCGCTGGTACAGCGCGCTTCGTGTGCCACGCGGGGCATCTGCTCCTGCGATGCTGATGCCCGCTCGCAGCCGGCGCGGTTCCAGCACATCCATCGCTGGATGCCTTCGTCATCCGCCTTGCTCGCGTCACTCCAGGCACGCGCTCATCGGGCCGAATTCGCCGCCCGGAATGACAATCCAGCCGACTCGCAACGCGCCAGCGCGAGTGGTTCGGGTCGTCGAACGATTCCCCGCGGCCGGTTTCCCTGCGCGCGGCATCCACCAGGAAAGCCGCCGTGCGGATGTGTCGATGGGAGGTCCGCGCCAGGCCGACCCTGGGCACCCACCAATCCCGTGGCACCCGTCACACTTTCGCGCCACGGCATTCGGCACATTGCAGGCAGGCCGTGGACAAGCGGGCCAGTTCGCATTTCCGGGTATTCGGTGCGGGTACAGTGCCCGGGAATCGCGAAAAGACGGGAATGCGGCAAGTTTCCCGGGCAACCCACGAACAACTCAGCGTATCCGAGGAACCACCGATGCCGGTCAAGTTCGACCCCCAGGAATTCGACATCGCGCTGCGCCATCTTGGCCACGCCGCGCCGATCTCCGCTCCGGCTCAGATCGCCGATCAGCCGATGGCAACCGAGGAATGGCAGCGCAGTGAAATGTTCAAGGTACGGCTGATCACCGCACGGACCAAGTTGAAGCTGATGCGCGACCGCAGCGACGCCCTGCGCGATTCCCTGCAACGCTTCCGTGCCCAGCAGCGCAGCGTGACGCGCGCCTGATCGCGCGAGAAGTCGCGTCCAGCACCGCGCCGGAAAGCGGCCGGCTTTGACATCGCACCCGCTACGCTTCGTCTCCAGCGATTGATCCTCGCCCGCGCAGACCGCAACGCATCGCACCGCGCCTGTGTCGCGCGCCAGCGATGATCCGTATCACTCCCGTCATGCCCGAATCGCCCACCGCATCGGCGGGTTAAGCGGCAGCTATTCGAATCCGTGCGTGAAGATGCGGTCGATCTGGTCGGCGCGACATTGCGCGCCGCCGGATTCGAGGACGATGTTGTCGATGGCCCATCCGCCGGGACGGGTCGTATTGCCGTCGCTGGTCAGGCGGAAGCGCAGGCGCAGGCCGGCGAGATTGTCGGTGCTTGCAGGCAGGGTCAGGCGATTGTGCTGCCAACTCGTGCGGCCCGAGCACTGGTAGAGCGAGGTCCAGCTGCCGCCGGCATTGACCGAGATCTCGACGCGCCCGAAGTCGTAGCCGGACTCGGTGTCACAACGATCGTCAAAGCTCAGGCTGCTTTCGGCATAGCCGGTCAGATCGAGCGTTCGCGACAGGCTGCTGCTCTGGTTGTTGCCATAGTTCGGTGTCGCCCATGCAAAGCCCGCGTTTCCGCCCACGCTGCTCGAGCGGACCCACGGCGACGCTGCGGTCCAGCCATTCGCGCCGGATTCCACATCATCCACGAACACCGCGCATGAACTGTACAAGGCGATATTGCGCACCTGCGTCTGGCCACCGGTCAGGCTGACCCCGTTGAGATCTTCATCTAGATACCCGGCTGGCGCATCGACATGGATGTCGACATTGCCGGGATACATCGGGCGCAGGTAGCCGCCATCGCTTGCGCTGCTCAGGGCGTTGCGGCTTTCCCCGGTGCTGCCATTACTGACCCGCACGCTTGCAGCCAGCGGCACACCGCCCTGCAACGCGCTGATCGTGCCGGCCAGAGTGGCAATTTCGCCCGGCTCGGCGACTTCGATGAATACGGCATTGGGGCTGCCGGCCTGCGACGAGGTATCGCTGCCCTGCACGAAGAGCAGGTGTTTGCCGTTCGAAAGCCCGGTCGTGGAAATGGCCGCGCCAGCTTCCTCGACCGGGCTGTCGAAGGCACCGTCGACCGGCCCAAGTGGGGCGATCGACAACGCGCCTTCCCACGGCAGGCCATCCAGATAGGCCGCCGCCGATGCAATGTTGTGCACCGGTTCGGTTGCGCTGTCTTCTTCCCTGTACCGCGTGTCGTCGAAGCGTGCGGTCAACGTGATGCCCGTTCCTGCGCTGAGCAGGTCGGGGCTCGCGACCAGTTGCGTGACATCCGGTCCAGCGGGCAATCGATAAGGCGCGTGCAGGTTTCGTGCGGCGTAGCGCAGCGCTTCGAGATTGCGCGGGATTGTCGTGTTGACCAGCGCGTCACAGGATTCGAAGAAAGCCTCGTCGAGCTCGAAGGTATAGGAAGGAGCGCCGAGCAATCCGTAAAACGTGTCGTCGGTGGTTCCATCGGTCGGGTAGAGCGTGTCGGCTTGGCCCGGTGAATAATGGTTGAACCACGCGAGGCGTTTGCCGAAAGCACGCAGCGCAGCGCCATTCGGCGCCGCGCTCGAGGTATCGCCCCACGGCCAGAGCACGAGTTCGGCATAGCTGTGCACGTCGAGGAACATGCCCGGATAGTCATCCGGCGCCGCGGCGCCGCCATCGCCGTTGACGTTCGCCGGATGCAGCGGACCCGAGCGACGATCAGGCAGCACGCCACCGCTGCAGACGCCGTCGTTGCCACACACGCCGGCCACGTAGCTGACCAGGTTGGCCGTCTCCGGTTCGGAGTTGGACAGCGGTCCGCGATAGGTTTCGTTGCAGATCGAACCGCTGGAGCCGCCGTTGTTCGGCACGATGCCCCAGTGGAACGGGAAGTTGCGATTGAGGTCGATGCCCGAATTGTTGCCGCAACTCGCCGACGCCGTATTCGTGTTCTTGCGCCAGGAGAGCCCGGTTTCCGCCTTCTTTCGGCCATCGGGATTGGCCTGCAGGATCAGGTGGAAGTTCTCGTGATCGACCAGCCACGTCGCTTCGGGGTCGGTCCCGTAGTTGTCGAGCAGCCATTCGGCGAAATGCGTATTGACCTCGGCTGGCGCGTATTCGCGCGCATGGATCGAACTGAACACGACCATGTCGGGCTTGTCCGGAATACTCGCATCCGTCGCGGAATTGCCAATGCGCAGAACGCGCATCTGATAACCCTGTGACGAATTCTGGGTGCGCTGCCAGGTGGGCCCGATATCGATCGCCCTGGCGAGCGTCGGATGCGTCGCCACCAGTTGGTCCATCGTCGCGTAGGTTTCTTCGACGGTGCGATAGCACGCGTAACCCGGAATCGCTCGAGTCACGTTGAACGCCTCGGCGTAGAACGTGCGCATGTTCGCCGTGCCCACCACATCGACCGAGTAGGCGACGCCCAGCTCGTCGAGGACAGCGAGCTGGGCATCATCCGCAATCAGCGACGCGACATGATTCTTGCGATCGACCTTGAGATGCTGGAAGTTCGGCGCGATCCGCGCCAGTTCGGAAGTATCCTGCCACCTTGCGTCGATGACCCATTCCCCGGCATTGACGTCGCTGACGACGCACGAGACAAGGACCGCAGCGAACAACAGGATGCGCATGTACAGGCTTCCGGGTTGGCAAAGCCCGGCATATTACAGCAGCACAAAGCGCTTGATCCGACGACGGCAACTGCGATGAAATCCTGCGGCAACGCAGCAATGCGACTCCGCCGCAAACAGATCCCAACCGCCACCCGAACCGGATTTTTCATGGATATCCGTACCGACGATCTGGACAGCCCCGCCGTTCACGACCTGCTCAACCAGCATCTGCAGAGCATGGCCCTCCATTCCCCTCCGGAAAGCGTTCATGCCCTGGATATCGATGCACTGCGCCAACCCGAAATCACGTTCTGGTGTGCCTGGGATGGTGAGCGGCTGCTTGGTTGTGGCGCGCTGAAGGAACTCGATGCCGGGCACGCCGAGCTCAAGTCGATGCGCACGGCCGATGCCTGTCGACGCCAGGGAGTGGCTGCGGCCCTGCTCGGCCACATGCTCGCGGTGGCGAAGCAGCGCGGCTATCGACGACTCAGCCTCGAAACCGGATCGATGGCCGCGTTCGAACCGGCCCGCGCGATGTACGCGCGCTTCGGTTTCGTCGCGTGCGATCCGTTCGCCGACTACGTCGTGGACCGGCACAGCGTGTTCATGAGCCGATTGCTCTGATCGACGCAGCACCCGGAACCATGATGGAAGCGGACGACTTCCGCCACGCGCAGCGACACGCGAAATTCAGTCGAGAAATTCGCGGCGCAGATCGACCGTGCTGCGCCGGCCGAGGTCCGCATGATGCGCGTTCAACCATTGTTCGGCCGAGGCCCGCCCAAGATCGCGAAGGCTGGCGAGGAAGTGCGTATCGGTACTGATCTTGCTCGCTGCCGACAGGGTGCCCATGAAGGCGTCGGCTCGGATCAGGTGCACGAGTATGTGGCGCATGCGCTTGGCGTACTCGGGTTTCAACCAGCCTTCGGTCAACTGGCGGCTGACAAACTCGACTGCTCGCATCTCGCGCATCAGCGATGAGTTGAAGCTGATCTCGTTCAGTCGATCCTCGATCCCCGCCGAGGTCGTCGGCACCTCGTCGCGCCACATCTGGTTGACCATGACGACGACCACATCACGCGTCGCTGTCTGGTAGAACAAGGGATAGAGCACGGGGTTGCCCATGTAGCCGCCATCCCAGTAGTGCTCGCCGTCGATCTCGACGGCGTGGAACAGGTGTGGCAGGCAGGCCGATGCCATGACCGCATCGACCGACATCGCCGCGTTGTCGAAGATGCGCACCTTGCCGCTGCGAACGTTCGTCGCGCACAGGAACAACTTGACGTGATCGCAGTGATGCAGGGCGTCGAAATCGACGCAACCGGCAAGCAGGTCGCGCAGCGGATTCACGTTGAGCGGATTGAACTGGTATGGCGAAAACGTGCGTGTGAACGATTCGATCGCCCATTGCTGGGTCGCGAGGATCGGGTCCGAACCGGAATTCGCGATCGGGTTGCCGGCCAGCAGCGCCGCACCCGGATTGAGCATCGCACCCATCTGTCCGACGCGTCCCCAGAAATTCGCGAGGCTGGCGCGCGCGCCTTCGCTTCCGCCGTGCATGAGTCCGTGTGCGACGAGTACGGCATTCATTGCGCCGGCACTCGTGCCGCAAATGCCGTCGAACGTGACTCGACCGTCCTCGAGCAGCCGATCAAGCACGCCCCAGGTGAATGCTCCGTGCGAACCGCCACCCTGCAGTGCCAGGTTGATCGATCGCGGGGCATCCTGCCGGCGCGATTGGTCCGATGGTTTCGCGGCACGCTTGCTCGGTGGAACCATGATCAACCCTGCCAGGTGGGGAATGACGCAGGCGACGCACGCCGCGGAACGTCCAGTGCGCGAACGATACGGCACCGGGGAAATCACGGCGAGCACAGACCTTGCCGGCCCGGCATCGCGAGGCTCGGCACCTGCTGCGCTACGTCCGCTGCCCGGATTCAACCTGTCCGGTGCTTTTCGCGCACGCGATGCACCGCGGAACGCGAACGAGCAGCGGAACGGGCCGCTCGAATCAGTCGAAGCCGTTCTTGAAGATCAGATCCGTTGATATGTAGCAGATGAGAACATTCCCGTTACCGAAGTTCGAGGCAGCCGTAACCGACGCATTGGTGAGCCCGCCGGTAAAATTGGTACCGCCCGCGCCGCCGCCACCGGCTCCCTTGTCGTTGCCGGAACAACCGGGCGTGCCGGCGGATCCGCCGCCGCCGCCGCCACCGCCGAGAAAGCCACCGCCACCACCGCCACCTGCGGGAATGCTCTGCGCGCTGAAGCAGCAGCAGGCCTGGCCGGAACCGCCGGCGCCGCCCGTGCTGTCGACGCTGGTCAGCCCATTCGTACCGAGAAAGCCCGCACAGCCCAATCCCGCTGCACCGCCCGCCGTACCCACGGCACCCGAGCCGCCACCCGCAACGCCACCGGAGGTCGGCGCGCTGGTGCCGTCCGCGCCAGACTGACCGCTCGCGCCGCCATTGCCGCCGGCCACAGTGCTGGCCTCGCAACCGCCACGACCACCACCGCCACCGCCACCCGCCGCGAGGATTCGATTGCCGGGCGCAACGCCTCCGACCCGAATGTCGGTCGCGCCGCCGCCGCCGCCTGCATTGGAATTTCCACCATCTGCACCGCCGTTGAAGCCACCAAGAGTCGTGGTGCCCTGTCCACCTATGAAGATGTTCAGCGTCGTGCCCGAAGAGGCTGCCCGGTTTCCGGAAACGAAACCGCCTCGCCCACCCTCGCCGCCCACGGACCCATTCCCTCCCAGCTGACCGGAACCGCCCTGGGCGCCGTTCGCTTCGATATAGAGAGCACTGATTGCATTCGCCGGAACGACGAACGATTGTTGCGCTCCGGTGAAGTCAAAGCGCACGACCTTGTCCGAGTTGGCACAACTCGGGTTCGCCGATCCGCCGGCGTGAGCATCGAATGGACACGTCAGGATCACCGCGCAAAGCACAGTCACCATCGGAGCGATCTTCATCGGAATTCCCCTGTTCCCTGGCCCGCAATGTCGGGTCGCGCCGATCATATGCCTACTGCCAGGCGATCACATCATCCGCATGCTCGCGGCAGCCGAGGATGCCTTGGCGCTGCTGCGACGACCGTGGGAGCCGTTGCCGGCGCTGGGTCCAGCGGTACGCGGGCAGGGAAACGGCGTTCTCGTGGAGGCTGCGCCGCGCACGTACCCGAACGCTGGCTGGATGGCAGCCGTTCACTTGCTGCCGATGCCATCCGCCCAAGCGGCTTCGCACGCATGCGCCACTCGTCTCGTTCGCTGCGTCCGCGGCGCTGGCCGCAGGACCGATCAGCTCACTGGTATCCCTTCGCCTGCAGCGAGAACAGATGGGCATAGTGACCCGCCTGCTGCACGAGCTGATCGTGGTTGCCGTGTTCGATGATGCGGCCGTCCTGGATCACGATGATCTGGTCGGCCATGCGCACGGTCGAGAAGCGGTGCGAGATCAGGATCACGATGCGATTCTTCGACAAGGTCCGGAAGTGCTCGAAGATCGTGGCTTCGGCCTCGGCATCCATCGCGGCGGTCGGCTCATCCAGCACGAGGATATCGGCCTCGGAGCGCATGAACGCACGCGCGAGGGCGATCTTCTGCCACTGGCCGCCCGATAGTTCGCGACCATCGTTGAACCACTTGCCGAGCTGGGTTTCGTAGCCGGCGGGAAGGTTCTCGATGAACTCGCTGGCCATGCCTTTCTCGCTTGCCTCGCGCCAGCGCGCCTCGTCCTCGAAATGGTTGACGTCGCCCGCGCCGACGTTTTCGCCGACCCGCAACTGGTAGCGCGCGAAATCCTGGAAGATCACGCCGATGCGCCGACGCAAGGCGGTTTCGTCCCAGTCAACCAGATCAACCCCGTCGAGGAGGATGCGTCCGCTATCCGGCGAGTACAGACGCGTCAGCAACTTGATCAACGTGGTCTTGCCCGAGCCGTTCTGCCCGACCAGGGCCAGCGATTCGCCCGGGCGAATATGCAGGTTGATGTCTTCAAGGGCCGGCGATTCGGCGCCCGGATAGGTGAAGCTGACCCGCTCGAAACGGATGCCATCGGTGGCATGCGTGCCTCGCGATGCGCTGCCCGACGGCGCACGCACCGGCGTTTCGAGATAGTCGTAAAGCGTGGACAGGTACAGGTTGTCCTCGTACATGCCGCCGATCGAGGAGAGGATCGCCGAAACCGCGGACTGTCCCTGGCGGAACAACATGAAGTACATCGTCATCTGACCGAGGGTGATGCGCGCCATCACCGTGGTGAACGCAATCCAAGCGTAGGCGCCATAGAGGGTCAGCGTGCCGATCAAACCGAGGCCGAGACCCCAGCTGTCGCGACGCAAGGTCAGATTGCGGTCGGCCTTGTAGAGTTTATGGAAAATGCCGCGATAGCGATCGAGCAGCATTGGACCAAGGCCGAACAGCTTGACCTCTTTCGCACCGTCCTCGCGTGCAAGCACGGTTTCGAGATACAGCTGCATGCGCGTGTCGGGTGAGCGCCAGCGGAACAAGGTGAAGGCATCGCCCGAGAACTTGGTTTCGGCGACAAATGCCGGCAAGCCCGCGAGCAACAGAACCGCCATCGCCCACGGCGAGAAACTGACCAGCAGGACACCGTAGCTGACCAGCGCAATCACATTCTGGGCCAATCCGAAGGTCCGGTTGACCAGGGATAGCGGTCGGCTCGAGGCCTCGCGCCGCGCGCGAGTGAGCTTGTCGTAGAACTCCGAATCCTCGAAGTGGGCCAGATCGAGGGTCAGGGCCTTTTCGAGGATCATGACGTTGACCCGCTGCCCGAGTTGCGCGCGCAGCAAGGATTGGCAGAACGAGATGCCCCGCTGCGCGGCCGCCATCGCACCGACCAGCAGGCCCTCGAGGACGACCAGCCAGAACACGGCGGCCAGATGCGCTGCGCCGCCCGACTGCACCTCACGTGACGCCGCAACGACGGCATCGACGATCTGCGCTCCGACCCAGGCGATCCCGGCCGGCAGCAGGCCGGCGATCAGGGTCAGCGTCGCCAGTGCGATTGTCAGCGCATGGCTGGTGCTCCAGACCAGCTCGATCGCGCGCCGGCTGAAGCGGAACGCGCCGAAGAAGCTGCGGGCGATGTCGCCCTTGCCCGTCGACGCGGAAGACTTGTGCGCAATCATCGAGGGCGTCCGTCGTCAGCCAGGCCGGATCCCAGCATATGGGGACGATGCGGCCACTCCAAACCATGCAACCGCCACGCAGCCGCGAAAATGACGATGCAGCGTTCGTCACCCGCGTCCGATTGGCTCCGTACGGCCCGAATCAGGGCACACGTGCTCAGTAGGGTGGCGATGGCGCGCGCAAACCGCAGCTCGGGCACGGCTGAGGGTTCAAGCCCGGAAGGTCGGTTCCTCCGAACGGCCTGACTCGCGTACCGCATTGCGGGCAAGTGTAGTAGCGGTCGCGCCAGAGCAGATGGATGAAAACCACCAGCCAGAGCGCAAAGGACACGATGAAGTACCCGACCGGTGCTCCACCAATCAACCAGCGCTCGGGAGACCACCCTGTGACCGGGAAAGAAAACAGGTAGACAAGCACAGGACCACGAGCAGATGAAAAAGGCCAAGCCTCCTGCCCCGCCTCCAGCGCGCCGTGATCTTTCCCCACGCTTCGTCATGGTCGGTCATCGGTATCGCGGCTTGGCGATGTACGGTGACTCGCCCCTGCCGGGTGAATTCACCGCGCGGGAACAACCGCCCCAACGCGCCGCCGCACCGCGTCCATGTCGCGCACCGCGCGGACCTCGACGCAACCGGTCTGCGTCCACGGAAAGCTCGCCGCGATACGCACCGCTTCCTCGTAATCGGCCGCCTCGATCAGGTTGAAGCCGCCAAGCAGTTCCTTGGTTTCAGCGAACGGTCCGTCGACCACGCTCAGCTTGCCATTGCGGAAACGCACGCTCCTCGCCGATGACGCGGCTTCGAGCTGCTGCGAATCGATCAAGGTGCCCTGCTCGCGCATTTCGTCGGCGTTCCTGAAACAGTGGTTCATTCGCGCATCGAATTCACCGTCGGGCAGGGCTTCGAGCATTTCGTCGTCGGTATAGATCAACAGGAGGAATTGCATGGTATGTCCCGGGCTCCAGGTACGGCCACGATCGTGCGTCGCGGCGGTTGCGTCAAGCGATCGATCGGCGTGCGAGCATCCAATCGGGATGCTGCGGTGGTTGATCCCGGTGTTCGTCGCGCCGATCGTGACACCTCCGGTCGCTCCGGATTGTCGTGTGGATGCCGTGCGGATTGGCGTGCGTCAGTTGCCCGCGGCGCCGGGCAGATCGTTTCCGCCCTGCGCGCCGCCAGTGCGCAGAGTGCCGGCACCCGCGGGATCGGTCGCGGCCTGCCTGGCCCATGTGGCACGCAGCGGATGCGCTTCGGTATTGAACGTGATCGCGTCGAAGTCCAGTGCGGCCGGGTTGAACAACAGGTAGAAATACTTGAATGTCTCGGCGAGCACGTAGCTCTCCATGCGGTCCTTCTTCTGCTTCGTGATCACGCTCTGCAAGGCCGCGTAGCCGACATCGTTGCGGCAATGCCTGACGAAATCACGGAACAGGGTGCGGCCCATCGCGAGGTATTTCGGGTCCCGTGTCACGTGGCTCAGCGAGTAGGCCGATTCGACGATCTCGGGACGCAGTGCATAGCCCGGATATGGAATTTCGCCGCTGCGGTAATCGTAGACCTCGGGCTCGATACCGTGGATCCGCCACATGCGGAACGAGGAATCCTGCAGTCGCGCCGCGCGTGCGGTGTCGCCGGAAAGTGCAAGCAGCGCCGGGAAGAACGCGTCGAGCGCGCCGTAGGTCGAATGCGTGCGCTTGCCCGTGTGCATGTCGGCGGCGCCGTACCAGAGCGCGCCATCGACGTCGTCGGCCAGGTGCGTGTTGACCGCCGCGATGCCGGACTTCCACATCGCAAGGCAGTCGGCGTCGCCGAACAGGCGCCAGCACTTCCACAGATACTCGTAGTACGAATCAATGCCGCCCGAAATGTGGGAATCCGTATCGAGCCACTGTCCGGTCTCGACATCGATCACCGAGCCGACCAGTCCGAGTTTGGAGCGGCGCTTGAAGGTCTCGACGAGAGCGCGCTTGGCCTTGGTGTAGTACACCGGCTTGCCGGTCAACCTGGACAAGGTGCCGAACTCAAGCAGCAGGGTGCCGGTCTCGGCCGGGTTGGTCTTCGGATTGCGCGTCTTGCCGGTGCGCAGGTTGATCTCGACATACGGCAACCCGGTCGGCGAATCGAACACCGGCAGCAGGCGCTGGCCGAGGTCCTCGGCCTTGGCCAGCAGGCGCTCGTCGCCGCTCAGCTGATAGCCCGACAGCAAGCCGCCGAGCAGGCGGATCGTGATCTCGAAATTCTTGACGTGGATATCCTTGTCGAAATCGAGTTTCGTCGCGATCAGTTCGCGCGCTGCATCGGCCTCGTCGGTCAGGCCCATCACGATGAGCGTGTCGAGCGCATCGACCGGCGTCATCAGCAACGGCTCCGCATACCAGTCGTGCGGCTTGTGACTGAGGGGCGCGAGATCATCATGTCCCCAGGCGTACTTGCGGTAGTCCTTCCACGCATGCAGGAACTCCGACTTCACCTCGGCGGCGAGGCGGGCGGATTCAGCCGCTGAAACGTGGCTTGCATCCGGCGTGGATGCGGCAACGGCGGGAGGGGCCGCCGCCAGCCAGAGGACAAAACCGAGGACAAGTCGATTTTTCATGCGTGGATTTCCTTCACTTGTTCACGGTATGTGCGCATCCCTGTTGCGCGAGCCGGGGCCTCCTACGCAACGCCTGCACTTTTCGTCGGAACCGGCGAACGCCGGATCAGGGCGAGCACTTCGTGGCAGGCGCCCATCGTGTGATAGTCGGTCTTTCCGGCGGGACTTTTTTCCTCGGAGTATTTGCGGTTCTCGCGATCGAGGATGCGGTACCACGCACCGTGTTCGTGATCGACGAAGAAGCGCCACGCATATGCCCACAGCTTGTCGTAGTCGTCGACGTGGCGAAGATCGCCGGTGCGCGCACTGAGCAGGGCCGCTGCGGCCAGCGCTTCGGCCTGCACCCAGAAATACTTGTCGCCATCGCAGATCGATCCGTCCGGCGCGAAGCCGTAGCAGAGGCCGCCATTGAGGTCATCCCAGGCGCGCTCGATCGCGGTTTCGAACAGCCGCGTCGCGGTCGGCAACAGCCATTCCCGCGGCGCATGACGTTCAAGCATCAACAGCAGCTTGGCCCATTCGGCCTGGTGGCCGGGCTGGAATCCCCACGGACGGAACAGGTGCTTCGGATCGTCGCGATGGTAGTTCCAGTCGATGTTCCAGTTCTCGTCGTAGTGTTCCCAGACCAGCCCACCGGCCTGCGCCGCCTGCCGACGCGTCATCGCATCAGCGACTGTCATTGCGCGATCGAGATAGCGCGGCTCCCGCGTCGCCTCGAATGCGGCCAGCAGCGCTTCGGTCAGATGCATGTTCGCGTTCTGTCCGCGATACGGCGAGAAACGCCATTCGGCATCGGCCTCGTCGCGATACAGCGCCGCGTCCGCGTCCCAGAACCTCGCCTCGAGCAACTGCCAGGTTTCGTCGAGCCACGCGCCGGCCTCGCCGATGCCGGCGCGCAGTGCAGTCGCATAGGCGAGCAGGACAAAGGCCATGCCATAGGCGTGGCGCGTCGCATCGAGGACCTCGCGATCGCGGATCGTCCACGCATAGGCGCCGCTGCGCGGATCCCGATGCACCTCGCGCAAGTAGGCGAGTCCGTGGCGTGCCGCCTCGAGATAGTCGCCGCGATCGAACTCGCGTGCGGCCATCGCATAGTTGAAAACGAAGCGCGTGCTGCTGACGAGGTGGCGACTGCTGTGATCGTAGACGCTGCCATCGTCCATGAAATAGTGGAAGAAGCCGCCGGATGGATCGATGCAGTGCGGATGGTAGAAATCCATCGTCCGCGCGATGTGCGAACGAAGGAAGTCGATCGACCAGAAATCCGGCAGGGTTGTCACAGCGAGGCCACCTTCAAATGTCCGGACACCGGTGTCTGCATCAGGATCTCGACCTCCGCACGAGCCGGCATTGCCGCAAACGCGCCGCGACGGGTCGTGGCCAGTGCGCCACAGGCACAAGCGAATCGCAGGATGGACTCGAGACGTGCGGGATCGTCGAGTAGCGTATCAAGGTCGGATGCCTGCACGCCGACGCGTGCGAGTGCGAACAGCAGGCCGCCGCTGAACGCATCGCCTGCGGCGGTACTGTCGATCACGTGGACCGTGTAGGTGTCGAGGATGCCCTCGGCTTGCCTCGTGTACCAGCGCAGAGGACGCGCGCCGTCGGTGACCAGGATCAGCTTGGCATGACCGTTGCGGATCCTGTTCAGGGCAGCCGCTTCACCGCCGGCCATGTCGGCGAGGAAGGCCAGCTCCTCCGCGCTGAGCTTGATCAGGTCGGCAAGGGCCAGCGCGGCATGGATGCGCGGACCCGGATCGACCCCCTGTGGCCACAGCGCGGGACGCAGGTTCATGTCGAAACTGACGAGCACGCCTGCATCGCGGGCACGGCGCATGCAGCCCAGCGTGGTTTGTGCGATGCCTTGTTCGGTCAGCGAGTTCGAGCACGCGTGGAAGATGGACGCGTCGATGAATGCGCTCGCCGACAGCTTGCTCTCGCGGAACAGCAGGTCCGCGGCGGGCGGGCGGTAGAAACTGAAGCTGCGTTCGCCGTGCGCGTCGAGGCTGACGAAAGCCAATGCCGTCGGTGCGGCACCGGTGCGCTGGACGTGGTGGGTGCCGACGCCGGCTCGATGCAGGCTGTCGAGCAGGAATTCGGCGAACGTGTCGAGGGCGAGCATGCCGACGAACTCGGCCTTGCCACCCAGTGCGGCTACCGCGACCGCGACATTCGCCGGAGCACCGCCTGCGTGTTGCTGGAAAATCCGCGGTTGCGATGGATCCGCCGATGCCACCGGCAGGAAATCGACCAGCGCCTCACCGAAACATACAACCGGTTTCATGTCAGTGCCCCGCCGCGCGCGCCGGACTGGCCGATACGGCATCGTCGGGCAAGGTGGATCCGTCTTCGATGCGTGAGCCGGAAAATCCGTAGTGAATGATGAACAGGTAACAGAGCAGCGGCAGCACGAATGCGTGCTGGATGCCGATCCGGTCTGCGAGCAGTCCCTGCAGCAGTGGAATGATTGCGCCGCCGACGATCGCCATGATCAGCAGGCTCGACGCCTTGTCGGTCATCGGGCCCATCTTCGCGATGCCGAGAGTGAAGATGTTCGGGAACATGATCGAATTGAACAGGCCGACCGCGACGATGCTCCATAGGGCGACCGATCCCTGGCTCAGTAGCGTCGTCGCAACGAGCACGCAGGCGATTGCCGCGAACAGGCCGAGCAGGTGCCGCGGATCGAACCAGCGCAACAGGGCGAAGCCGACGAAGCGGCCGATCATGGCTCCACCCCAATAGAGGGAAACGTAGCCGGCAGCCTGCGCTTCACTGATGGCGCCAATCCCGGGCAACGACAGGTAGTTGATCAGGAAGCTGCCGATCGCGACCTCCGCGCCGACATACAGGAAGATCGCAATCACGCCGAGCCGCACGTGGCGGAAGCCGAGCACGTCGGCAAAGCGATGGCGCTGCGCATCCCCACGCGCGGTCGCTTCGGTCAATGCCGGCAGGCGAAACAGCCAGACCACGACGGCGAGGATGAACAAGGTCACCGCGAGGCCGATGTAGGGCCCTGTCACGAGCGCGGCCTGTTCGCTGCGATAGGCGAGCAGATCGGCGGGACCGAGTCGACTGAGTTCAGTCGCACCGAGCACGCCCCCCGACAGGATCAGCGCACCGCCGAGCGCAGGCGCAATCGTCGTGCCGAGCGAGTTGAGCGCCTGGGCGAGGTTCAGCCGGCTCGAAGCCAGGCGTGGCTCGCCGAGCAGGCATACGTACGGGTTGGCCGCGACCTGCAGCAAGGTAATGCCGCTGGCGAGCACGAAGAAAGCCAGCAGGAACAGCGGATACGAAACCCACTGCGCGGCAGGGATGAACAACAGGGCACCGACACCCGTGACGCCGAGGCCGATCACGATGCTGGCCCGGTAGCCGAGGCGCGCGATGACCCTGCCGGCCGGCAGCGACATGACGAAATACGCGCCGAAGAAGATGAACTGCACGAGCATCGCCTGTGCATAGTTCAGCGTGAACACCGATTTGAGATGCGGTATCAACACATCGTTGAGCACGGTGATGAAGCCCCACATGAAGAACAGGGTGGTCGCGACGATCAGCGCCGTGCGCGGACTTGCTGTGCGATCGTTCATGCGGGAATTCCGTGCATCGTGGGGGGTGGGCAACTGCTCTCACGCACGATCAGTTGCACGGCAATCGAATGTTGCGCGTTCGCGATCGACGGATCGCGCATGCGTTCGAGGATGCGTTCGGCGGCCTGGCGTCCGCGCGCGCGTGGCGCGGTTGCAATCGTGGTCAGCGGTGGCACGCTGAGCGCCGCTTCGGGAATATCGTCGAAACCGACCAGGGCGAAATCGACACCGGGTCGACGTCCGCGCGCGATCAGGCCGAGTTGCAGGCCGAGCGCGACGGCATCGTTGTAGCAGACTGCCGCGGTTGGCGCCGGATCGCTTGCAAACAGGGCGCCCGCCTGGCGCGCCGCTTCGAGCCGGGTCGGCGCAGTTTCGATACGCCAGCGCGGTTCGGCCTCGACGCCGGCATTGGCGAGCGCTTCGAGATAGCCCTTGCGACGCTGGTGGCACGAACTCGAATCGCGGTGGCCGCCATAGAACGCGATGCGTCGATGGCCGAGCGCGATCAAGTGCTCGGTGGCGAGCCGCGCACCGACGAGATTGTCCATCACCAGATAGTCCCAATCGCCGCCGAGTTCGCGGTTGAAGACAAGCACGGGCATGTGATCGCCGACCACGCGCGCCACCGCTGCGCCGTCGCTGCCCTCGGCCGGCGAGAGGATGATGCCGGCCGGCGCATGCTCGACCAGCGAAGCCAGCACGGCCTGCTGACGCGCGACCGACTCACCGGTACTGCCCAGCAAGGTCACGAAGCCGACAGCCGCCAGCGCTTCGTCGACACCTGCGGCGAATTCGGCGAAGAATGGATTGGAAAGATCATTGATGACCAGCGCCACGCTGGACGCCGAGCGTGAGCGCAGGTTGGCCGCCGCCCGGTTGTAGATGTAGCCGACGCGACGTATCTCGGCCTCGACCCTGGCCCGCGTTTCGGCGTGCACGAGCGGACTGCCGCGCAGCACCAGCGAAACCGTCGCACGCGAGACTCCGCAACCGCGAGCGACATCATTGAGGGTCAGTTTCGTGGCGGACATGCCTGGCGGGTCATCACATTTGGATCGTTCCAATCCAATGAGTTTGCCTTCGCAGCGAGGGACCAGCACGGTGCACCGCAGCAAGACGGCGTCGAGCGCCTGTGCTAGATTTTTGTTTTGGATCGTTCCAAATTCACCTCTCAGGCAATGTGTGGGCAGCGGCGGAACCCGGGCATTGCCGCTCCGCGACCCTGTCCTGACGAATGGCGATGTGGACGGACGACGTTTATGCGGGGGCGATTGTCGAGGTGAACACATCCGGGATTTGATGTTGCGCATCGCGGAGCAGGAACCCGGAGGGGAAAGGACAGCACGAAGACAGCGCCGTAGTCTGCGCAGACGACGTTGCCGGGCGCGACGGGAACCCTCCCCTCTGCGTCGCGCCCACCTCCCTCGACAATCGCCCCAGGCAAGGACACATGCCCTGGAGCTTCACGATGTCGAACCAGCCATCGTCGTTCCCGGCAAGGGAACCGTCCGCCCACCTACCCTCGAGGAATTCCCGCATGCGTCTTGAACTCCCGGCCGTTTCGCTCCTGCGTGCGACGCTGGGCGCCTGCCTTGTCGCATCGACCAGCCTCGTCGTGCATGCGGCCGGCGCAGATTCCGCGGAACGCGCCTACGCCGCTGTCGATCCATTCATCGGCACGGGTGGCGAAGGCCATACCTTCCCGGGCGCCGTTGTGCCGTTCGGCATGGTCCAGCTCAGTCCGGACACGCAACTGAAGACGCGCAAGGAAGGCTATGGATGGGCGGCCGGCTATCGGCACGACGACACGACGATCTTCGGTTTCTCGCATACGCATTTTTCCGGCACAGGTCATTCCGATCTCGGCGACCTGCTGGTCATGCCGATCACCGGTGACGTGCGGCTCGAACCTGGCACGGTCGGACAACCCGGCAGCGGCTACTTCTCGCGCTTCAGTCACGCCGACGAGAAAGCGGAACCGGGCTACTACGCGGTCAGCCTCGCCGATTACGGCATCCGAGCCGAGCTCACCGCCGGCGAACGCATCGGCGTGCATCGCTACAAGTTTCCCGCGTCCCGCGCGGCGCATGTGCTGGTCGACCTGCGCACGAGCATGTACGCCTACCCGGGAAAGGTCCTCTGGTCGCGCCTGCGCCTGCATGCGGACGGAACCCTGACCGGCTTTCGCGAGACGCGTGGCTGGGCCGCGGGTCGGCAACTGTATTTCGCGATGCGCTTCTCGACCGCGCCGAGCGGGCACGCCTTGCACGATACCGAGCAGGACATCCCCTACAAGGGATTTGCGCCACCGGCCGAGAACGATCCGGCCGCGCGCGCGCAGATCGAAGGACGCGCACTCGTCGGCGTGCTCGACTTCCCGGCGGCGACGCGCGAGCTCGTCGTCAAGGTCGCGATCTCGCCGGTCAGCGAGGATGGCGCGATCGCCAATCTCGATGCGGAGATGCCGGACTGGGATTTCGATCGCGTGCGTGGCACGGCGAGGAAATCCTGGACCGACGCCCTCGGCGTGTTCGAAGTCGATGCCCCCGACGCGATGCGTCGAAGCTTCCACACCGCGGTCTATCACAGCCTGATGGCGCCGAGCCTGTTCATGGACAGCGACGGTCGTTATCGCGGGCCCGACAATGCCGTGCACCGCGCAGAGGGCTACCGCCACGTCTCGACATTCTCGCTGTGGGATACCTATCGCGCGCTGCATCCGCTGCTGACGATCATCCAGCCCGAGCAACGCACCAACGACGTGGTCAACTCGCTGCTCGCATCGCGCCGCGAAAGCCCCTACGGCATCCTGCCGGTATGGGCGTTCCACGGCCTCGAAACCTGGTGCATGATCGGCTACCACGCGGCACCGGTGATCGCCGACGCGTACATGAAGGGCATCCGCGGCTACGACGCCGATGCCGCCCTCGATGCGATGGTCGCGAGCGCCAGCTACGCGCCGTATGACGGCATCGGCGATTACATGAAGCTCGGTTACGTGCCGATCGACCGCGAGGGCGAAGCAGCCTCGAAGACCGTCGAGTATGCGTTCGACGACTGGACGATCGCACGCATGGCGCGTGAGATCGGCAAGACCGATGTCGCCAGGCAGTTCGACAAGCGCGCCGCGAACTGGCGCAACACCTTCGATCCGGACAGCGGTTTCCTGCGCGCCAAATTGTCCAATGGAAAATTCCGCGAGCCGTTCGACGCCGCGGCGAGCGGCTACGGCACCGACTACACCGAAGGCAATGCCTGGCAGTACTCGTGGTACGTGCCGCAGGACATCGCCGGCCTGATCGCCGCGCATGGCGGCGACGCGAAGTTCGTGCGGCGCATCGACGCCGTGTTCAACGCAACGGTCGATCCGAAATTGTTCGAGCACATGGAAGACATCACCGGCCTGATTGGCTGGTATGCGCACGGCAACGAGCCGAGTCACCACGTCGCCTACCTCTACGACTACGCGGGCCAGCCATGGCGCACCCAGGAGCGCCTCAGGCAGATCATGGATTCGCAATACGCGGCGCGTGTCGACGGACTCGCTGGCAACGACGATCTGGGCCAGATGTCGGCGTGGTACGTGTTCACCGCGCTTGGCTTCTATCCGGTAGCGCCGGGCAGCAATGAGTATGTGATCGGGCGTCCGTTCCTGGATCGCGTCGCGATGAACCTGCCAAATGGCAAACGCTTCACGATCGTCGCCGCGAATCTCGATGACGCGCATCCCTACATCGGCGCGGTCACCCTCGACGGCAAGCCGCTCGAGCGCAGCTTCATCCGCCACGAGGAAATCATGGCTGGCGGCGAACTGCATTTCACGATGCAGGCCGCACCTGACAAGGAATGGGCAAGCGGAAGGACGGCGCGACCGTATTCGATGAGTCCCCGTTGAGCATGAGGTGTTTGCAGCGGATGCGGCTGGTTTCCTGAGCCGCGTCGCGCAAGCGATCAGCTCGCCGCGCTGTTCCGATTCTCGGCGATCAGGGTGCGCATCCGCAGGTATCCGCGGCGCTGCCAATCGAGCAGTTGCGGCATGTCGATCGGACGTCGCCCGATCAACTCGATGCGTCCGGTTTCCCGTATTTCGACGTGCTCGACGCGACGACGTCCCGTGTTCTTGGCCAGGTAAAGCGCGGCATCGGCCCAGCGGATCGCATCCGACAACGGCGCCCGCCAGCCTTGCGCGAGCGGATGCTGCACGTAGCCGCCCGACACGCTGACCGGTATCGACTGTCCGTGCCAGGGCACCGGCGCACCCTCGATCCCGGCCAGCAAACCCCGCACGTCGCGCTCGAGTGTCGTGCTGCTGTCGCGATGGTTGAGGATGACGAGAAATTCCTCGCCTCCCCAGCGGTACAGCTCATCCGTTCTGTCGAGGACGCGACGGATGCGTTCGACGACGGTCTTGAGTACCGCGTCGCCGGCTTCGTGCCCATGCTGGTCGTTGATCGCCTTGAAATGATCGAGATCGAGCAACAGCAACCCGGTCAACGACGTGCCGGTGTCGCCCTGCGGCGGGGCATGCACGCGCCGTCGCTGGAACTGGTAGCGGCTCGAAGCGCCGGTCAACGCATCGAAACGCACGACGTCGGACAAGCGGTCACGCTCCTTGCGCGCGCGGCGGATGGCCACGTACAACATTGCGCTCACGCTGATCGCGAACAATGCCAGCACGAGGGCCAGCGCCTTGCCCATGCGCTCGGCGCGCAGCCGCTGCTCCTGGACGCGGTTTTCGATCGACAAGGCAGAGATGCGATGTTCGAGGTCCTGCGCCGTATGGCGCGCCTCTGCTTCCGCGATCGCGCGGCCGCGTTCGTTGCGGAACAGCTGCGACCACAAGCGCTGGCGGCGCTCCATCACTTCGACCGCGCGGCCAAACAGTTTCTTGTCGCGCAAGGTGCGGATCTGCCGATCGAGGCCATCGAGCACATCGACCATCTGGCCCGTGTCGATGAAGTGTTCGGTGGAGCTCTGCATCAAGGCAAGCCCCGCATCGACGTGGTCGAGTTGCATCAGCGCATGCCCGCGAAGCATGCGCGCCCGCGCCAGGTAGTAGCTGTCCTCACGCTGCGTGGCCAGTGCCTCGATGCGATCGATCGCTGCGATCGCCTGCTGCGACTTTTCCATCGCGAGCAACCATTCGGCGCGCGCGGCACCGACACGCAAGGTCGTGAAGGCCGGCTGCTCGCCATCGAGCAGGCCTTCCGCTTCGCGCAGTGCGTTGTCCGACTCGATGAGACGACGCTTCTTCAGCAACGCGATGGCGCGCGTCGAGAGCAGGGATATCCGGTTCTGCACCGGAAACGGATCGACCGGCAGGGCGAACGCGCGATCGACGTATTCGAGGGCGGGATCGGGAAGTTCCATTGCGTTGTAGAGATCGGCAATCGTGCTCAGGCGGAACAGGCGCGCGCTTTCGCTGCCAGACGGCAGTTTCCCGGCCCAGTCGAGCGCGGCGAGTTGGTGCCGCAACGCCGTATCGAAGTTGCCGGCATCGAAATACATGTTGCCGTAACTGAGCTCGAGCGCCTCCATCACTTCGGGCGAGGCATCCGAGCGGATATGCGCGCGCACCCCGTTGAGCTGGTCGATGAACTTGCCGATATCGTCGTCGGCATGGCTCATGTAGATGCGCCGGATGTCCATCAGGCTGACCGTATCGACATCGCCATGGGCTTCGGCGAGATCGCGCAATGCCTTCATCGCAGCCAGTCGCTGATCGACGCTCTGGTTTCCGCCGAGCACGCTCATCCGTGCCTGCGCCAGTTCACGTTGCAGCGGATACGGTGCATCGTCGGGTATCGATGCCTCGATCCGCGCGAGCTGCGCGGCGGCGCCGGTCGACGCCGGGGCGTTGCCCTGAAGGGCATGCAGTTGCTCGACCAGCGCCTCATTCGAGGTTGATGCGGTCATCGCCCAGCAATGACCGGCGGGCATTCCGAGCAGGGCGCAGGCCATCGCCAGGCCGCGCATGCAGGACTGCAGGCGAACCCTGGCTTGGGTGGGTGTCGATGTCCGAGAGTCGTGCCAGGTCACCGTTACCGTTCGCTTGGGTGTGGCGCAGACAAAGCTACCATTGATCGGAACGTGGCCGTTGAATCGATTTGTGCACGCGGGGTCGCCCGCGGCGGCTCTGCGCAACACTGCTCCATTGGCGCAACTCTCTGGCGGCGTGGTCGGGATGCGGAAAGCAGCTCCAGCCGCTCGTCCCGGACTGGGTGACGATGCTCATCGCCGAGTGGTCAGTCCTTCCCATGCGACGCAGCGGGATCGGCACGCTGGCAATTGGCATGTCGATTGCGCCACGGGATCAGCGTTGCCTCAACGATGCGGATCGTGGGCGTCGTCCAGGCTGATGCCGCCGCCCATGCCGCCTCCGATTCCGCCACCTGCCTTGCCGCCGCCACGTCCTGCGTTGTCCTTGCCTCCAGCGTCGCCCTTGCCGCGCGTGCCCGAAGGGCGCGTAGGCCCCTGGCGCGGAATCGAAACGTCGCTCGGCACTGCATCGAGATCCAGCACCTGGCGGATGAACGTCCTCAGCGAGACGACAAGGTCGGCTGTATGCGTTGGCCGACCCGCTGCCAGTTCCGAGGCAGCGATCGCCGCAAGTCGCATCTGTTCCCCGGTGCCAAGCAGGATGATGTCCGACAACGCCGCCTCGACGGCGTCACGCACGCGCCGCGATCGGTCCGCACCGGATCCTTCCGCGGGCATCGGCAGCACTTGCCCGGCCGCCGCCGCGCGTTCGTGGGCATGCCTGAGATCGCGCAGATGAGTCGGATCGACCTCAAGATTGCCGGTGAACGATCCGCCCAGCGTCTTGTAGGCCGCAATCAGGGTGCGCAGGCGTTCGTTGATCTGGCGGTTCTCGCGCTCGCGACGTTGCTGGATCGTCTGCATCGCGATCAAGCGCACGCCCACGCCGATCAAGGTGATCACGGCCAGGCCGAACAGCGTCGACAGCATCGTCTGCCAGGAACTGAAATCAAGATTGCGCATGCGCGTGCTCCGAGGCCAGCGGCCAGTCTATGCCTGTCGCACGGCGATCGCTTCACGCACAGACATCCCTCACGCAGCCGCGCAGCCAGCGGTGCGCCGCGTCGCCGTCGAGGCGTGGATGCCAGAGCATCGACACGGTCATTTTCGCAAGCACGATCGGCAGCGCAAAGCTGTGCATGCCGGCGCGCAGATTCCCGGTGTGCCGCTCCGGAACGCTCGCGATCAGGTCGGAGCCTCGTGCCAGGGCAAGCGCCATCGAGAAGCCGCCGACGATCGTGACGATGTCGCGCGCGAATCCGAGTGCTTCGAGGCCTTCATCGATCGGTCCCGTATCGAGGCCGTGTCGCGACACATGCACATGCCTGCCTTTCGCATAGCGCGCCGCGCTGAGCTTGCCGCGCGCGAGCGGATGCCCCGATCGAACCACGCCGACGTAGCGATCGGCGAACAAGGCCTGCGCGCGCAGTTCGGGCGGTGTCGTGTCGACCACGACGCCGGTTTCGAGATCGATCGTGCCGCTGCGCAACGGCGTGCCGTCCTTGTCGGGCTTGCCGACGAAGCGCAGACGCACGCCTGGCGCTTCGGATGCGGTCCGCGCGAGCAGGGCCGGACCGAAGTTCTCGACGAAGCCATCGCTGGTACGCAACGTGAAGGTCCGTTCGAGCCGTTCCAGCTTGAGTGCCTCGGTCGGACGCAACACGGTCCTTGCTGCTTCGACGAGCGGCCCGACACGCTCGCGCAGTTCGAGCGCGCGAGGCGTCGCGACGAGGCCCCGGCCCGCCCTGACCAGCAGGGGATCGCCGGTTGTCGCGCGCAGTCGAGCAAGCGCCCGGCTCATCGCCGATGGACTCAGGCGCAGTCGCCGCGCTGCCGCGGCAACGCTGCCTTCGGCAAGCAGCACATCCAGGGTGACGAGCAGGTTGAGATCAGGCGTGCCCATGGCCGGACGATAGCACCGGTTGGACGATATGGGGCGTTTGATGCACGGATGAAGTGCAACTGCTGCGTCTTCCGCCACGTCACTCGAGCACCTATCGTGATGTCACTCCGCCCGGGAGTCAGTCCTCAAGGAAACCAGCATGGGCACCCCGGCTGCGCGATCAGCAGACTCCGACACTGCGATGCCGGCAGCGCGCGCGTCCTCGCGCGGCCCGCTCGCCAGCCTTTGCCTCGCGATGCTGCTGTCATCGCTCGGCACCAGCAGCGCCAATGTCGGGCTGCCCGCGATCGCACAGGCGTTCGCTGCCTCGTTCCAGGCCGTGCAGTGGATCGTGCTTGCCTATCTTGTCGCGACAACCAGCCTGATCGTCAGCGTCGGACGACTCGGCGACATCCTCGGCCGGCGACGCCTGATGTTGACGGGGCTGTCGCTGTTCGCAACCGCGTCGCTGCTGTGCGGGATCGCGCCGACACTCGGGCTGCTGATCGCGGCGCGCGCAGCACAGGGACTCGGCGCTGCCATCATGATGGCGCTGGCGATGGCCATGGTCGGTGGCATTGTCCCGCAATCGAAGACCGGCAGTGCGATGGGATTGCTCGGCACGATGTCGGCCATCGGCACCGCGCTCGGCCCGTCGCTCGGCGGCATGCTGATCGCCGCATCGGGATGGCGCTGGATCTTCCTCGTCAACGTGCCAATCGCACTCGTCGCTGCGGTCCTCGCCGGTCGCAGCCTGCCTGACGATCGCGCCGACGCGCAGACCGGCAATCGGGCATTCGACCGGATCGGAACATTGCTGCTGGTCTTGACGCTCGGCGCCTACGCACTGGCGATGACCACAGGTCACGGCCAGATCGGCCCGCTCAACGCGATGCTGTTGCTCGGCGCGGGCGTGGGCGGTGCCCTCTTCGTCCACGTCGAGAAGAAGATCGCCGCACCGCTGATCCGGCTCGACTTGTTCCGCGATCGCGTGTTGCGCTCCGCTCTCGCGACGAATGCGATCGTCGCCACGGTGATGATGATGACGCTTGTGGTCGGACCTTTTCATCTCGCACGCGCGCTCCGGCTCGATGCCGCCGCGATCGGACTCGTGATGTCGGCAGGTCCGCTCGCCGCGGCGC
>ENA-UOWO01000459-UOWO01000459.1-activated-sludge-metagenome-genome-assembly--contig:-NODE-459-length-59579-cov-6.128234_pt1 | contig 59579 bp, 50 predicted proteins | sample MGYA00238148_ERZ761564 | MGnify/ENA primary metagenome ERZ761564 (study PRJEB28885, sample SAMN05720194) | activated sludge metagenome | isolation source: Anaerobic digester | place: USA...
TCCAATTACTCAAATATAAGCGCATTGCTGGCTCACATCCTCGAGTCGGCAATGCGTCTTGTTTCCGGAGACGCGTCGTCACTGCTCCTTGTGGATCAAAAAACCCGTACGCTCCGGTTCGAGATTGCGCTCGGTCCAAAGGGACTTGAAGCGAAAAAGTTCGTAGTCAAGATGGACGAGGGAATAGCCGGCTGGGTAGTAAAAAATAATCGGAGTCTCATCGTAAACGATGTCGCGAACGATCCGCGGTTTTCCCCCGCAGTACAACAGTCCACCGGTTACAAAACCCAGAACATGCTCGCAGTTCCGATGCGGATTCGGGATGAGTGTATCGGTGTTATAGAGATCCTCAACAAGGATCGTGGCCCCGGGTTTACCAACGCCGATCTTGAAGTGCTCGAAATTATGGCCAATCAGGCCGCCATAGCCTATCAGAACGCGCTGTATCTGCAAAAATCCCAAAATGAAATTGTGGTTCTACAGGATCAGATTACAACCGATCGTGGTTTTCATACCCTCATTGCCAAGAGTCCGGTCATTCTTGAAAAGCTGGATATAATCAACCGGGTAGCGAAATCCGATTCTTCGGTGCTCATCCTCGGTGAGAGCGGTGTCGGCAAGGAGCTTTTTGCCGAACAGCTCCATCTCAAGAGCGACCGTTCCGGGGGACCGTTTATCCGGGTTAACTGCGCGGCCCTTCCCGAAGGTCTTCTTGAAAGTGAACTTTTCGGTCATGTGAAAGGCGCATTTACCGACGCGGTAACCAACCGAAAGGGCCGCTTTGAAATGGCGGACAAGGGAACCATCTTTCTTGACGAGATTGGGGATCTTCCCTTGTCGCTCCAGTCAAAACTCCTGCGGGTTATCCAGAGCAAGTCTTTCGAGAAGGTTGGTTCAAGCGAGACCATTTCGGTGAATGTGCGCATAATTGCGGCAACAAACCGGGATATTGAAAAACTGGTTGAACAACAGAGCTTCCGATCGGATCTTTACTACCGTCTCAACGTTCTGCCCCTGTATATCCCGCCGCTAAAACAGCGTTTGGAGGACATACCGGAACTCGCAAGCTTTTTTCTGAAGAAATTTTCCCACGAAACAAAGAAGGATTTTTCAGGTTTTTCCGAAGGAGCCATGAGCGCAATCCTTTCTTATTCATGGCCGGGAAATATCCGCGAGCTGGAGAATACGGTTGAACGGGCATGCGTAATCGGATCTCCTCCCTATGTCCAGGAAGATGATCTCCTCTTGAACATAAGGACAATGCCTGATAATACTACTATTGCGGACAAGAGCCTGAAGAACGTGCTGAATCTGTTCAAGAAGCATTATTTGCAGAAAGTTCTGGAAGAAAACGACTGGAACCAGACACTTGCGGCACAGGTACTCGATATTCAGAGAACATACTTGTCTCGATTAATCAAAGAACTAGAAATCAAGGAGAAATAACGCCATGGCAACCAATGTTGTGCAAAAAAACAAAGATGAAAAAAAGCCGATTTCCGTCATCATAAGCGAATTCCTGATGAAAAACCGGAAGATCATTCTTTCAGTGATTGCGGTTCTTTCAGCCATACTCATTGCGATTGTAGTGTATTTTATCGTCGTTGAACGTAAAAATACCACCGCGACAGCGCGGATCGAATCGCTCATGGAAGACTGGGAAAAGGCAAAAACGGAAGAAGAAGGCCAGACCCTCACCGAATCGGAAGACCGGCTGCTTGAAGAAATTTCCGTTATCGCAGCACGCAACAAGCGCCTTTCATCCGGAGCACGCGCCAATTTGGTAGCCGCCGAGATTTATTACGGACGGGAAGACTGGAAAAACGCGCGGGAGCACTATCTTGACTGTATCAAGGCTGAAGAAGACATCTATACCGCCGCGGTGGCTTACTACAATGCGGCAGTCTGCTCCGAAGAACTCGGCGAGATGGATGCTGCAATTGACCAATACAACAAAGCCTACGCACATGAGTCATTCAGCCAGAAGAGCCGGGCGCTTTTCAATATTGGCCGTATCGAGGAACAGCGTGGCAATCGGGACCTCGCAATTACGTCCTATGAGAAACTCGCCGAAGAATATCCCGAGGATACCTGGGCGCTGCTTGCGAAATCCCGCATTCTTTCCCTGGAGATACAATAAACCGTGAAACGGGGGAGGTGACCATGAACAGATTTCGTACTCTTTTAAAGACGAGAAATTTTGGATTGGTCATCGGTCTCGCGTTTTCCCTCATTTTTTCTCTCATCGGTTTTTCCACCCTGTTCTTTGATTCTCTTGAAGGTCGTCTTCTTGATACCTATTTTGCCTTCAAGAATTTTGATACCGGACGGGCGGTTCAAAAAGGTGTGTGGAAAAATGAACCGAATCCCGATATTCATCCCGACATTCTCATACTTGGTATTGATCTTAAAACGATACAGCAATTCGGGTCATGGCCATTTCCGCGCGCCAGACACGCGGAGCTTGTTCGTTCCATTTCCCGCATCAGCGATCAGTCAGAACGGGAGAAGTCCCTGTTTCTCGACATATTTTTCATAGATCCTTCAACAAATCCCGATGACGACCGGATGCTCGCAAAAAGCATCTCGGAATCGGGAAGGGTTTTTCTTGAAACGATCGTAAATTACTCCGGATACGGTGAATTGCTCGATGAAGAAATGTTCTGGCGGCAGGAGTTGCTTTTGCGAAAGACACCTCCGTTTGCCCGTGTTGGTTCCGGTTGGGAAGATATGCACGCTCATTACGGACTGCAGACAAATCTTCCTGCAATGAATGCGACAGTGAAAGGATACGGAACAGCAAATGTCGTTACCGATTCCTGGGGCGACAAAGTTCGCCGACAGCCGCTCGTTTTCAAATACTCGCGATTTTTGGGTGATCTTACCCTTGAAGATATCGAGGGAGGGTTTGTCCCCGATTCCGGCAATTATGAACGAATTGGCTGGTTCGACACGGAAGGCCGTGAATACACCGTCCATTTCCCGCTTGATACCGAGGGGAAAGCTCGTCTTCGTTCAGAAATGGAAAAAAGCGCCCCGCCGTATGCCGTTGATACGGACGGAGATGGCGCCCCCGATCAGGAATTGCTCATTCTTGAGCATTATCAGGATTATTTTTTCCCCTCCATAACATTTTCTCTCGCGCTGGATTACTGGAACGTTACTCCCGCTGATTGCGAAATATACCCGGGAGACCGGATTGATGTCCGTCGAGGGGACGGCACCATCCAGACCATACCCGTTGATGAGCAGTGCACCATGATAATCAACTTCGCGGGAATGGCATCTTCCATCGCTTCTGATGGATACAAGACCTTTCCGGTGCGGCCCTATGCGGGCTATGTCCGGGAAACCGGTGATGACCCGGATACCTGGCCGAAAACCCGTGCGCTGAAAAACAAGGTAGTCATGGTTGGCGCATTCGAGAAGGGTATGGCGGACGATGAAAAACAGACTCCCTACGGACTCATGTACGGTATTGAAATTCACGCGAATTCCCTGAATACCCTGCTTACCGGATCGTTCATTCGCCATCTGCCGCTGTTTGCGAACATTCTCATTGTTTTTTTCGCGACCATGTTGGTGGCGTTCCTCGCCGCACGAATGAAGAATCTTCTGTCCCTGCCAGTGTCGCTGGTATTTGCTCTCTCGCTTTTTTTCACTTGTTCATTCATTTTTGACAATAATCAGATTCTGATAAATTACACCGTTCCGTTTGCCGGCATGGTCTTCTCATATGTCACCATCATTTTGTACCGGTCGAGTACGGAAGAACGGGAAAAGAGAAGAATACGTTCCATGTTCGGCAAGTATGTAAGTCCGGAAGTTGTATCCCAGATGATGGACAACCCGCCCGAGCTTGGCGGAATTGATCGTGAATTGACGGTTTTTTTCTCCGACATTCGCGGATTTACCAGTCTTTCGGAAACACTTACCCCCCAGGAACTGGTAAAACATCTAAATGAATATCTTTCCGCCATGACCGACATAATTCTTGACACGGGCGGAACGCTGGACAAGTATGTGGGCGATGAGATCATGTGTTTCTGGGGAGCCCCGCTCGATGTTCCCGATCACGCCCGTCGGGCTTGCCAATGTGCGCTACTGCAGAGAAAGCGGCTTGCGGAACTTAACGCGGCATGGCCGGAAGAACGGCGGCTCGCGATCGGTATCGGAATAAACACCGGAATCATGACTGTCGGAAACATGGGTTCTGCCGGACGCATGAATTACACGCTCATGGGGGACAATGTCAATCTCGGTGCCCGTCTCGAAGGAACAAACAAGGTTTACGGAACAATGATTATCGTGAGCGAGTATACCTATGCTCAGGTAAAGGATGAATTTATTTTCCGGGAACTTGATACCATCCGGGTAAAGGGAAAAAACCGACCGGTGGTTATATATGAACTGGTGGATGAACGGGCGTGAAGTATCTACGTACAGTCAGAATGGCCGCGATTACCGGATTGCTGGCGCTGATATTTTCCTGCGGTCTGGATGTATTCATTTATTTACACCCCGTTACCTATCGTGATTTTGTACCTTCCCCGGACCCGTTGTTCAATTACTTCAGCTTCCTGACTTCTGATTCCAGGAATCATAACGACGCGGCAGATTACTTCAAGGGTTTTGAAATTTATTACCGTATTTACAATAATTCGGGTACTGCGGCAACAGACCGTTCCCAGATAAACCAGTACAATGAAGATAACCCCTATCTTGCCTATAACTACATTATCAATACCAAAAATTACCGTCGTCTGTTGACGTCCGAACGTACTTCAACACCGCTTATTACCGGTGCGACAACGAACCGTCAGGTAACCGTGCGTCTGGTTCCTTATGTTGACGAAGTTCCTTCGATGTATGTTGATACAACCTATTTGGGTGTTCCACGCAGGAATGTGGACGACGGAATATATTCAGACGCGGCGATTTTTGACTTTGAAGAGATCAATGATGGTGATTCCGACGTGTCCTGGAGTACATGGAATGATACAAACAACAAACAATTGTATGTACAGGCATACGTACTTGCATACGGTTACGATGAATCATACAAACAGCTGTACAGTGAGCTCTTTTACCTCGGTTTTATAACCCTGGAAGAATAAAAAAAAACGCAAGCTGAAAGCTTGCGTTTTCATGGGCGCTGAGAGGCTCGAACTCCCGACATTTTGGGTGTAAACCAAACGCTCTACCAACTGAGCTAAGCGCCCGTAACGAAGATGAGAATACAGAAAATTGACGGGAAGGTCAATACTGCTATCAAAATTGTTGAAAAAAAAACCCGTATTGAATCATGAAAGTACGACAAAAATTCCATCTTCGGGATATACTTGGCGTATGGGTTGCGCCAAATTGTCTACATCTATATATAAATCGATTCTGGTAATGGCGCTTGTTGTCATGTACCCCATAGGCGTTTATGCGGAATCGGTTGCACACCGGTTTGAATCGGATGAACCGGAAACCCGAACGGAAAACATACTGTATCTTGCCGCCGGAACTGCGCTTTCTTCAATCGGTTTTTCCAGTACACGGGAAGCGCGTGGTTCTGATTTCATCCTTCATACCCGATATACACAGCACAATGATGAAATATCAGTACTCTATACTTTATATTCCAATAACGAACGAATTTTATCAGAGAGATCTCTTGTGGCTCCGCTGGATCATCAGCTGGATATCAGGATAGGAGAGACTCTGGCCGAATTATTTGGCGAAGCTGAGGCCAGGGGGTATTCGGAAGACGCAGGAATATCCGATTTGTTTTCCTGGAAACAGGACGCATCGGGGCCTGTTGCGCCGGATCCCCGGTCCTCGCCGGCGTTTGTATTTGAATCGGGCGCGGAAATCGGCGGAGTTGTTTTTTTCGGTGAAAAGGTATCAAGTGAACATACCCAGCTGGAGCAAATGATCCACCATGAAGCGTCAGCGCGCGAGATTGCCGTTCAACGGGAAGAAGAAGCCCTTACTGTGCTTGGACGGGTTTCAGATTTCCGTGACGAGGAAACCGGTCAACATCAACGCCGGATCGGTCGCGTATCCGCGCTTTTTGGCACCTACCTGGGCAAGACCGTTGCTGATCAAAGAAAACTCCTCTACGGCGCGCCCCTGCACGATATCGGCAAGATAGCCATACCGGATGCCATTTTGCAGAAACCGGGACCGCTTACGGAAGAAGAAATGGCCGTAATGAAAACGCATCCCATGATCGGATTTGAGCTCCTCAAGGAAACCCGCGGCAAGTATCTGGCTGAAGGCGCGACAATCGCCTTAACCCATCATGAGAAATGGGACGGGACCGGGTATCCAAACGGCCTTGCCGGTGAAAAGACACCCTTGTCCGGCCGTATAGTCGGCCTCGCGGACGTTCTGGATGCCCTGTTCTCCGAACGGGTATACAAAAGAGCCTGGTCTGTATCCGAGGTTATGGACTATGTGCAGGAACAAAAGGGGAAACATTTCGATCCCCGACTCGTGGATGTATTTCTTGAACACAAGGAACTTTTTTTGCAGGTTCTCCTGGAGAAATGATCCGTTTTGCACTGGACAGCGTTTTTTCTACGATGTAAGGTGATATCATGATAACCCGCACAGATGCACCAATTCTCGAAACTATGAGCCTGTCATTCATGGACTTTCTGCGGTACCCCGACCTGCGTATTCCGGAAAAACAGACAACTTTTATCACGGGGGAAAGCGGTACGGGAAAAAGTACGCTTCTTCGTCTGTTCAACAACTCCGCTTCGTCGGCTTCGGGTTCGATACACTACCGCGGAACAGACATTCTTGCCATTGATCCGGTCTCGCTTCGCCGGACCGTACTGCTGGCAGGTCAGGCAGTTTTTCTCTTTGATGATACCATTGCCGGAAATTTCAGGCAGTATTTTTCGTATCGGGATGAACCGGTCCCGGCGGACGAGAAGGTTCTGGAGTGTCTTTCGGTTTGTCGGGCAGAATTTCCCCTGGATGCTCCGTGCAAGAATCTTTCGGGAGGAGAGCGTCAACGGGTATTTCTGGCGATATATTTGTCCATGGAAAGCGATATTCTCATGCTGGACGAACCCACGTCCGCTCTTGATGAAAAGACGGGAAAAGCCGTCATGAAAAACCTTTCAGACTATTGCCGGGATCAGGGCAGAACGCTGATGGTGGTAAGCCATGATCCGTCCCTCGTTGACCGGTTCGCGGAAAACCGGGTGATACTTACCCGCGGGGAGAATGCATGAATACGATCGTCAAAATGAATCTCGCCCAGTTTTCCCTTATTTACCTTCTTCTCATAATCATTCTCGTCATCATGAAAAAGGCGCGCGTAAACCAGACAAAACTTCTGGTAGTCGCCAGTTTCCGTATGTCGGTTCAGCTCGTGCTTGCCGGTTTCGTTCTTACCTGGATTTTTGAAAACCCGCATCCGCTTCTGACCGTTGCGTACATTGTCTCAATGGTCATTTTTGCCATCCACCGCGTAATCTCGCGTTGTAAACGACTCAATCGCACGTTCAAGATAATCGTCGCCTGTTCACTTGCCGGAACCGGCGTGTCGCTCGTGGCCTATTTTGTAGCCGTGGTTGTCGGTATAAATGTTTTCAATCCTCAATACACCATACCTATAAGCGGCATGATTATCGCGAACTCAATGAACGGAGTGGCGCTCGGGCTGCGTTCATTCACGGAAAATATCCGGGCAAACACCGCACGCATGGATGCGCTCATAAACGCGGGCGTTACCCCGAAGAAGATTCTCCTTCCGTTTGTTAACGATGCGCTTGAGACGGCATTGATTCCCACACTCAATTCGATGGTCGGCATGGGGATAATATCGCTTCCCGGCATGATGACGGGACAGATTCTTTCGGGAACGCTGCCCATGACCGCCATTCTCTATCAGATTGCCATAATGATAGCTATCTGCACTGCGGTGTGTGTAACAGTCTTCACCTCATTGTATTTGGGATACCGTACGATGTATAATAAACGCTACCAGATTCAGGTTTCTTGACCTGCATGCCGACATAAGGATACTATTTTGCCTGTGAAAGAAAAGAATTTGCTCATCGTAAAGGGTGCGCGAGAACATAACCTCAAGAACATAGATATTGAACTTCCCCGGGACAAACTCATTGTCGTTTCGGGGCTATCGGGCTCGGGAAAGAGTTCCCTCGCCTTCGATACCATTTTCGCCGAGGGTCAGCGCCGGTATGTAGAATCCTTGTCCGCCTATGCCCGTCAGTTCCTCGGGCGAATGGACAAACCCGATGTTGATCATATAGAAGGCTTGTCTCCGGCCATTTCGATCGAGCAAAAGAGTACGCACCGCAATCCACGGTCCACGGTCGGAACGGTTACCGAGATTTACGACTACTATCGTCTGCTGTTCGCGAGGACAGGCCATCCGCACTGTCCGGAGTGCGGCAAGGAAATCCGGGAACAGTCGGTTGACCAGATTATCGAGACCATTTTCACGTTTCCGGAAGGAACGAAGTTGCAGCTTCTCGCGCCGATTATTCGGGGCAAGAAGGGTGAACATCAGAAGATTCTGGATGATGCCCGGGCGGCGGGTTTTGTCCGCGCACGGATAGACGGAATGCTCGTCAATCTTGACGAAACGGTACATCTGGAAAAACAGAAAAAGCATACAATTGAAATCGTAGTTGACCGCATTGTTCTCAAGGAAGATGCAAGAAAACGTCTTTCCCAGTCTGTTGAAACAGCTCTGGAAAGTTCCGGCGGCATACTTCTCGTTTCCTGTCTTGAACCGGGCGCGGAAAACGAACACGAGGTGTTTTTTTCGCAGCACAATGCCTGTCCCGATTGTGGAATATCCATTTCTGAACTCCAGCCCCGCCTGTTCTCGTTCAACAATCCGTACGGCGCCTGTCCCGAGTGTACCGGGCTCGGTCTCAAACAGGAATTCGATCTTGATCTCATTCTACCGGACCGATCTCTGTCGTTCGACGAAGGCGCGCTGATACCCTACAATCCCGATTCGGCCTGGAACCGAAGCCGGTTTGAAGCACTCGCGAAAAAATACGGTTTTTCCCTCGCGACGCCCTTTGATAAACTCACCAAAAAGCAACTCGACATCATCTTTCATGGTACCGGGGACGAAGCACTCGATTTTGTGTACCGGAACCGGGAGCGTACGGGTCAGTTCAACTATCATCAGCCCTGGCCGGGAGTTATGGCCGACATGCGCCGGCGCTACAATGAAACCTATTCCGAGTCGCAAAAAGAGTTTTACGAGAAGTTCATGTCTACGCTTGAGTGCGAGCTCTGTCATGGCAAGCGGCTGAAGAAGGAAGCGCTTGCGGTAACGGTGGGCGGCGTGAGCATTTTTGATCTTTCATCTCTTTCAGTCGGAGACACCATAGATTTTTTTGACAAGTTGTCTCTCACGGAAACAGAACAGGAAATAGCCCGACAAATTCTCAAGGAAATCATCGCCCGGCTCAATTTCATGAAAAATGTCGGACTCGACTATCTTTCGCTGGAACGAAAGGCAGCGACGCTTTCCGGCGGAGAAGCACAGCGTATACGGCTCGCGACCCAGATCGGTTCGAGTCTCATTGGCGTGCTCTATATTCTCGATGAGCCCTCGATCGGGCTGCATCAGAGGGACAATCAGCGGCTCATAGACACGCTCCTGTACCTCCGGGATCTGGGAAACACGCTCATCGTGGTGGAACATGACGAGCAAACCTTGCGCACAGCCGACTACATCGTGGATCTCGGGCCCGGTGCCGGCGTACATGGCGGGTATGTTGTTGCGAAGGGAACACCGGAAGAAGTCATGAAGGTCAAGAAGAGTTTGACCGGACAGTATCTCGCCGGGACGCTGACCATGGAAATCCCTTCCGAACGACGGAGCGGAAACGGGCACCAGCTGGTGATTGAAGGTGCGACCGAGCACAACCTCAAGGATATTGCCGCGTCGTTTCCGCTCGGCGTTTTTTCTTGCGTAACCGGTGTATCCGGTTCGGGAAAATCAACACTCCTTTCGGACGTACTCTATCCCGCAGCCTCAAACGCCATCATGCGAACGCATTATTCCGTCGGCGCCTGCAAGAAGATTTCCGGTCTCGAGCATCTGGACAAAGTGATCAACATTGACCAGAGCCCCATCGGCCGTACACCGCGGTCTAATCCTGCGACCTATGTGGGGGTTTTCACGGCAATCCGGGATTTGTTCGCGAACTTGCCGGAATCCCGTGTCCGCGGTTACAAGCCAGGACGGTTTTCCTTCAATGTCCGCGGCGGACGGTGCGAAAACTGTCAGGGCGATGGAACCATTACCATAGAGATGAACTTTCTTCCCGATGTGTACATAACCTGCGATGTGTGCCATGGGCGCCGCTTTAATCGTGAAACGCTGGAAGTCCGGTACAAGGGAAAAAGCATCGCGGATGTACTCTCCATGACCATCGAGGAAGCGGCAGAGTTTTTCGCTCCGATTCCTTCGATCGCCCGTAAACTGGAAACCCTTCTTTCTGTCGGGTTGGGGTACATTCAGCTCGGACAGTCCGCGCTTACCCTTTCAGGCGGTGAAGCCCAGCGGGTCAAGCTGGCGAACGAGTTGTCGCGCCGGAGTACGGGGAAAACCCTCTACATTCTCGATGAACCCACGACCGGGCTTCATTTTGCCGACGTCAAGCAGCTCATGACCGTGATTCACCGTCTGGTTGATCAGGGAAATACCGTCATAATGATTGAACACAATCTGGATGTCATCATGCAGGCAGATCACGTGGTGGATCTCGGCCCCGAGGGTGGTATCCGCGGGGGAACGGTTGTTGCGACCGGTACACCCGAACATATCGCCACGGTTAAAAAATCCTGGACGGGGAAATATCTCCGCGAAATGATGGACCGGGCTCCATGAGAATAAGGATCCGGTTGCTGTTCGCCGTACTGTGCTTCCCGCTCGGATTTGTGGTCGCAAATGAACCGGACAAAACTCCGGTTAAAAGAATTGTTACCATCGAATCTGCCAAATCCACGGAGTATATCAAACGCCCGGAAAGCGAACCATCAAGCGAAAGTGAAGTGACGGAACCTGCCGGGGATACCGCTGAAACCGACATGGATACCCCTGAAACCGACGGCGAGGCAGCTGAAACCGATGTGAATGAATCAGAACCGGTCGTCAGTACCGGAACACCGGGTGCGGAAGTTATACGTCTGCGGGGAAATGTTTCTATTGTGGTAACCGAAGGGGCCTCCGTATCAAAAATACAGGCGGATGAAGTAATCTATGACAAGGAACGTGAAACGCTCGATGCACAGGGTAATGTCCTGTACGAACACACGACCGGCAAACGCGGATTTCAGCGGTTTGAGGGTGAAGCGCTTCTTTTTGACATCAAGAAACAGGAAGGGGTATTTCTCAAGGGTGTTATAACCCGTGACTCCGGAAAACAGGATGGCGACCCCTTTATCGTTCATTCGGAAATGACCGGAAGGGATACGAGTACGACCATTGCGTTCAAGAAGGGCGTCCTCACAACCTGCGACAAAGAAGACCCGCACTGGTCAATCAGGGCAAGCCGGATATGGATGCTGCCGGGTAATGAAATAGCGTTGCTGAACGGAATATTCTTTGTGGGCCCTTTGCCGGTGTTTTATATTCCATTTTTCTATTATCCCGGCGACGAGATGATTTTCCATCCGGTGTTCGGTTACCGTAACCGGGAAGGGTACTTTACACAAACCACCACCTATCTCTACGGAAGGAAGCCCCTGCCGGAAAAAGACAATAAAGGCGAAACGACCTTCGCGGACTTCCTTCAGGGAGATATCCTCAAAGAACAGCGCAGGGAAGGTCTCTTTTTCCGGAATCTTGAGGAAGACGCAAAAGAAGTCAACAAGGATTACTTCAAGATAATGGTAGATGCCTATTCCTCACTCGGATACATGCTCGGATTTGACGGGTCGTTTACTGGAACTGGGTATATCAAAAGCTTTTCCATTCTCGGTTCGATAGGCTTTTCAAAAACCTTGTATGAACCGCAAACCGGTATAACGTATTCAACCTATGATTCCGAAGGCGAAGAACATGAAAACTCCGGGTACCTTTTCGGAACGGAAGTTCCGTTCCGATACCGGTCGGAAATCAAAATGGCCATGGATAAAAAACCTTTTCAGATAAGCATCAATCTTCCTCTGGTTTCTGATCCCAAATATAAAAACGACTTTTTTACCCGGTCGGAAGATCTCAACTGGTTCGACATGCTTTTCGATGAAGATGAAACAACGGACGAGACAACTACGGCCGACGAAACTACCTATTCATGGAATATTTCAGGTTCAATTCGTCCTGATATGACCCTCACCAGTCCCTGGCTTACAACATTTTCCTTCAACACGATAAGCGGTGTTCTTACGTTTAATTCCAAAACCAATCAGACACTTTCAACCGAAGAACAGTTGTATTCTCCGGAGCGTACCTTTTATTATCCGGAAATAATCCGCCCGGAGGTCAGGATGACCCTTGGCGGAACTATTTATTCAACGAACAAGTCTGCAGTCAGACAGAATTCGGGACGGGGAGATACCGGAAAGCTGGAAAATCCGTTTGCCGAACCTGAAGATGATACCAAGGATAAAAAAGAAGAAAAGGAAGACGATAATGATCCGGTCTTTAACCGGATCATGCCCGATCCAGGCCGTATCATTACCTCCCCGCAACCTTTTGGCGGGCATTCATTGAGTTTTACCTGGGGACTTGATCCGTCGTTTATACATGAAACACGGTATGATTCCACAAACTGGTTGAGTACTGCCGATATCGACTGGAACAATTACGCGTCCTTGTATTATCAACTCAAGGCAACAGCGCGTCTCAAAGGAGATTATTCGTACGATGTCAACTTTTTCAAAGTGAACACCGAGCTCAACTTTACAGGAACCTATCAGGAACATCCCTGGCTTTCAGAAGACATATACGATACACCCGAGAAAATAAGTACGGTCAATAAAGCAGACTACATGGCCAGTGTATTCACCCTGAAAAACACCGATACGGCAACGCTGAAGCCTTTTTTCCGGAATCCATATCTGTCGCCAATGTCCGTAAGCTGGAAATTTACCGGTGATCTGCTTCGTCAGGAATTTACCGGAACCGGTGATGAACCAGAGTGGGAGATGGAACCGATTCGCTGGAAAAAGGACTATGTGGATGTCCATGAAACATCCACGGTCGTTGGTGTTGCGATTGGACCCTACGAACAGCGAGTTACCTTTGTAAATTATCTTCCGCCGCTTCTGGATTCTTATTCAGGCGCGCTTTTCCTTTCATGGCTCTATGGGGACCTGAATGTCTCAACACGGTATTTCGAACGGGAGACAGTTGACGATACGGAATGGATATGGGATCCGTTCAGGGCCAGGCTTTCCTGGAAGCTTCCGTACGATATAACGCTTGGACAGGAATATATCTATGATCTGGAGCTTGAACGGCATACGCGTCTGAGTTTTACCGCAGCTTACAAGTATTTTACCGGATATTACACGGTATCGAGTACTATTCCGTACCGAATGGAGACAGGGGCGGGATGGGTTCAGAAAAGTACCGAACAGGAATTCATACCCTCGGAAGCAGGTTTGGCATTCAACAATACATCGAAACCGCTTGTACTCCATGAATGGAAAAACCGGATTGCCCTGCAGGCGCGCATCATATCGAATTTGAAATTTGACTTGGTGAAACTTACCGAATCAAACTTCACCTTCTCCATGGTCCTTACCCTGAAAATCCATGAATTCCTTGACTTTTCCCTGAGTTCAACCAGTACCAATGAAGTTATTGCCCGGTATTTTCAGGATTATATCGATTTGCCTGCTCCCTTGCCGGGTGAGACAAATTTGATAACAGACCTGGTCAAATCGGTGAATTTCTTTGACAATAACGACCGTAAAGAGTCAGGATTCAAATTGAAGAGTCTCAACTTTGAATTGACCCATTATCTGCATGACTGGACCATGAATTTCAGAACATCCATAAAACCTGAACTAAAAGAAGAAGGAAACACCTACCGGTATGAGTTTACACCGATTATTTCATTCATAGTTCAGTGGAAACCGGTTAGCGATATCAAGACGACTGTCCGCAGTGAAGAAGGAGTGTTCTCGCTCAATGACCCGGAAGATGAGGAAGAAATGGCCGGTTTCATTCCCCAGTAATGATGCTTGACGGTTCACGGCTCTTGTATGTACACTCAATTGAGAGGTTTTTTTGGAAACAGGATATACCATTGTTGTCGCAAACCGTGACGCGCTGACCGGACTATGCGGCTCGAACGATGCTAATCTCGGTGCCATCGAAGAGTTTTTGGGCGCTCCGGTGGTAACTCGCGGCAATGAGTTGACCGTTGCGTCTTCGGACCCGGAAATCTGCCGCAAATTCCAGCTGCTTGTTGATGCCGTAATGACCGGTTCTGTCTGTCTCCAGGATAGTGGAGAACTGGTTTCAACGGTAATCAACAGTCTTAAATCTGACGATCCTGCCCGGTTCACCGAGGCGTATATACAGATTCCCCAGGCAATCAGACGGGTATATCCCAAATCCGTACGGCAGGCCGAACTGATGCGTGCCCTGCAGAATAATGAAATGGTTATCTGTCAGGGACCGGCCGGTACGGGTAAAACGTTTATTGCCGTTGCCTACGCGCTCAAGCTCCTGTTAAGCCGCCAGGTACGCAAAATCGTGGTAACGAGGCCGGTTGTTGAAGCAGGCGAGAGTCTGGGGTTTCTTCCCGGAGATCTGGAACAGAAGATTAATCCGTACCTCCGTCCCATCAGAGATGCCATGGATGCGTTGTTGCCTCCGGATGTGTTACGCAAAATTGAAGATTCCTCAATGCTGGAGGTTGCTCCGCTTGCCTATATGCGCGGAAGAAGCCTCAACAACGCGGTAGTTCTGCTTGATGAAGCCCAGAATACCACCACAGAACAGATGAAAATGTTTTTGACAAGACTCGGGGAAAATTCCCGGGCCATAATAACCGGAGACACAACCCAGGTAGACTTGCCGCACCGTTGCGAGTCGGGTCTTGTTTCCGCAACGAGAATTCTTTCCGCCATTCCCGAAATTTCCATCATTTCACTGGAATCGTCGGATGTGGTGCGTAACCCGCTCGTTCAAAAAATTGTGCAGGCATATGAACAGATTAAACAATAACAATCGTTTCGGCAGACTAATCGGCAGTTATCTGCAGCTCCACCTGAACAGTATCATCCTGTTGGGCTCAACCCTTCTTCTGCTGGGAATTGCGTCGTATTTCAGTACCATTGAAGTAAATGGACTGCGGCAGTTAACGCTGTCCGATTTTGAAGTGGGCAGGGTCGCAGACCGGGATGTGGTCGCCAGCAGGGAATTGTCCTATGTTGATGAAGATGCGACCCGAATACGTATTGAAGCGAGAAAAAAACTTGTACCGGCAATTTTCCGGTACGATACTGCCATTTCCATCTCGATGCTCGAACAGTTTACCGCATGTTCAGATTTTCTGGAGGAATTGTACCGGAAAGAACCGGAAAAACAGCAATTCATTCTGGAATTTCAACAGGAGTATCCAGGATTGTTCGATCAGGAATCCCTCGCCCGGCTCCATGCGCTGAAGGACCGATCAACCGTAATAAAAACGGCACGGAATGTTTTCCGCCAGCTGGTAAGTGAAGGAATTGCTGATTTCCCGGATGAGGGAATGGAAGAATTTAACGCGGGTGAAATCGAGATAATTTACACACGGAACGGGCGCGATGAAAGTTCCATAGTTTCACGGAACACGGTAATCCTGCGGGATGCTCTTGAATCCCGGGTTGAAGATACCATGAATTATATGCCGTCACGAAATGTATCCGTATCGTCTGTCATGCTTATACTGGATCCATTCATCCGGGAAAATATATTATTCCAGCGGGATGAAAGTGAACGAAAAATGGAAGCGGAACTGCGGCAGGTACAGCCGGTTATGGTTACCCTGCAAAAAGGTCAGCGCATCATTAAGCGCGGTTTTATCGTAACCGAGGAAAGTTACCGTCAGCTTGAAGCGCTCGCAAAATCCGGCGCACGGCTGAATACACGGAAGTTTTTTACAACAATGGTATGGCTGCTCGTTACGGCACTGCTTTCATTGTTTTTATTTTCCGGGAAAGTGCTCGGCAACCGTCTCGATTTTCGCATGACTACCGTAGTTGCGGTATGTTTTTTCGTGTTGTATCTGGTAACGCTTCTTGCCCGTAAAACGGCGACTCTTTCGCTTTCCGTTGATACCGCCTTTCTCATACCCGCTGCGCTGGTCAGCATGCTTGTTACCATTCTGGTGAACAAACGAACGGCAGTTCTCAATGCGCTCGTGTGCGCCGTCGGTATTTATATCGCAGCAGACTTTACTCCTGCTGCGGCGCTGTTTGCGCTCATTTCGGGTTTTGCCGGAGCTGCCGTGGTACGGATTTCCGGCAAACGGATTGATCTGGTCAAATCTGCCTGTTTTCTGGCAATAATTCAGCCGGTACTCATGGCGGCCATGCTCATGATACATCCGATGACAAACCTCGAACCTTCAACGCTTCTCCTCGGCGCTTCGGCAAACGGTTTCCTGAGCGGAATACTTGTTCTGGGCTTTTTACCCATTCTGGAAACCTTGCTCAATACCTCAACCAGTTTCCGTCTCATGGAGTTTTCTGATCTCAATTCACCCATCATGAAAAAAATGCTCCTGTCTGCTTCGGGAACCTATAATCATTCCATCATGGTCGCGACTTTGGCTGAAAGTGCATGCAGGGAAATAGGTGCCGATCCGCTTCTCGCACGGGTAGGGGCCTATTATCATGATATTGGCAAGATGGATCAAAGCGAATACTTTGTAGAGAATCAGAGCGGACACAACCGACATGTTGACATCAATCCCCGTCTTTCGGCAACGGTTATCCGCTCGCATGTCAAGCAAGGCGTAGAAAAAGCACGACAGCTCCGGTTGCCGCGAGAAGTTATCGATATCATTTCGGAACATCACGGCAATAGCCTGATCAGTTATTTTTACAATGAAGCGGCAAAAACAAGTCCCGATGTGGATCCTGAGGATTTCACCTATCCGGGCATACCGCCAAAAACCCGGGAATCCGCTGTAGTCATGCTCGCCGACGTTGTTGAAGCGGCTTGCAGAACACTCGACAAGCCATCTGTCCCCCGGCTCGAAAAATTCATAGACGAGCTTGTGGATCATAAAATTGAAACAAAACAACTTGATGCATGCGAGCTTACATTTCGCGAAATAGGCATCATCAAGAAAACATTTCTGAAAATACTCGCCGGGTATTATCATTCCCGTATTGAGTATCCGAACCAGAAGGACACAACGGATACTCCGGCAGGGGAGTCTGGCGAACCGGCGAGGATTCAGGAAAAAACACCGTCAAAGGAGAAAGTTTCCCGCAGAACAACGGGGAAACACGCAAAAAATGCCGAATAACATTGATGTACGCTGTAATAATGATGGAGAATACCGGGACTGGATGGTCAATGTGGCTCCCTTTGTGCAAACAGTACTGGACAAGCTCGGCCTGGACCGATGGGAGCTTTCAGTCATGTTTTGTCGTGATGACTATATCGCTGAACTGAACAAACAATACCGTTCCATTGAAGGTCCAACCGACATTCTTTCTTTTGAACAGGGTGATGAATATGTGGGTGACGATAATGAAACCTGGTTCACTGCAGGAGATCTGGTAATCAGTATCGATTCTCTTGCAGATAATGCGAAACAGTTTTCTGTCAGCGAAAATGAAGAGCTGAAAAGACTGCTGATTCATGGTATCCTTCATCTGAATGGAATGGATCACACGACAAATGATACGGACGAAGAAATGCTGCAAGTTCAGGAAAAAATCCTTACCGGTTTTTCAGGCGAGGTTATCATAAAGGATTAGCTGATGGGGTTATTTACAAAATTGTTCGGAACAAAAAACAGTCAGTCCGTTGTAACACTGCACACCGGACTGGACGATGAGCTCAACGAAGAAAAGCGCGACATGATTCGTGGCATTGTTGATCTTTCCGAAACTTCGGTAAAGGAAGTCATGGTTCCGCGTATTGATGTCGACTTTATTCCCATAGAAACCCGCGGAGAAGATCTTATAGGCAAAGTAACCGAGAGCGGCCATTCGCGGTTTCCCGTATACAAGGAATCAATCGATAATGTTGTCGGTATTCTCTATGTAAAGGATCTTCTTTCCCTGTTAAACCGCAAGGAAGAAATAGATCTTGAAAAGATTGTACGGAAACCTTTTTTTGTACCGGAATCAAAACGGATTGATGCACTGCTTCGCGAGTTCAAACGGCGTCACGTGCACATTGCGATTGCCATTGATGAATATGGCGGTGTATCCGGAATCGTGTGCATGGAAGACATCATCGAAGAAATTGTAGGTGATATCCAGGATGAATTCGACAACGAGCGTGAGGATATTCTTCCGATTGGTGAGGGAGTATGGCTCTGCGACGCGCGGATGAGTCTCGATGAGCTTGACGAGATTTTTGCTGGAGAAATCGGCGATGACGAGGAATTTGAAACCCTCGGCGGATTTGTTTTTGATCTTTTCGGGAAAATTCCGGTGAAATACGAAAAGGTATCCTGGAAGAATTTTGATTTTATCATTCAGGATATGGAAGGCCACAAGATAAATACGGTAAAAATAGTTACGAAAAAGGAAGCTTGACCATGAAAAGACAGGGATGTATTGCAGGTTTTTTTCTCATGATTTCAATCCTCCTGCATGCTGATCCTGTATCCCTCGTCGCTTTGGCACGGAACCATCAGGCTGATGAAAACTGGTTCACGGCCATAGAAAACTATCAGGAAGCATTGCGGGAGAACCCGTCGTTTTTACTGGCATGGCACGGCATGGCTGAATGTTTTTATGCCCTCGGAGAATATGATCAGGCACTCTCCCATGTAGACGAAGCACTCCGGTTACGAAAGGATGATCCGGAGCTGATGAATCTCAAGGGATTTATCAGTATCGGCCGGGGAGAAATAGCCGAAGCCTCCGCACTTTTCTCAAAAGTTCTTTCCGCTTGGCCCAATGACATTGAAGCCCGTTTCGGTCTCGCCGAAATAGAACTCCATACCGGACGGATATCATCCGCGTCCGGCTTGTACCGCGAAGCGCTCGCACGCAATCCTGACAATCGTAAAGCGCTTCTTTCCCTCGCGCTTTTGAGTCAGGAATCCGGGAACCGCGCAGCTGCCCGGGATTATCTTGAAAAGGCATTGCAGTACCACGGTGAAAATCCGCAGGTTTTTTATTTTGCCGCGTATATTGCAATTCTGGATGGTCGTACCGACGAGGCTGAGCGGCAGGTTCGCCGAGCGCTTTCACTGAAAAAAAATTATGACGAGGCCCGTGAACTGCTTGCGGTGATTCTCTACCGCTCACGCCGGTATTCCGAGGTTATATCGGTTTGCGATGAGCGCATCGCAGACAAACGAAACCGATCAAGCGCCTGGTACATGAAAACCCTTGCTCTTGAAAAACTCGGTATCCGGGAAGACGCCCTCGTTTCCGCTCGTACCGGACTCGAGGTCGCTCCTGAAGATGACATACTCCGTTCCCTTACCGAAATGATCATCATTGACGGACTTCCCTTTGAAGACAGCCGCAGACGTGTATGGAGCGCCTGGCATGGGGAGCGGGCAAAACTTTTTGAACAGAAAAATCTTTCGGATCAGGCACTGTATGAATATCGACGCGCGCTCAAACTGTATCCGGATGATGCGGAAACCCGGTATTCCTACGCCCGTGTTTTGTTGTCCCGCGGATATCCCGCGCAATTTTATTCACAACTTGAGTTTATCCAGTCGCTCGGAAAGAGCACTACCACCATCAATGACGCACTGGAATCGTACGGACGGCTTCTGTCCACAAGCGTACATCGCACCTGGAACATTGATCCGCTCTATCTGGACAAGGCGCATACTTCTATCGGTCTTTTCTACCGTAATGATCCGGCAAACGTGATGCATCCCGATTCCGAGCGGATTACCGCATCCATGCTGGCACAAGCTTTTTCCTACAATCCACGCTTTGTTGTTCACGAAGCGAAAAGTCCCGTTCAATCCTATTCAGAAGCATTCCGTCTATCCCGTGAACGTGGCGACGACTATTTCATAATGCTGCATTACAATGAAAATGATCGTGATGTCCGCCTTGTTGCCGATGTGCATGTTTCTTCAACGGGAACCAAAGCGGACTCCTTTTCGGTGTTCAGAACCGGCAACGACCGGTATCCGAATGCCCTGCGGCGAATGACCCAGGTGCTTGTTTCTTCGTTTCCCCTGCGGGGAACACTGCTTAAACGTTTGCAGGGAGACGCCGTAATAGACCTGGGCAGGGCAGACGGGGTAAACAAGGACGCCGTGTTCGATATTGTTGACGCCAGAAAGCTACGGATAGCCGGTGGGGAAATAGCCCTGGTTTATGAAAAAGACGCCGTTCTGGGAACCTTTACCGTTACCGTACCGGACGAAGAACTGTCCGGTGGCACAGTAACCCGATCCGGTTTTTATGACCGGATAAACAGCGGTGATGCCGTCGTCCTGGTACCCGAAAAAGATGAAGCCGCTAATCAAACGGACAAGGAACCGGAACAAAAAACATCGCCTGCGCTGTTCAAGCTGGTTCGTCAGATCCGTTAATCGGTTTCCACCATTTTATCCAGTGTATACTGTATCCACTCCATTGACTGATTGTAGTAACGGTCCTGTGCAAGAAGGAATTCCAGCAACGCTTCCGGGTACTTGCCGGTGAAATATCTGGCCTCTCCTATGTAAAATCGCGCTCGTGCCGCAGTTTCCGGTGTTCTGCGGATGGCAAGAAACTTTTGCAGTTCCTCAACCGCCTCATCCCAGTTTCCGGGGAAAAAGGTTTTTTCCAGAATGGTGCGCAGCGCGAGCGATTCCCCGCCCGAACCGGTGTTCAAGTCCATGGTAAATACATACGGTACTCGTTCCGTGTGTACGGTTTTCCGCGACAGTGAAACAATGTTGGCAATGAATCGTTCCGTTTTTCTGGAGAATGTGAGCACCTGGCGCCGAGGTTTATTGCCGGGATTCAGCCAGGGAAGGGGCATGGATCGAAGCGGAGGCACTACACCGCGCTGAATACGGGAGAATTGGGCTGAAATTTCAACCGGAATCCGGTTGGTATTCCCCCCCGGAACAAAAACTGGTGAGCCCGATCGAAGTGACGGTTCATCTATAACAGCGTAGTAACAGGGTACTCCGGGGACCGGATAATCAACGAACGGGGTTCCGTCATCCGGTATGGTTGCGACCAGTATCGCGGACACAAGACTGTCGGTACCGGTAAACGGTCTCGTTGAACGGTACACGACCAGATTCTTTCCGGAACGTGAAGAATTCCATGTAGCGATTACCGCGTCGTTACGGGTAACCGTATCAAATCCGGAGATAGTAACCGGAAGTTCGGGAGCTTTGGATTCTGCAAGTACCGGTACCAGCATGGAATTGCTCGCCGGAAGGAAAAAATCGTAATTGGTTCCATTCTCGTCAACCGAAAGCACCGCGTAATACCAGGGACCCGGTGTCTCTGGAGTATCCCGGTAAGATGTTTGTGTGTAGGGAAGTTCGGCAATGCGCTGTACGGACAGATAGTTCGCCGCGGTTACCGGACGGTCGGATCGCAAAATAATGCTGGTGCCGGTAATACCGGCTACCGGTTCCCAGGCGAGAAGTACGTCTCCACCGTCGGTTTTTGCCGAAAGCTGCGAAACCACCGGGGGAGGGGGAACATCCTCGTCAATTCCGGGTAAATCCTCCGCAAAGAACGCGGAGGACATGAATGCAAGGATAACGGCAATGAAACGAATTTTCACCTGATGTGTCATACAATCATTTTCGCAGTTAATTGATGATTTGACAAGATAATTTCTTTCCCGTATGCTTACATCCATGTTTGTTTCAGTCGTACTTGATCCCGGAGGAGAAGAATCCGCCCGTCAGCTTGCCGAGATGCTTGCCACCTACGGTTTTGAGAAAGCGCAGCGGGCCTGCTGGGAATCAGCAACCATCAACGAAAAAACACTCGCAAAACTCAAACAGGATATTGACCGGATAACCGACTATTATGATTCGGTTCGGTTGTACCAGTTTCCCGTGGAAGGTAGTTTTGCCGTAACTTATTTGATGAAAAAGACCTGTAAACGGATAGTAATCAAACCACCTGCCGGCGCACACCGTCCGGCGCGATAAGGAGTCTCACCATGTTGCTGCAAGAGTTCAAGGGTCCCATAGCTGAAGTTAAAGCACAAATTCTCGAAGTATGGGGGCGTCTTTGACCCTGATCAGATACGAAAACTGATTACCGAAAAAGAAGAACTTTCTTCAACCGAAGGCTTCTGGAACGACCAGAAAAAAGCGGAAAAAACAATGTCCGATCTCCGTTCTCTCCGAAACAGAATAGATCCGTGGGAAGAACTCCTCGAAAAGGTTCAGGATCTTGAAGCACTTTTCGAGTTGGCCGAAGAAGCCTCCGATGATTCAATGATACCCGAGCTGGAACAGTCCCTGGACGCGGTAAACCGCGATTTCGAGAAACTTTCCATTCTCAACATGATGTCCGATGAAGTGGACCGGAACAGCGCATTTTTGACCATTCATGCCGGTGCCGGCGGAACCGAGGCCTGCGACTGGGCGCAAATGCTTGCCCGGATGTATGTCCGGTGGGCCGAGCGCAGGGGATACAAGGTTGATACCGTTGACATGCTTGAGGCCGACGGTGGTATTAAATCGATAACCTATCAAATTTCCGGCGAGTATGTTTTCGGATACCTCAAGGGAGAAGCCGGCGTCCACCGTCTGGTGCGGATCAGTCCCTTCGATTCGGCGGCCCGGCGTCATACTTCTTTTACTTCCGTATATGCGTTTCCCGTTCTTGATGATACAATAGAGGTCGATGTACGTCCGGAAGATCTCCGGGTCGATACGTATCGGGCAGGCGGCGCGGGCGGACAACATGTTAACAAGACGGATTCCGCCGTCCGTTTTACCCACTTGCCAACCGGAATTGTTGTCGCCTGCCAGACCGAGCGAAGTCAGCTCATGAACAGGCAGACGGCCATGAGTATCCTCAAGGCACGGCTCTATGAGTATTACCGCGAGGAAAAAGAAAAGGAAAACATGAAGTTCGCGACGGAAAAGAAGGATATTTCCTGGGGCAACCAGATACGATCGTATGTTTTTCAACCCTATACCATGGTAAAAGATCACCGGACAAAACACGAATCAGGAAATATTCAGGCGGTAATGGACGGTGATCTTGATCCGTTTATGGAAGCCTGGCTCAATATGAAGTGGAAGGGCAAGCCCCTGGAAGGAGAAGAAGACGATCTATGATCGCCATTGTGTGTCGTTCAAGCTATCTTGCCTCAACAATGTCTGCAATGCTCTGCGGAGAACGGTCCATGTGGTTTGGTACGGATGATACGATGCCGGATCCCCGGCGCCGTCTTTCGGATGCGCTTGTGAAAAACCGGGTGTCGGTTGTGTTTTATGAGCCATCTTTCTTCGTAGATCCCGCTCCCTATCGTACAATGAGTCCATCAACACGTTTTGTTGTTCTTGCCGGCCCCGGCGAGGAGTCGTCAGGAAGGGATGCTCTTGCGTTCGGAGCGGCTGCAATGCTCGCAAAACCGGTTGATACAGGGGCGGTGAACGGGGTTTTCCAGCTTGTTTCGGTCTGATACATCGTTAACGGTATTGATCCTCACGGCCGTATTGTCGGTTTGTTTCTCCGCGCCGGTTTTTTCCGCGGAACGGGAGACATGGGTTCTCGCAGCCGAACCTTTCTCGACCAAGGATGTACCTGAAGTGTATCAAACACATGCGGAAGTTCTTCCCCGCATGCTCCTTTCGTATCTTGGTCGAATAAGCGCACGTAATGTATTACCCGATGAAACACAGTCAAGAAAACTCCAGGAACTGAATGATAGTCGCATACAGTATCTTCTGGAACGAAACGAACTTGAAAAATCTCGCGATGTTCTTCTGCTCAGCGACGCGACGCGCGCGTCCAAAAAGAAAAGCCGGAGAGATCTGGATAAAAAAATTGAAGAAAAAAACGTTCTGATAGCCGAAACGGAAGAGGCCATCCTTCGTCAAAAAAACGAGGACAAAATAGTCGAAGAATCCCTGAAAGATCTTGTTCTCTGGAAAGACGGAAAGGAACTGTACAAACCGATGGAAAAGGTATCTCTCGCCCGCTCCCTTGCCAAAGACGGAATCTCCGGACTTGTTTCCGGCACCATCGAAGATATTGGCGGCTATTTGCTGATATCGGTAACGCTCGATACCGGGTATGGAAAAACACGCGACATTTTATTCCGCGAAGCCATGCCCTATGACGGCGTTGAGGAAATACTCGGCCGGTTAACAGCCCGACTGGTTCCGGAATTATCAAATCGGCGGCCGGTAACCGTTACATTTTCCATAGAACCGCCTGAAGCAAAACTCTTCATTGATGAACGGCTTGTCCCGGATCATACGGCGCCCGTAACCCTTTTTTCCGGCGAACATGCCATACAGGTTTCAGCGCCAGATTATGAAACAGCGGAACGGACAGCCAGTTTTGATACACTTGACCGTTACACCGTATCTGTAGCCCTTAAACCCTTGCAAACGGTAATAGTCGCATTTGAAACGGGTGAGCGCGGAGCCGATGTTTTTTTTGAGACGCGGCATTTCGGGACAACTTCTTTCACCGCAGAAATTCCGGCAAAAACACTGATAGGAGAAGCTCTTCATGGAGATGCAAGAACCTACTTCATTCATGAATATACAGATACAACAGAAGGAACACGATCAGTCATCATTCCTGTCAACCGCGTCAACACGGAACAACGCATAGAACGCCAGCGTAAAGTGCTCTACTGGTCGCTGGGTTTGCTGTACTGTTCATTGCCGGTTTCAATGATTTCCCGGGGTATTGCGATGAACAAGATGCAGGCATACAATGACGGCAGAATTGAACCGACGCAGGAAAATATCGATGAAATCAACAACTGGGTCATGGTTTCTGATATCAGCAGGGGCGTTTCAATCGCGCTCGGCGTCAATTTTCTTTTTCAGCTTGTCAGGTACCTTATCGCGGCTGATCAGACAATTCCCAAGTACACGATAGAACACTACAAGGAGTAAGGGCTTCCATGGCAAACAAATCATTTTCAGAAAATCTCCGCAACCTCTTCGGTATGCACCAACAGCCTGATGAATCATTTTTTGAAGACCTGGAAGACACGCTTGTTGAGGGAGACCTGGGAGCACGTACTGCGTACGCCATAGTTGAGGAGTTGCGGACCGTTTGCCGTTCGCACAACCTCTCCGGACGGGATCAAATAACCGCAGCGTTGACCGATCTCCTTTCACCCTGGGCACAGGAATATCATTTTGAAATTCCCGACGGGAAAGTTTCACTCATTATGGTATTCGGGGTAAATGGCGTGGGGAAAACGACAACCGTCGCAAAAATGGCATCTCATTTCATTTCGAAAGGAGTTTCCCCGATTGTTCTTGCCGCCGCTGATACCTTCAGAGCCGCGGCAATTGAACAACTTCAGCATCATGGTGATAAAACCGGCTGCCGGGTAATTGCACATCAGCATGGCGCCGATCCTTCGGCCGTGGTTTATTCTGCGGTAGATGCCGTACGGTCAACGGGGGGAGGGCTGGTTATCGCCGATACCGCCGGCCGCCTCCATAACAAGGAAAACCTCGTTCGTGAGCTTCAGAAGATTGACCGGACCGGATCGGGACGGGCAGACAGCGGGTGCTATAAAAAGGTTCTGGTACTCGATGCCACGACCGGCCTGAACGGTCTGCGCCAGGCAGAAGTATTTCATGAACACATCGGTATCGACGCTCTTGTACTGACAAAATACGATTCTACCGCCCGCGGAGGAACCATTCTCAGTGCCGGTAAAGAGTTGTCCATCCCGGTAGCCTTCATCGGCACGGGAGAAAAGTATCAGGATCTGGAGACGTTTGACGCGAAACGGTACATACGTGAATTCCTCGGAGACACATCGCGGTGAAAAACCTGTGTCCCGTACTCCTTTTTATCATGTTTTCCGCCATCCCGCTTGCCGGACAAGACAGCGGAACCTACACCCATACCGGGCTGGACGGGATTATTCTTGCAAAGTCGGACACCTGGTACTACGAGGAATTCGATACCGCGGGCCGCCCGGTGGAAGGGGTTCGCTGGGAAAAGAATGAAATAGTTGAAAAGACTACCTGGAGCTATTTTGACGATACGCAGCGGATACGTCAGTCTGTAACTACAACAGATGAGCTGATAACGGAAACCAGGTACGACCGCAATGGCAATGTGATCGAGATACGGGAAACAATCGTGCCTCCGGAGGAGGGCGACGAGGAAGTGAAACCTGCTATGGCAGAATCACGGGAAAAAGCCGAACAGAAGGACCGTGAACGGGTTATCACCTATTCCTATGATGAACGGAACCTTTTACGGGAAACCCTGACCCGGCAAGGCACCGTACTGATAAAAACAAGGTTTGACTATCAGGACGACGGATCATTATCCGAAAAAACCGTATTCAAAAACGGCGAATTGACCATACGCTACGTGTACCGTGACGAAGAAAACTGGACTGAAACCGTCTATCATGACGATCTGGTGGTATTGACCGTTGTATATCAGAACGGCGAACGTACAAGGATTCAATATGAAACATGGTAGATCATGGATAGGGTATATCGCGTTACGATTCGGATTCGCGGATTCCCGGGGAAGGAGTGCAGCGACCAGCGTTCTTTCCGCAGCCGGAATCGGGTTCGGCGTAATGACTCTCATCGTCATACTTTCCGTGATGAACGGATTCCAGATGGGATACATCGACAGCATTCTCGAGGTAAGCTCTTACCATGTCCGACTGGAAGGCGGAGAGGACGATATACGCAGAGCTGCAGGGCTGCCGGGCGTACGGACTGTTATTCCTTTTTCTGAAAATCAGGTACTCGTTCAGGGGAATTACGCACGACAGAGCGGCGCGCTCCTCCGGGGACTCCCTCCGGACGTTCTGGATCGTGATGCGCTTTTTTCGCACTATATGACGGTTCAACGGGGTACCTTTTCCCTTTCAGAGGAAGGATCGGTTGTCCTGGGTACCGAACTTGCCCGTCAGCTCGGGGTACAGGTTGGTGACATCATTTCAATTGTTGCGGTTTCCGGTTCTTCCGAAAACGATCTTTTCCCCGAAAACGCAGAGCTTACGGTGAGTGGAACCGCAAAGACCGGATACTACGAAATTGACAGCAGCTTCGCGTTTGTTTCAACAGAAACCGCCGCCCTGTTCGGCGTGAACCGCATCAATAAAGCCGGAGTAAAGCTTTTTGACCGGAACGCGGACGCCAGGTTCATGTCTCAGGTAGAACAGTCGATTCCCGGTCTGCATGCGGAATCCTGGAGAAGTTTTAACCGCTCATTTTTCGGAGCCCTCAGGGTAGAAAAGAACATGCTTCTCGTTCTTGTCATTCTCATTTTCCTGGTCGTCATGGTAAACATTTTTCATGCCATGCGGCGTTCCGTTTATGAACGCCGTGAAGAAATAAGCATACTTTCCGCGCTCGGCGGGCATCCCCGTGCAATTCAGCGTATTTTCATGTTCAACGGTTTCGGGATCGGGCTCGCCGGCTCGGTTACCGGACTATTGTGTGGTTTGTTTGTTGCCGCCAACATTAACGGGGTATTCACGCTTGCCGAATATATGGTCAACAGTGTCAGCCAGTTCCTGGAAGCACTATTGCTTTCCGATTCTTCCGAAGGGTTCTCGCTGTTCAGCCCCGAGTATTTCTATATGCAGGAAATTCCTGTACGGATATTTTTCGGTGAAGTTTTTTTTGTCTTTGTGTTCGGACTCTTTTCGGCGACCGCCGCCGCCTGGATTGCGAGTCTCAAAATTGCGTCAATGAAGCCTGCGGAGGTTTTACGATATGAATAAGCCCGTTTTGATAGTGGATAAACTGACCCGTTCGTTTGAAACCGCCGCTGAGCGCTTACTCATTCTGGATGAACTTGACCTTGTCGTTCCCGAAAAAAACAGGATCGTCATTCTTGGCGAATCCGGATGCGGAAAAAGCACCCTGCTCAACATCATCGGCGGTCTTGAAAATCCCGGCTCAGGGTCGATAACGGCCGGTCCGTTCAAGGTTGATCGTCTGGATGAAGCCGGGCTCGCGCAGTATCGCGGAACCTTTGTCGGACTGGTATTCCAGTTTCACTATCTTCTCAAGGATTTTACCGCGGTTGAGAATGTCATGCTTCCGGCATTCATGCAGGGTGTGAAAAAACGCGAGGCGCTCGAACGGGCAAAACAGCTGCTTTGCGATGTGAAACTTGAACACCGTATGGACCATTATCCGGCACAACTTTCGGGCGGCGAGCGACAGCGGGCTGCGGTTGCGCGCGCGTTAATCAATCAACCCTCGCTTGTTCTGGCAGATGAACCGACCGGAAACCTTGACCCGGCGAACTCGGATACCGTCATGGACTTGCTGTTTTCCGTCATATCAGATTACGGCAGTACGCTCATCATGGTTACCCATGATCAAAACACCGCCTCCCGTGCAGATTCAGCCTACCGGCTGGTAAACGGAAAGCTGGTTTTACAATGAGAACCGCTGTTTCGCTTCGTTTGGCATTGTCTTTTCTCGGAATGGGTTCCCGGAAACAGGAATCGCACGCGAGAAAGACTTTGTACGGAGCCATAGCGGGAATAGCAGTATCCATAATTCCCCTGATACTGGTTCTTGTTGTTTCTGACGGCATGATCGAGGGGATAACAAGCCGTCTTGTAGAGCTCTCTTCATCACATATACGTGTTATGGATTATTATCGTACATCCCGGGAATCCGGCACGGCCGCTGATTTTTCACAGTTTGCGTATTCCCTCGTCAACACGAATTCGGGCGGAACAATTACCCATGCATGGGGAGAACGGGAAGGCATGGCACTGGTTGTTGGCAAAGACGCACGTTCCGGTGGTACGATACGAGCGGTAGATCCATCCTGGTTTTCCGGTGAGAATCCGGCCATGTCGATTCTGGAAACAGTGGAAGGTCAGCGTCTACTCGCAGGGTCACATGATGCCGTTCTGGGGGAAAAGATCGCCCGGGACCTCGGGTTGAATGTGGGAGACACGTTCCGGCTGCTCACGTTCAAAACCACCGACGGGGGAAGAAGAGTACCCCGATTCACGCGTTTTACCCTGACCGGTATTGTTTCTTCCGGATATCAGGAACTGGACGCCTTGTGGGTATTCATACCCCTAGAGACCGGCTTCCAGATACTTCCGGAAGAATCTTCAAATACCTTTATCAATGTACGCACAAGCAATCCGTTCGGGACTATTGAACGATCACGAATCGAAGTACTCAAAATGCTCCCTGACGGCTTCCGGGTGTATACCTGGAAGGATTTGAACCGCTCCCAATTTCATGCCTTCACCACAACAAGGACGCTTCTTCTTTTCATCATGTTTTTGATATTGTTCGTTGCTTCGGTGAATATTTCTTCGGCACTGGTCATGTTGGTCATGGAACGCCGGAAGGAAATCGCAATAATCAAAAGTGTTGGCGGTTCACCCGCAACCGTGAGTTTCGCGTTTCTTTTGGCGGGGTATTTTACGGGGTTTTGTGGTATACTGGCCGGGTTGCCTGTCGGTGTACTTTGTGCGCTTCATGTGAATGAACTGCTGGCCTGGCTCGAGCGAGGGATCAACACTGCCAACAGGTTCTTTCATTCTCTCGCCGGAGACCCTGATACAATGCCGGTACAATTACTCGATCCTGCTTTTTATCTGGAGAACATTCCGGTAACGGTACGGTTCAGGGAGTTGTTTTTGGTTGCGGCGGGAACACTCGTGCTTTCCGTCCTGGTATCACTGCTTCCGGCAATCCGGGCCGGCCGTGAAAAGCCGCTTGATACCCTGAGGAAATTTTGATGAAATGCGATATTTGCCGCATACGTACGGCCGTAATCTTTGTACAGCAGGTTTCCCGTGATTCCTCCGTTGAGCTGCACCTGTGTGAACAGTGTGCGAGGGAACGAGGTTTTTCCACAACAGAAAACAGGATAGATATTTCCCTTGGCGGCCTTTTTTCGGATGTACTGGAAAAAAAGGACCCCGGCAGTGAAGACGCTAATACCTGCCCGAAATGCGGATGCACCCTTGATACTATCAAAAAACACCGGAAAACCGGATGCGCGGAATGTTACAGTCATTTCCGGGCGGAAATTATCGCATTGCTTCGTCAGGACGGAGTTGAATATGCCTATACGGGACCGCTTCCCGGCAAGAAAGACGGGGAAGCGGAGCGGCCGTCGGCCGAACAGCTCCGCCGGGAACTTCAGCGTGCCATTGAACGTGAAAACTACGAGCTTGCGGCATACTACCGGGATCATTTAAAATTACTGGAGCAACATTGATGCTTGATCGCTCTGTCCCGGCCGATGCCTGGTATACCGAAGAAGGACAGGACAATGATGTTGTTCTGTCCAGCAGGGTCCGTGTTTCCCGGAATCTTGACGGATTTCCCTTTCCCCTCGCCATAAAGGCCGACGATGCCGAGCGGGTTCAATCATTGGTATTTGACGCGTTCAATCATCTGGATAATCCCGACCAGTATCAAATTCTCCAGATGTCAAACCTGGACGCTCTTGGTAGGCGGATACTTTCCGAACGGGGCGTTATTGAAGCCGATTGCGGTAATGAGCCCTGGCGCGGGCTCATTGTGCGAAACGACGGGGTAGTGTCTGTTACGGTGAATATGGATGATCATGTACGAATATCCGCGTTTTCAGCCGGTCTGTCCCTGTATTCATGCAATAAGTCGGTCCGAACCATGGAAGAACTGCTCCAGAAAAAACTTGATTTTTCTTCCCTGCCGGGATTTGGCTATCTTTCTTCAAGCCTGTTCTCCACCGGAACGGGACTGAAAATCTCTGCGCTGGTTTGTCTGGAAGGTCTTGCGCTGAACGGTCTTCTTGACCGGATAATCCGTGATTTTCTCGCAAACGGATTTGTCCTGAAAGGGTTTTACGGACAGCAAAACGGATTGTCCCTCGGTTGTCTGTATCAAATCTCGAATCTTTCGGCGTCCCGGGGAGACAGTGATTCCCAGTTGTTAATCATGAATCAGGCGGTATCAAAACTGGTAAGCCTTGAACGTAAAAGCCGATCTGAACTGCTCCGCTCAAAACCAACCGTAATGGAAGACACCATTTTCAGGGCAATTGTCACGGCAAAATACGCCAGACTGCTGCCATTCGCAGAGGCCATTGAGCTCATCAACAAGATAAAGCTTGGCGTTAATCTGGCTCTGATACAAGGGGTGGGAAATCATGAATTAACCGCACTCCTGTACCGGATTCAAAACGCTCATTTGCACTTTGTTCTTTCAGGCGATAGTATTACTATAGAGAGTGATATTGTCTCCGAAGAGACACGGATGGACCGCTTGCGGGCAATGATTGTTCAGGAAGTGCTCAAAGACGCCGATATCAGGGAGAGGAGAGGATAGTGTTCAAGGGTCTTTCACAACGCGCACAAAAATTGCTAACCATGCTCAGCCAGGAAGAAGCAAAGCGGTCAAATGCCGATCAGCTGCTGCCCGAGCATGTTCTTCTCGCCATGATTCATTCATCGGACGGAACCGGTTTTTCCGTGCTGCAAAAAATGCGAATAAATCTGCTTTCTCTTCAGTTGCAACTTGAACAGGCCCTGCCTCCCCGGGCAGGAACAATAGTGTTCGGCGACATCCCCCCGTCACGGCGGCTGAGAAGCCTTCTGGACGCCGCTTCCATCGAAGCGAGAAGTCTCCGGCACGACTATATCGGTACCGAACATATTCTGCTGGCCTGCGTGCGTGAACCGCAGAGCGCTTCGTTCCTTTTCTTTGAGAAAGAATCAATTTCCATAGACGAAATACGCAGCACGGTCCAGGAACTCACGGCAACCCGGGATACTTCGCTCATTACCCGGCAAAAACGTCCTTCTCCCGGAGAAGCATCCCAGCCGCAGCGGAATGCAAGTCTTCTGAATGAGTACAGTCAGGATCTTACCCGCATGAGCCGGGAAGGCCGGCTGGACCCGGTTATCGGCCGGGAAAACGAAATAAAACGTGTCGTACAGATCCTCTCACGCCGAAACAAGAACAATCCTGTGCTTATCGGAGAACCTGGCGTCGGGAAAACCGCCATTGTGGAAGGGCTCGCCGAACGGATAGTGTCAGAAAAGGTTCCCCGCAATCTCATCGGAAAAAAACTGCTGGTGCTCGATCTTGCATCCGTTATCGCGGGAACAAAGTATCGCGGCGAATTCGAAGAACGTCTCAAACGGATCATGAAGGAAATAGCCGAAGACGGCACCATCATTTTATTTATTGACGAACTGCACACCATTATCGGAGCGGGCGGCGCGGAAGGCGCAATGGATGCGTCCAACATGCTCAAACCGGCGCTTGCCCGGGGAGATCTCCAGTGTATCGGAGCGACGACCCTTGCCGAATACCGCAAATATTTCGAGAAAGACGCCGCCCTGGAACGCCGCTTCCAGACCGTCAAGGTTCAGGAACCCTCGGCGGACGATACCCTGCAGATCCTCGCAGGAATAAAAAACCGGTATGAGCGCCATCATCATGTGCGGTATACCGACGATACTCTTGAGACAATCGTATCCCTTTCGGGCCGTTATCTCACCGACCGTTTTTTCCCGGACAAGGCGATAGACATTCTTGATGAAACCGGCGCCATGAAAAAAATCGAGGGAGACATCAGACCCTCTGAACTGGAAGAACTGGAAGAGAGAATTGCCGCGCTCGGCAGGGAAAAACGGGAACTGGTTCAGAACCAGGACTACGAGCGGGCCGCTCTGGTTCGCGATGAAGTACGAAAGCTCCGCGATGAACTCGAGAAAGTACGGGTAAAATGGCAGCATCCGGATTCCCTCGACATACAGAACGTTACTCCGGAAGATGTTTGCTCGGTCATATCGGTTATCACTGGCATTCCCGCGAGTTCACTGAACGAAGCGGAAAGCGCCCGGCTGGTGCATCTTGAAGACGAACTTCACCGGACCGTTGTGGGACAGGATACGGCGATATCGGTCATTTCGAGCGCCATCAGGCGATCACGCGCTGGAATTTCCTCCACAAAACGGCCGCTCGGCTCATTCATATTCCTCGGTCCGACCGGTGTCGGAAAAACCCTGCTCGCAAAAACCCTGGCGAAATTCCTGTTCGGGAAGGAAGAGTTGCTGGTCCGGATAGACATGAGCGATTACATGGAAAAACACAATGCCTCGCGGCTTGTAGGAGCCCCTCCCGGATACGTCGGTTTTGAGGACGGGGGCGTGCTCACCGAAAAAATACGCCGAAACCCCTATTCGGTTGTCCTTCTCGATGAAATTGAAAAAGCGCATCCGGAAGTCTTCAACCTTCTCCTGCAAGTACTCGAAGAAGGCGAGCTCAAGGACAACCTGGGACATACCGTAAACTTCCGCAACACGGTCATCATAATGACAAGCAACGCCGGTGCCCGCCTGATAACACGGGAAAACCGTCTCGGCTTTTCAGCGGACGGCGGGGAAGGGTTGCTCGATTACGGCGACATTCAGGCAAGCTCGATGAGCGAACTCAAGCGCATGTTCAGTCCCGAATTTCTGAACCGGGTGGACGATATTGTGGTGTTCAATGCTCTCTCGAAACCGGAGGTATCCGCCATACTCGATCTGCAGATTGCGGAACTCTCGGAACGTCTCGGAGAACAGGACCTCACGATTGAACTTAGTTCAACCGCACGGAATTATCTTGTTGCTAACGGGTATGAACCGTCATTCGGAGCCCGTCCCATGCGCCGTTTGATACAACGGGAAATTGAAGATCCGCTTTCAATGCTGATAATTACCGGCAAGGCAGGAAAGGGTAATACCATTCGGGTAGAAACACGCAAGGGTAAACTGTATGTTCGAACCGTCGGGGAAAAACTTCCGGCATTGCCGGCCGGTACGGAAGAGCCGGAAACTCCATCCGGAGTTTCCGATTGTGAACCAAGCGAAGCCTGCACCAAGCGGTAAGGCTCCAGCGGGTTGTTACAGAACGCTTCCATCCGGAATGCAGGCATTTTTTGTGATTACGTACACACCGTCAACCACGTGAAATTCACCATAATCGCCGTCTTCGGGAATTGTCCCCTGTCCGATTGAAACACCCCTTCCGATGCGGGCGTTCTTGTCGATGATCGCGCGTTTTATCCGGCAGTTTTCACCGATACCTATGTTGGGTACGCCCTGCGCGCGGTTTTGTTCGCGTTCGGTCTCGGTTTCATAGCAGTCGGCTCCCATGCAAATCACATCCTCAAGTACCGAACCGCTTTCAATGATCGACCTGATACCGATGACCGAATGACGGATGGTCGCATTGGTGATGACGCAACCTTCACTGGTATTGGTACGGTCAAGCGACGCGTTATTGATTTTTGACGAGGGAAGATTCCGGTTGTGGGTATAGATCGGAGCGTCTTCATCGTAAAAATTGAATTTCGGTTTGATGTTCGTAAGGTCCAGTGTGGCGTCGAAGAAACTTCGTATCGTTCCGATATCCTCCCAATACCCGTCGTACACATAGGCTGATACCTTGAAATTCTTGATAGCTTCGGGAATCACTTCCTTGCCGAAATCGGTAAGGGTGTTGTTCAGGGATTCTTCCATCGCCGCGGCGTTGAACAGGTAAATCCCCATGGACGCGAGATACTGTTTTTCAGGATCATCGGAATTGGCCATGGCCTGGGGAGGCACTTTCCATTCGTCGATATTCTTGTCGGGGGCCGGTTTTTCCATGAATTCGGTAATGCGCCCGCTCTTGTCGGTCTTGAGAATGCCGAAACCGGACGCGTCACGACGGTTTACCAGGGTACAGGCGATAGAAATTTCCGCGCCGGACTCCTTGTGCTGACGCAAGAACTCGTCAAGATCCATCCGGTACAGCTGGTCTCCCGAGAGAATGAGGTAATGGGTCGGCTTCTGGGTCTTGAAGTGGAGAAAATTCTTCCGGACCGCGTCGGCCGTTCCTTCGTACCAGCCGGAATGTTCAAAGGTTTGTTCCGCGGCGAGAATTTCGACGAAACCGCCGGAAAAGGTGTCAAAATTGTATGCCTTGGCCACGTGCATGTGGAGCGAGGCTGAATTGAACTGGGTGAGAATGTATATCTGGTTAAACCCGGAATTGATACAGTTTGATATGGGAATATCGACGATCCGGTGTTTTCCTCCGAAGGGTACGGCCGGTTTTGACCGTTCTTTGGTGAGTGGATATAGACGCGTCCCTTTGCCGCCGCCAAGAACAATGGATAATACCTTGGACACTTGATGCTCCTTATGTGATTTCGTTTGATTCCAGTATAGTGCCCCTTTTATCGGTTTGCCAGTTTATTCTGCATGAATTTTCATGGTATACTCACACTGAAATGAAAATCCTTGACGACAGCCGGTTCACACCGCACATAGAAGGAATCACCGTGCTCCCGGAACGGGAAGCAGTTACCCGTCCGTTCCCTGACGGTATTGATGAACGCTTGCGGGAAGCCCTGTCCGCACGGGGCATCGGCGAACTGTATGAACACCAGGCCCTCGCGTATGAATCCGCCAGGGCCTGGAAACACACGGTGGTGGTAACGCCCACGGCATCGGGGAAAACCCTCTGCTACAACCTGCCGGTTATGCAGAGTTTGCTGGAAAATCCCGCAAGCGGAGCGCTCTACCTCTTTCCCACAAAGGCGCTCAGCCAGGATCAGCAAAGCGAGATAAACGAACTCGCCGAGCCGGCGGACGGCCGGGAGGGCATACCCCTCAGGGTCTGCATTTACGACGGGGATACACCCCAGTCAATTCGCGCGGATGCCCGGGAGCGGGGAAGGATCATCATCTCGAATCCCGACATGATCCACACCGGCATTTTGCCGAATCATCCCAAATGGATACGTTTTTTTTCCAATCTTTCCTACATCGTCGTGGATGAAATGCACACGTACCGCGGCATTTTCGGCAGCCATATGGCAAACGTGATCAGACGTATCCGGCGTGTCGCGCGCTTTTACGGATCCGATCCGGTATTCATCTTCTGTTCGGCGACCATCGGCAATCCGCAGGAACTCGCCGAGCGGCTCATCGGTGAGGAGGTCCACCTCATTGACAAAAACGGCGCTCCGTCCGGCAAGAAGACAATCGTGCTCTACAATCCGCCCCTCGTGGACGCGGTGCAGGGTATCCGCAAGAGCGTCATGACCGAAAGCCAGCAGTGGGCAATTGCCTTTCTCGAACAGGGGATAAAAACCATCCTCTTCGCGCGCTCCCGGGTTCGCACCGAGGTTATTGCTTCGTACATCAACGAATCCCTTGCCAACCGTTTTACGAACAATCACGGCATTACCGTGGTGCCCTACCGGGGCGGGCTGTTGCCCCTTGAACGGCGCAAAATAGAAAAGGGCCTCAGGGACGGCAGCATTCAGGGGGTTGTCTCGACGAACGCCCTGGAACTCGGAATCGATATCGGCGGGCTCGACGCAGCCGTGGTCGCCGGCTTTCCGGGCTCCTTTTCCTCCTTCTGGCAGCAGGCGGGCCGTGCGGGACGGCGTAAAACCGATTCCATCGCGGTATTCATCGCCTCATCGTCCCCGCTTGACCAGTACATCATCTCGCACAAGGATTACTTTTTTACCCGGCCGGCGGAAACAGCCCAGATCGATCCGGACAATCCCTACGTGCTCACCGATCATGTGAAATGCGCGGCGTTTGAACTGCCTTTTATCGACGGCGAGCCGTCATTCTTTCCGGAAGACGCCGTTACCGACATTTTGTCATTTCTTGAGGAAGACGGCATTGTCCGGCACACCGGCGGCCGCTGGCACTGGTCCGATCGCTCGTACCCTTCGGAGGCTGTATCACTCCGTTCCGCTACGGCGGACAACGTGGTCATCGTGGACATGACGAAGGGCGCCAATACGGTCATCGGCGAGATGGACCGCCCGTCCGCGAAGGAACTCATTTTCCCGAACGCCATTTACATTCACCTCGGCAAACAGTTCGTGGTTACCGCCCTGGACATTCCGAACCGGCGCGCGGAAGTTGCGGAAACGGACGTCAACTATTTCACCGATGCGGTGGTAAAGACCGACCTCAAGGTGCTTACCGAAGACGAGCGGCTACCCTTCATGCCGAACGGCGCCGATATGGTGCTGGGCGATCTTCTGGTACGCACGCAGGTGTCAAAGTTCAAGAAACTCCGCTTTCATACACACGAGAACATCGGGTTCGGCGAGATTTCGCTCGACGCGGAAGAAATGGAAACCCGCGCTCTTATGCTCCTTTTGCCGGAACTGCCGGACGAGCTTGACGAGACCGCGCTCGGTGAAGTGCTCACCGGTCTCGCTTCGATTGTCCGATCGGTCATTCCCTTTTTCCTCCTCTGCGACCGCCAGGATATCGGTGTTGTACCCATGGTTCGCGATACCCATTTCGGCTGCGCCGCGCTCTATGTATATGACCGCGCTCCCGGCGGTTCCGGGCTTTCCGAGGCGCTTTCGGTGAAACTGCGCGATGTATTCGCCGCGGCGGCCGAGCGTGTCCGGGAATGTCCCTGCGAGACGGGGTGTCCGTCCTGCATCGGGGTGGACGCCACCCTTGCGGAAACCAAGGAACGGGCAATGACGCTGCTTGAGGTGCTCTCGGACCAATGAGCAGGGGAAGTCTTTCCGGCCGCCTTTCACGAATCCGCCGCATGGAATCATCCCGCCCGGACCCGGCGCCCCCGGCCGGGGTGCTAACACCACCGGCCGATACCCCAACCGCGGACGGCGGACATTCTCTTGACGGCTGGACCGAAATCGCTCCCTGCGTGTTCGAACGGATCACCCGGTATCCTGCTGTACACCGGAGGGCCTTGTCGGCCCATCTGCCGTTGCTCTTTCCCCGCGAACGGGTTGCGCTCGAGAAGGCTTTTCCGCTTGACCCGTCGCGGTTTCGGTTTTTTGACCTGGAAACAACCGGGCTCTCGCGGGGCGCCGGAACCGTCGCCTTCATGGCCGGGGTCGGACAGTGCATGTCTGATGGCGAATTCCGCGTTACCCAGCTCCTGCTCGCCGACTATCCGGGGGAGGTCGCCCTTCTTGAACGGCTGGCGGCTCTCATGGGGCGGGGTACCATTCTGGTATCCTTTAACGGCAAATGTTTCGATTCCCAGATTCTGATGAGCCGCTCGCTCATGAACGGACTCCGCCCGGCCTATCTTTCACCCGATACCCCGCACCTTGACCTGCTTTTTCCGTCGAGGCGGCTCTGGAAGCACCGGACGGAAAGCTGCCGCATGCAAGCGCTCGAACGGGAGATTCTTGGACTATATCGTGTAGACGACCTCCCCGGAAGCGAAGCGCCGGATGCCTGGTTCGAATATCTTCGCGGAGAGGGCTCTGAGCGCCTCCAGGCGGTGGGGAAACACAATTGTGATGATGTGTACTCATTATTGCTGCTTCTGCACGCCCTGGACGCGGAATTGACCGAAGCGGCGGGGATGGCCGGCTTCATCCGGGCCCTCGCTCTCAGAAAAAGCGGTGAGTATCTGGCCGCGGCGGAACTGCTGGAACGGCTGGCAAGCGCCGGCGTGACCGGAGCGCAGCGACTCCTTGTCGTTGACTGTGAGCACCGCCTTGACCGGCTGGAGCGGGCGGCGGAGCTTGCCCGGCTCCTTGGCGATGAACACCGCCTCGCGCGAATCGAACGAAAACTGGCGCTTAAAGCGAGCCTGATTCAAGCCGGACGCAGGGCACAAAACGCCGAACCGAATTGATGATGTACACGGTGTCTGCCTTGTCGTAGTCGGCAGGATACAGCGCCCGCTCTTCGATTTCTCCCGCGGCAAGCAATTCCTCGCGGAATACCCCGAATAAAAGACTAAGTTCCACTGCCGGCATACCGATAATCAATACAAGGAGATTCATCATGGTACGAGGTTGGTACACCGGAGCTAGCGGCATGAACGCCCAGCAGAAACGGCTCGACGCTATTTCGAATAATCTTGCAAATGTGGACACCACGAGCTACAAGCGGGATATCTCCGTGAGCAAGAACTTCCCGGAACTTCTTTTGCGCCGCATGGAAGATGACGGGGTGTATCGCAATCCGTTCGGTTCGGCAGATGCTGCGCCGATCATCGGAAAAGTGGGGTTGGGTGTGGAATTGAATGAACTGTTTACCGACTTCCAGCAGGGCTCCTATAAACCGACCGGGAACGGTACCGACATGGCGCTTGAGGGCAAAGGATTTTTTGCCGTCGAGACTCCGTACGGCGAACGCTATACCCGGAACGGAAACTTTTCAATTGGTGTTGAAGGCTATCTTGAAACCAAAGAAGGGTACCCCGTGCTTGGTGAAAACGGCCGCCTCTTTCTTCAGGACATGAATTTTACCGTCAACAAAAACGGCGAAGTCTGGGTACATCCCATAACCGATCCCGATGCGGATCCCGTCCTCATCGACCGGCTCCGTGTATGTACCTTTGAAAACGATCGATATATTTCCAAGCAGGGATCCAGCCTGTACAAGGATACTCCGGTATCGGGACCGGCAGTTCCTGCTGAAGGACCGGACCGTCCGGCGGTAACCCAGGGATTCATTGAAACGTCCAATGTTAATGTCGTAAATGAAATGGTTCAGATGATCGAAGTAAACCGTGCCTATGAGGCAAATCAGAAGACAATTCAGGCCAGCGATACCATGATGAGCAAGTTGTGGGCTGAAGTGGTCCGGATAAAATAAGGGAGATAACAAATGGTACGGAGCTTGTGGACAGCAGCGACCGGCATGAACGGTCAGCAAACCAATATTGACACCATCGCGAACAACCTTTCCAACGTGAATACCACCGGGTTCAAGAAACAGCGAGCCGAGTTTGAGGATCTTCTCTATCAGACGATTAAAACCGCGGGTACTCCGGCGACCGAGGATACCATTACTCCGGTCGGCGTACAGATGGGACACGGTGTCAAGGTTGCAGCAACCCTCCGCATGTTCGATCAGGGTTCCTTGCAGAATACCGGAAACATCAGCGATCTCGCCGTTCAGGGTGAAGGCTTTTTCCGGGTGCTCCAGTATGACGGTACCTATGCTTATACCCGCGACGGCGCCTTCAAGATTGACAGCGAACGGCAGCTCGTAACCAGCGGCGGCCTCAAGGTTCTTCCTGAAATCACCTTCCCTGAAGGCTATCGCCAGGAAACCCTTTCGATAAGCCAGGATGGTCGCGTCACCGTAAAAGTCGGCGATCTCGATGATCCTGTTGATGTAGGACAGCTTGAACTGTACCGGTTCCATAATCCTGCCGGACTTTCCGCCACCGGAGACAACCTGTTCAAACAGACTCCCGCCTCGGGAAACTCAATTGCCGGACGTCCCGGTTTTGAAGGCTTCGGTAAAACAATCCACAAGTTTCTTGAAATGTCGAATGTTTCTACCGTAGCTGAAATGGTGAACATGATCGTTGCCCAGCGGGCCTACGAGTTCAATTCAAAAGCGATTCAGACCAGCGACAATATGCTGCAGACTGCGGCAAGTCTCAAGCGCTAATAACGGGTAGGGGAGGAACGGTATGACTATCGGACAGACAGCGGGATTTACCGCGAACCATGCACTTCTGGCCGGAAATCCCAAAGCCCGTGAAACGGAAAACCGTTTCCGTGCGCTCATTGACGGCATCGGCGCTGCGATGGGCGAACCGACGAAAGAACAGGAAACATTTTCCTCGTCGGAACTGTTGTCCTCTCCCCAGCGCCTTAACGGTGACTACATAAGCTCCCTTCTGGACGGAAACCCGACAGCGCTCAGCCGCAGTTCAAAACCGGTCGGAGCGGCCGCCAATTCGGGTCAGGACGGAACCATAGATCGCACCAGCAAACTCTATGAACAGGCGCTTGAACTTGAATCCTATATGGTCAAAATAATGCTCTCCAGCATGAAAAACACCGTACAGAAAAGTGAATTTTCCGGAAGCGACAACTTTGCCGGAAACATGTACGACGACATGCTCTACGACGAACTTTCCCGCACCGTAACCCGTTCCGCCGGGTTCGGTCTTGCCGATCAGGTCTATCTGCAGCTTTCCGGCAAACGGTAAGCCCTGTTCTCTGGAACAATTACCGGACACATGCTATACTTCCTGTAACGTAAATTCGCTTCAAGAGGTATACCATGAATCCGCAGAACGCAGTTAACGCCTTTCTGGGCAGATACAATTTCCAGTCTAACGGACCCGATGTAAACGCCGCGATAGCAGCCATGCTCTACGACATGGAAGAAGGTCTCAAGGCAGACCCCGTTAATCCCCCCGGTCAGGGCCCTGCGCTCGACATGATCCCCACCTGGGCTGCACCGCCCGCAGAATCTCCCCGCAACACCAGTGTTATCGTTATAGACGCCGGCGGAACCAATTTCCGCTCCTGTCTCGTGTCCTTTGACGCAAACGGCAAGGCTGAAATAAGCGATATGCAAAAAACCCGCATGATCGCCATTGACCGCGAATACGGAAAAAAAGAATTTTTCGACACCATTGCTGCGAATATTGATTACCTTAAGAACAAGGCAACACGAATCGGGTTTTGTTTTTCATGGCCCATGACAATCCAGCCTAATGGAGACGGCCGTGTTACCGAGTTTTCAAAGGAAGTGAAAGCAAAGGAAGTGGTTGGTTCCCTCATCGGTGAAAACCTCGTGGCTTCGCTCAAGGATCGCGGCTGGAACCAGATTGATAAAATCACACTCCTCAATGATACCACTGCAGCACTTCTCGCCGGAGCTTCTTCGGCAACCGACGGGAAAGCCTACGATTCCTATGTAGGATTCATTCTGGGAACCGGCATGAACGCCGCATACATCGAGTACGAATCCATAGCCAAAATTGCAGGCAAAGACAGTGGTTCAGCCCAGATTGTCGTGTGCGAATCCGGTAAATGCAACAAGATACCGCAGAGCAAATTTGATGAAAAACTGGATGCGACAACGACGTCTCCGGGACTCTTCGGTTATGAAAAAAAATGCTCGGGTGCCTATCTTGGCCCGCTTGGACGCATAGCCCTCTCCCAGGCAGCGAACGACGGGCTTTTTTCCACTGCTGTTACCGCTCTATTGAAAGAACTTGACTCCCTGGAATTGAAAGACATGGATCAGCTTTTTTATACACCATACAGCACGGATACAAAACTCGGGGTAATTCTTGCAAAGGGAACGGAAGCCGACCGTGAAATTGCGTACCGGATACTTGACGCCGTGGTGGAGCGCTCTGCACGCCTCGCCGCCGCCAATATTGCCGCAGCGATACTCAAGAGCGGAAAGGGGAACAATCCGGTCAAACCGGTTTGCGTTCTCTGTGAGGGTACAACCTTCCTTAAAACACATAACCTTAAAAACCGGGTAATCGGCTACCTCAACGAAGTTCTTACTGAACAGCGTGGAATCTGGTATGAACTCGTGAGCATGGACAACGCGGTTACACTCGGTTCTGCGGTTGCCGGACTGATTTGATATTCGGTAATGGACTGGCTCAAATGCCTGTGATACAATAACCGTGATGTACGTATTGTATGTTTTTCTAATAGTTATTCCCATTCTCGCCATTGTCGCGTTGATGATGACCGAGCGGGGACATGATATAAAGAAAACACTCCAGTTCATTATCTCCGGCCTGGATCTCGGTTTTAATCCGGGTGAAATCATGTTCTTGTGGAAAATCGCCCGTACAACAAAACTGGAAGATCCTACAGCGCTGTTCTGGTCGCTGCCGGTTCTTGATCAGTGTACGGCAGAAATCGTCCAACGGGCCCGCCAAACCGGTACCGACAACGAAGAGTCAACACAGCACCTGCTTTCCCGGATTTATGCCTATCGGACCCGGATGGAGCTGGAACACTCCAAAAAAAAGCTCGGTGTTGAATCGACCCGGGATATCCTTATCAATCAAAAAGTACGCATTTTACTCCGTGGTACCGGACTTTTTACCTCGCGTGTTGTTCGCAACACGTCCCGGGCCCTGGTGCTCGATTTTCCGGCCAATCCCTCAATTCCGGCGACATCGATACCCTGGTTGGGAAAAACAATTTCAGTGTATTTTTGGCGCCATGACGATGCGGGCTATGTTTTTGAAACGACAGTCATTCCCGATCCGATATCGGAAGGAAAAGCGGTAATCCATGTTTCGCATACGAATTCCCTTCTTCGTTCCCAGAAACGGAAATCAATACGGGCAAAATGCGCGATAAACGCCCAGATGTACCTGGTAAAACCGGAAGAAACACTTGAATCGGCTCTTGAACCTGAACCCGGTATGAAATGCCGGATCGAAGACCTTTCAGAAGACGGCGCCATGGTACTCATTGGCGGGAAAGCGGTCAAAAACATGAAAATCAAGCTTCAGTTCATGGTTCATGACGTTCTCATCGTTATGGCCGGAAGCATACGGGCCGTCGAGTTTAATGAGTCCCTGAACCAGTCACGGATACATTTCGAGTGTGAAGAACTGAATCCCCGGATGAAAAATGCCGTATTGACCTTTGTGTATAATGTTTTGCCCGAAGAAGAGAAACAGGAACTGGACGCAATTCGGTTAACTGAAGAAGACGGTCTTGCCGACGCAGAGCACCCTGATTTGTCCGAAGCGGACGCATCCCGCGATAACAAGATCCCCACTGACCCGGACGAAGTATATGACGTTGATTCCATGCAGGAGTTGCCGGATTTGCCGGACTTCGCGAGCAGAAAAAGCTGACCGGAGGAGCTCATGGTTAATAAAAGTTTGTTGATGATTGTATTTTTTTCCCTTACCGCGTTTCTTTTCGCGCAGACGGATGATCCCGTAATCATTTCCTACAGGAGAAATTTCGTCCGTGCAAGCATCAGTACGAAAATTGAACTGGTTACGGACGCCTCGCGGATAACAACCGTCAATATGACGCCCCTGTATCTTGATGCGGTTTCTTTTGTGCTTGCCAATTATCAACTTCTTGGAAATGATTCCCAGCTTATGGACATAGCCGCGGTTGCCGCGGATAAAACCGGTTTTTACTCAGATCCCGCGGCAATACCGTCGCTACAAAAACTCTTCGCGATGGTCACTGAACCGCGGGTCAGGATTGCAACCCTTAAATCTCTTGCCGAGCTGACCAAACAGGCACGGAATGATGTATCTTTTCTCAACGACTGGTTTGATTCGGCAATAACGAGATCGCTCGAGAAAAAAGGCGAGGATGTACGGGTAATGATTGCCTGTGCGCGATCGCTCGGCTCAATCGGCGCCGGTTCCTCCTTCCCCGTACTATTCCGCGCCGCGACCAGCAAGCTGGACAGCGGTATAGTCTCCGAAGCGGAAAAGTCATTAAATGCCATTTCAGACAATTATGCGGGCAATATTCTGGCCATAATCAGGGAAAAACCCCTATATGATGTATATGCCGCGTTTTCTTTTGCCATGAAACGCGAGAAACTTCCCGTAGTGGACAAAGGAGCCATTGCCGAAGCGGCGTTTACCCGGGCCGTTGCCCATGGACAAACCGAACAACGGGACACACTGTACACGTCGCTGGTCAAGGAATCGCTCGATGTTCTCGGAAGTATCGGCTGGTCCCAGGCGTCTCCCGCGGTAGTACAATTTTTCTATCATGTACAGAGCGATTACAAGACCGAGAAAGCCGATGTGGGTATGCTGACGTCTGTCATTACGTGCATGGGCGGTATGGGAACAACGGAAGCAGCGCAGGCCCTCTCAATTTTCCTGGGTTTGCTCAATTCCGAGACTGAACAGAAAAAGACCTATAATGAGCAGGTTCTGCTCTCCGTAATACAATCGTTGGGAGCGCTTGGTGACAAATCCGCTTTCGACTATCTCTTGTATGTAGGTTATCTCGATTATCCAGAAACGGTAAAACAGGCTGCTCGCGACGCGCTCGCGAGGCTTGAATGGTAAGAGAAAAAAATCATCCTGTTCTCTTTTTGTCGGTTCCTCCGCTGGTAATTCTGTATGCCGGTCAGTTGTTTGACCGAAATGGTGCAGTTACGGCAGCAGTGGTTATTCTGGTTCTTTTTTCCCTGGTTCTTTCTGCAGAACGTTTTATTCCTGTAAGGTCTTTTCGCTTGGTCCGGTTTGTTTTTTTTGGCTTCCTGCTCGGATTCGGAATGCTCGTTGCTATTTATCATCAATCCCGCCCCCTGATTACGCTTGCTCCCCGAAACCGCATTGCCGTACTGACGTGCGAACTTGTTGCCGATCCTGCTCCAGCCGGCCCGGATTACTACCGGAGCAGGGTACAAACACACGTTCTGCAAACAATTTCCGGAGACCGTTTTTCTGCAACAGGCAATGCCGATGTTTTCTTTCCGGCGAATTTGGTTCGTCAGTCACTTCCCGGAGGTCTCGCCCACAGGCCCAACAGAGTACGCTTTCGGGACCAGGCACCCATGGCTGCAGGAAGTCAAATCATAGCCAAGGGCTCAATACTCACAATACCGGTCAATTATCAACCGGAAAATCCGGGATCAGTTGCCCGGTTTACCGTCATACCAGAGTCAATACCGGCAACCGGAGAACAGTGGGTGTCGCCCCTTGCCGGAATCCGTTCGCGGCTTCGCCTTTCGCTCATGCGTATGCTGTATGACTGGAAAGAAAGCGGCGGTTTTCTGCTTGCGCTTTTGAGCGGCAACCGCGACTATATTGAACCCGGTTTGGCCCTGGCGTTCCGCAATGCAGGACTTTCCCATGTATTGGCATTGTCGGGTATGCATTTATCAATAATTGGCGGTATTGCCCTGGGATTTGGTATGGGTGCTGGCGGCCGGAAATTTTCCATTCGTTTTTCACTTCTGGTGCTGTGCCTTTTTGTCTGGTTCGCCGGAAACTCCCCCTCGCTTGACCGGGCGCTCATCATGGCACTTCTCGCGGCATTCCTGCGATCATCCGGAATACGGACCGACATACTGTCCTTGTTGGCATGTTCCTGCCTCATACAGCTCTGTGCAAGCCCTGAACACGCTCATTCTCCCGCGTTCATGCTCTCCTATGCTGCGCTTCTCGGAATCATTCTCGCAGGGAAATGGATTACCGACATTCTTGAACCATGGATACCCGCCCGTGTGAGTACCGCGCTTTCAGCGTCGATCGGAGCCCAGTTGTTTACCGTACCCGTTGTTGCCGTAACCTTCGGGGTTTTGTCGCCGGCGGGTATAGTGGCGGCCTGTGTGGTCTCGCCATTTGTAACACTGTACCTTGCAGCGGGTCTCTTTCTTATCGGACTTGGAGGATTTTTCCCCCGGATCGCCGGACTGGTTCTTCCCGCATACAACAGCCTGTACCGGTTGATCTCGACCATTGTGTATCGTTTCGCGTCTTTTCCGCGTATTGTCCTGAAGGACTTGTCCGCCATGCTTGCCGCGGGTATACTGTGTTTCGCGGGCATTGTCCTGTTATACGTTCTCCATGAACGAACCTGCGCGAGGAGGGCACCCGATGCCTTGTTTACCGGATTATGATTCACCCGCGTCCCTGAAGGCGTTTCTCGAGGAAAACGGCATGGCGATGCAAAAAAAATTCGGGCAGAACTTTCTGGTAAATGGTACCTGCAGGGAAAAGCTGGTTGCCGCATGTTCCGTTGACCGGACAAACACCGTTTGGGAAATTGGCCCGGGACTCGGTGCAATGACTGACCTGCTCCTCAAAACTGGTGCCGAGCTCACGGTTTTTGAAATAGATCATGGATTCGCGCGAGCTCTTGAACGATTTTTTTCCGCACACGAAAATTTTACCCTAGTAGAAGGAGATGTCCTGAAAACATGGCCTTCCGTACTGAAAAAAAACGGAATTCCCGACTGTCTTTTTGGAAATTTGCCCTATAATATCGCCGCTACCATGCTCGCGGACATGATCACGGCGAACGTTCTTTTTGATACCTGTGTGTTTACAGTACAAAAAGAGGTGGCCCTCCGCATGGCGGCGAAACCCGGGACGAAGGATTATTCGTCCTTCAGCGTACTCTGTCAGTATGGATATGAAGTTCAGACCGTAATGGACATTGCTCCCGGATCATTTTGGCCAAAGCCGAACGTAACGTCCCGGGCGGTTCTCCTCCGGAAAAAGAAGGTTCCCTCATCAGCAAGCAATCCTGCCCTGTTCTTTTCCCTGTTGCGGGCCCTATTCTCGTCACGAAGAAAAACCGTATCAAATAATCTGAAAAGCTGGCTGGCACTAAACAAGGTATCGGGGTACAATGGCGCACAGGAAAACCTTGCCGCCGACATTTTTGAGCAGTCGGACATTCAACCTTCGGTACGGGCAGAAACATTGAGACTGGATGAATTTTTGAAAATAGCAGAAGTGATTAACCGTTATGAGCATACAAGATAATCTTTCCAGAGTACAAGAATCGATCGCGGATGCGACGCTCAGAACCGGACGGGCGGACGGATCTGTCCGGCTTGTAGCCGTGAGCAAGTTTCATCCCGCGGACGCCGTTCTGGAAGCGATACAGTCCGGACAGCGTCTGTTCGGGGAGAACCGGGTTCAGGAAGCGGAAGAGAAGTTTTCCGGCGTTCTTGTACATCATCCCGATGTTCAACTGCACATGATCGGATCCCTTCAGCGCAACAAGGTGGCAAAAATTCTTCCCGTTACATCGTGCGTACAATCGGTGGACCGGCGAGAGCTGCTTCTTGAAATTGAAAAACGCGCCGCGTTGCTCGGTAAAAGTGTAGACATCCTTTTCGAGATACATACCGGTGAGGAATCAAAAGCCGGTTTCGCATCCGAAAAAGATCTGTTTGAAGCGATTGATCTTCTCGCTGAATGCGGTCATACCCGTTGTTCGGGTCTTATGACCATGGCTCCATTCACCTCCGACGAGACCAATATCCGTGCTTCGTTTCGAAAGCTTGTCAATCTTCAGTACCGATGTCAACAGGAATACCCCGCACTGGATTTTTCGACCCTGTCCATGGGTATGTCCAATGACTACCGTATCGCCATTGAAGAAGGATCAACAATGGTTCGTATCGGAACCGCAATCTTCGGAGAACGCCCGGTATGAAACGCGGTATCGCACTGGTGTTGACCTTTGTCCTCGTGACAGGATTCCTTCCTGCACAAACCACAACAACCAATGATTCCGGCACCGAACCGGTCCCCTATGAAAAAGACGAGTTCCCTTCCTGGCAAAGCGACATCCGACGGGCGGAAATAATCGCTTTCGGTTCTCTTCCCTTTGTTACGTTCATGACCTCGCTTACCTATGACATATACCGGTACATTGATCATGATCAGCAGGATGAGTATCTGCCCTGGCCGATGAAAGAAAAGGAAATTGCGGAGCCACTGTCGGAAGATGATCAAAAGAAGATACTCCTCATTTCAGTCGGAGTTGCAATCGGCGTTGCGTTGTTCGATTACGGCTTCCGGGCCATACGGCGGCATATTCGACAAAGCAGGCAAGAGCGCCGTAATCGTGAAGCCCAGCCGGTTATCATCATTGAAGAGATAGACGACGCCCTTCCCGCTGTTCCGGAAGAACTCTGATGCCTGAAATAACGCTTACAGTAGACCAGAGCGCCGGAAGCGGTGTTCGTCTTGACCGGTACTGTACAATGAACAATCAGGAACTGACACGGTCCCGTTTGAAAAACGGTATACAAGAGGTAACCGTAAACGGGTCAGTGGTAAAACTTTCCCGCATTGTCCGGCCCGGGGACCGCATTGTGATTCACTGGGAAGATCCTGTTCCGGAAAATATCGAAGGCGAAAACATTCCCCTGTCCATCATCTATGAAAACGATCATGTAACGGTTGTAAACAAGCGACAGGGGATGGTAACCCATCCTGCAGCGGGAAACTGGACAGGAACGCTTGTAAACGCCCTCCTGTGGCACTGGAAGCAACTTCCCGATCCGGGGAACCTCCGGGCCGGCATTGTTCATCGTCTCGACAAGGATACTTCCGGGGTAATCATTACCGCACGGGACCGTGAAACGGAAAGCCTTCTGCAAAAGCGGTTCAAACAGCGCGCGGTTCGTAAAACCTACATCGCCATACTCTGCGGTGTTCCCCGACCGAGAAAAGGAATCATTGAAACACGGATAGTCCGGGATCCCGTAAACCGCAAACGGTTTACCTGTACCGATATCCCGGACAAGGGAAAATACGCGAAAACTTCCTACCGCATTGTCCGCGTTCTGGGAAACTACTCCCTTTGCGTTTTTACCCTTCATACGGGACGCACGCACCAGATTCGTGTCCATGCCCGGTATCTGGGGACACCCATTCTGGGAGATCCGGTATACGGGAAAAAGGACAAACTGTTTCCGGACGCGACGCTCATGCTTCATGCCCGAAGATTGCGTATCAGAATACCGGACGAGAAAGGTATCATGACTTTTACCGCACCTGTTCCGGTCCGGTTCCGCAGAGTTATCCGGGCATTGACCGGAGGTACTGCACGATGAATGATCCGGTCATTCACGCCGAAACTGACGAATGGGCACTGGTGGTAAAACCTCATGGTATGCCAACCGCACCCGTTTCTGACGGTGAAGAGGGAACGCTCCTCGCCTGGTTTTTGAACCGATATCCCCGGGCTGCCGAAGTTTCCGGCCGTAAGCGTATTGAATGTGGCCTTGTTCACCGGCTTGATACGGCAACTGCCGGGCTGGTCCTGATCGCAAAAACACAGCGGGCCATGGACTATTTCCGGGTACTGCAGGAGAGGGACGGCATAGAAAAAAGATACACCTCCTATTGTGCGGGAAAACCATCATTTATCGCCGAAAACCCGCCTGAATCGTACAGAACCCTTCCTGGACGTGTTTCCAGCCAGTTCAGAGCCTGGGGGCCGGGCAGGCGGGAAGTACGTCCGGTTTTTCCCGAAGACAGACGATACCGGACGGACGGGACCGAGTACACAACAACAATTCTGTCTTCTGAAGAGGGCAGTATTGATACTCACCCGTGTTCGGTGTTCGAATGTTCCCTGACGCGTGGATTCCGTCACCAGGTACGGGCACATCTTTGCGCACTGGGTCATCCCATTATCGGAGATACGCTCTACAACCGGGATTTCACAACCGGTCCGATGCACCTGTATGCAACCGGAATCAGTTTTTCAGATCCTGAAAGTCGCGTTCAAGAATCTTTTTTGCTTCCGCAACCAGATAAAACGATCCGGTAACAAGCAGTGGTTTTCGGGTGCTCCGTGCCCGTCCAAACGCACCGGACAATACATCATAAAAATCCGGATTCGCTTCAAGTTCAACATCGGTACAGCCCTTGAGGGTTCTCTGAAAGGCCTGTGCTGTATGACCGATATCGCTTTTTTTTATGTCGCCCGGTCGGGTAACGGTTATTTTTGAAAACCGCTTACCGAATTCTCCCGCTATTACATCGACCCGTTTATCTGCCGCGCAGGCAAAAACAAGTTCACCCGTGTCATGAACGAGGGAGTCGAAGGTTTTGATCGTTTGACAAATGCTGTCAACCGTGTGGGCACCGTCAAGAACGACAAGGGGATCCGTGGCAATTACCTCAAAGCGTCCCGGAAGCCAGGAGCTGAACAGTCCGGCAGCAAGTACATCATGAGCGGAATCCGGAAAGAGATAGCGGAATACATACACAGCCAGCGCCGCGTTTTGCCCCTGTATGCGGTTTAACATTGAAAGACGTGCGCGAAACGGCTCATGAAAAACCGGCCCTTGCGGAAGCGTGTTGTACGTCACTTCGATGCTCTGGCCCGTAACCGACAGGGAGGATTCTATTGACGCAACCGCGTCTTCCATGGAGAAAAACGGACAGGAAAGTTCTTTTGCGCGTTTTTCCAGAATGATCCGTACTTCCGGATGCTGTCTGGATGTAAACACCGGCACCCCCGGTTTCATGATACCGGCCTTTTCCGCGGCAATTTTTTCCAGTGTATCGCCAAGATATTCGGTATGTTCCAGTTCAATAGGGGTAAATACGGTTGCTTCAGGTATAATGACATTTGTCGCGTCCAGTCTGCCGCCCAAACCGGTTTCAATTACCGTCCACTGCATGCTGGCCGTATCAAAAACCATGAAGGCAAAAAGAGTTACCAGTTCAAACCAGGTTGGTTCCCGCTTGCCCGGTACGTTTTCCGGAATCATGGATTCGATACGGGGAACCATACGATCAGCCGCATTTCCGTATACTTCATCAGGGAAGGGTGTCCCCGCACGGGTTATCCGTTCGGTAAAATCCAGAATATGGGGTGAAAGATAGAGTCCGGAACGTAAGCCGGAACGCGTGAGCAGCTGTGAAAGCATCATGGAAACGGAACCCTTTCCCTTGGAACCGGCAACATGAATGGATTTCACGGCATTCTGGGGGTTTTCCAACCTGTTAACCATATAACGCATGGTATCCAGCGTAAAACCCTCACGGTTGGGAATTCGTTCATAATTGAGATAATTTTCAAGCCAGTCGCAGAACAATTCCGTCTGGCGTTTCGGATTCATGGACAAAGTATGCCGTAAAAACATCTTGCGGTAAAGTACCCGTTTGAGTATTATGCTTGAAGTATGGGCCATTACACCTTGCCGGATAACCTGAAAAACTACCGTATTCACATGATTGGCATCAAGGGAACCGGAATGGCAGCCCTTACCGAGCTGCTTGTTTCCCGTGGCGCACTCGTTACCGGCAGTGACGTTCCTGAAGAATTCTATACCGACACCATCTTGAACGCTATCGGTATACGGCCCATGACTCCGTTTTCACGGGACAACCTTCCCCGCGACACCCAACTGGTCATCCATTCCTCGGCCTATTCACGAAAAAACAATCCGGAACTCATTGCAGCGGATGAGCGGAAACTCCCCGTTCTCGAGTATACCGAAGCGCTCGGTCTTTTTTCACGAACCAGCAAATCTACCGGTATTTCCGGTGTTCACGGAAAAACAACCACGACCGCCATGGCCGGAACCATTCTCAAGGCACTCAAATTTCCCTGTTCGGTGCTTGCTGGAAGTGCGGTTTCGGCTTTCAACGATCGTTCAACCATGATCAACGGTACACGGTATTTTGTCGCCGAAACCTGCGAGTACCGCCGGCATTTCCTGCATTTCTCTCCGGAGAAAATAATCCTGACCAGCATTGAATCCGACCACCAGGATTACTATCCAACCTATGAGTCCATCGTGTCCGCATTCATGCAGTACATCAATTCCCTGCCGCAGTTCGGTGAACTCATCTATTGCGCTGATGATCCCGGAGCCTGTGAGGCGGCCCGCATGGTGTTCGCAAGCCGCCCTGATATTGTGTATACACCCTATGGAGAGCGTGCTTCTGGAGACTATCGGGTAACATTCAAGGGAATACAAAAGGAACGCCAGGTATTCACCCTGGGCGGTTTTTCAGGACAATTCCGCCTTTCGGTTCCCGGAAGACACAACGTACTGAACGCCGTCGCCTCTATTGCTCTTGCCGTAAGTCTGCTCAAGGAAGAGGGGCATGAACTGACCGTACACGACATTTCCCGCATACGATCGTCCCTTGAATCATTCAGGGGTTCCCGCAGAAGATGCGAGATTCTCGGCGAGGCACGCGGAGTCCTGTTCATGGACGACTATGCCCATCATCCTACCGCCATACGAAAAACCCTGGCCGGATTGCGTGAGTTTTATCCGGACCGGCGGCTCGTGGTGGATTTCATGTCCCATACCAGTTCCCGTACCGCAGCTCTTCTCAAAGAGTTCGCCAAAGCGTTCAAGGATGCCGACGAACTCATCCTCCACAAGATTTATCCCTCCGCACGTGATGATTACTCGGGGGATGTTACCGGGGAAACTCTTTTTGAGGAAACACGGAAAAAACACAAACGGGTGAAATACTTCGAAAATGTTTTCGATGCACGGGATCATCTGGAGAAATTTCTTCATCGTGGCGATCTCTTTCTGACTATGGGCGCCGGAGACAACTGGCAGCTGGGCAGGGAAATTTACAAAACCTGGAGTGGTAAATGAAAAGCATGACCGGATACGCGTATACGGAACAAACCATTGATCAGACAACGGTTTGTGTCGAACTGAAAAGCTACAATTCTCGATACCTTGACCTTTCCATTCATTTACCGTCTTGGCTTGGCAGAATTGAACCAAAAATCCGGGAAATGATTTCCGAAACCATACTCCGGGGAAAAGTTGAAGTATCGCTCCGTATCCGTGAGCAATCTTCAAGTCTTGTCATTTCTTCCGATCCCGGCGCGGCAAAATCCTATGCACATGCCATACGGGAAGTTGCGGATTCCATCGGTATTCCCGGAATGATTCCCCTCCAGCTTGTCGTTGCACAGGAAGGGGTCCTGTCATCTGAACGAGTTGTGGATATGGACCGGTACTGGACCCTGGTTGAACCGGTTATGCAGGATGCTCTCGGCGAATTCGAAGCATTCAGGGCCCGGGAAGGGGAAAAGATGGCTGCAGATATTGAGGCAATGATCGGTAGAATCACCGATGCGGTGGCCCTCATAACCGGTCATGTCCCGCAAATGGAGGAACGATTTCGAGAGAATATCCGGACACGCTTCAAGGAAGTGTTGGGTAACGAAATCGACGAGCAACGTATTTTGCAGGAAACCGCGTCACTATTGGTCAAATACACCATAAATGAGGAACTCGTTCGTCTGAATGCGCATCTTGAGGCTCTGCGGGATGAAGTTCGAAACAATCCCGCACCCGGAAGAAAATGCGACTTTATCTGTCAGGAAATTAACCGTGAAATAAACACCATCGGTTCAAAGAACCAGATTCTGGAAGTAGGGCAAGCGGTTATTTCCGCTAAAGATGCCCTTGAAAACATCAGGGAACAGACAAGAAACATAGAATAACTCCGGGAGGATTCATGAGCGACATTCACTATACAATTCCGGAAGGCAGGGAAGTTCGCATAGCCATTTCAGGACGTTCCGGATGCGGTAACACTACCGTATCCAGAATACTCGCGGAAACACTCGATATTGCCTTTATCAACTACACATTCAGGGCGCTAGCGTCAGAAATGCGCCTACCTCTTGAAGAAATCATCGAAAAAGCCAAAACCGATTTTACCTATGACCGCCTTGTCGACGAAAGACAAGTTGAGATAGCCAGACGATCCTCATGCGTCCTTGGTTCACGGCTTGCAATCTGGATGCTTCCCGAAGCTGACCTCAAAATTTATCTTGAAGCTTCCGCTGAGACCAGAGCCCGCCGTATCGTAAACCGCGAAGGGGGAAGCCTGGAAGATATCATGGAATTTACGGCCATGCGCGACCGGGAGGACACCAGAAGATACCGGGAGCTGTACAATATCGACAATACAGACTACACACACGCGGACCTTGTTATAGATACTGAAAAGTCCATGCCCGAAGCCATTGTTGCAGCAATTATCGGAGAACTGGAAAAACGGGAGCTCATTGTTCGTGAGAACTGAAATAACCATTCCTGAATTTCAGTCTGCGATACGGGACTATTACCACTCGTATGGAAGGTCCTTTCCCTGGAGAGAAACCCGGGATCCCTACAGGGTTCTCGTTTCAGAAGTAATGCTGCAGCAAACCCAGACAGACCGGGTGGTACCGCGCTATGTTTCATGGCTTTCATCTTTTCCCGATGTACAGAGTCTTGCTCAGGCTTCTTTCGATACGGTTCTTTCAAACTGGGTTGGTCTCGGCTATAACCGGCGGGCAAAATACCTCCATGAAACTGCCAGGACCATCGCCGGAGAATTCGACGGTGTTTTTCCCGAGGATCCGCAAGCCCTTCAGAAACTTCCCGGAGTGGGACATTATACCGCCAACGCGGTATCCACTTTTTCGTTCAACCGTCCGAATGTGTTCATAGAAACAAACATACGTTCGGTGTATCTCTTCTTTTTTTTCAGTGACCGCGAAAAAGTGCCCGAACCCGAAATCATGCGACGTATTGAAGATACGCTGGACCATGAAGACCCCCGAACCTGGTATTATGCGCTTATGGATTACGGTGCCGACCTTAAAAAGCGTGTTCCTAATCCCAACCGCCAGGCAGCGTCCTATACCCGTCAATCACGCTTTGAAGGATCAGCAAGACAGGCAAGAGGGTGTATTCTCCGCTATCTTGCCCGGGAAAAGAACGGCACCGCGACCGCTATCGCTAACCACGAGGGAATAGCGGTTGAACGCATTCTGGGAGTCATTCCGGACCTCGTACGCGAGGGAATGGTTCATGAACGGGACGGTTTTTATTCTGTGGGATATTGACATGCACCGCCTTTTTTTGGTATAAAAACTTATCAAGCCCCGAGAGAGCGGATGTCGTATAACGGCTATTACCCCAGCCTTCCAAGCTGGAGACGTGGGTTCGACTCCCATCATCCGCTCTGTCGGGGCTTTTTTGCGCCCACCTGCCTTCGTTGACAACCCCATACCGTGATGCTATTATTAATTCTGTACAATTCAATCAACCGCAGGTGGTAAATATGTCGGATGCTTTTCTGATCGGATCGATTCTTGATACTTCCGCAAACTATATTTGCGTTCTGGACAGCAAAGGCACGGTTCTCACAGCAAGTGAGGGCTTTTCCCGCATAGTTAACGGGCGCGGCCGCGAGACACTTACCGGATTGAATCTTTCAAGTGCCGTTCTGGACAGCACGGAACTGAAAGAGTTTTTTTCATCAATACTCGCAAAAACGGACGGATCTTACCTTCATACCGTGCATCGCAACGGTCAAAATCCTGTATCCATCCAGTTTTCAAAATCGACTGTATCGTCCCCGGAATATGGGCCTTGTGTGTATCTGAGCGGTCTTGAAGTTACCGAGCTTTACGAATCGGGGAAAGCGCTTGAAACGAAATTGCGTGAACAAACCAATTTTCTCATTCGAATGGGTCATGAACTCAAGACACCGCTTAACACGGTTCTTGGCTATGCCCAGCTGTTATCCGGACTCGAAAACCTGCCGGTTGCCGCACAGGACTACATTGCAACCATACAGACCCAGGAAACAAATCTCCTGTATTTGCTCAATGATGTCCTTGAATATTCAAAATATGAAACAGGACAAACAGTCGCCGTTCTTTCGGAGACAAGTGTTCGAAAACTGGTGGAGGACGTAACCCGTTCCTTCATAGACAGCTTTTCCCGTAAAATGCTTTCACTTACCGTTGAATACAAGAACGATATCCCCGAGGCAATTCTTTCCGATCCCGGAAAAATAGCCCAGGTACTGTCAAACCTTCTCGGAAACGCGCTCAAGTATACCCGAAAAGGGGGAGTAACCGTTACCGTCTCCTGCGACAAATTGATTACCATCGACATTGAGGATACCGGTGTCGGTATTCCTGACGATGAAAAAGACGGTTTATTCGAAGTATTCTCGAAATCAGGTGCGGGTCCCGAACATCACGGAAATGTAGGTATCGGTCTTGCGGTAGCTCGCATATTTGCCCGAATGCTTGGCGGCGATGTTGTTCTCATACGCTCAAGCAGCGGAAACGGATCCCTGTTCAGATGTACGTTTGAAGCCAATCCGGCAGAAAGCTCAAAAAAACAAACACAGCAGATAATTGATTACTCGTCAATAAAGGGTATTTCCCGGCCCTGCAAGATACTTCTCGTGGATGACGTGGATATCAATCTCGCAATGCTTGAAATCTTCCTCGCTCCGGCGGGTTTCGACATAAGTATCGCTTCAAACGGGAAAGAAGCGGTCAGAATATTCAACGAATTCAAACCCGATATTGTTTTCATGGACCTGATCATGCCGGACATGGATGGATTCGAGGCAACACGTCAGATAAAGTCCATTGACGCAGCAATTCCGGTAATCGCACTGACGGCGAGCATTGTGGACAGTGTGAAATCCCAGGCGCTCGAAGCGGGTGTCAATGATTTTATGTACAAACCCTTCATTCCCGAGCGTTTCTTCGAGGTTATTTCGGAATATACCGGGATAGTCTATTCCATGGAACAGGATCAGTAATATACTCCGATTCCGATAAAAAGTTCCCTGATTGACTCGCCGTCCCGTTCCGCATCTCCGCCAAGGGAACCGCTTTCTAGAACTTCCGCAAGATCGAATCCGACACTTGCACGGGCATAAATACTGCGCATTTTGAGGGGATATACGATAATCTCGAGACCGCCCGCATACCAGCCGTCCTTGAAAGAATACTGTGTATCATTCATGAGATCGTGTGTCAGGGCCATGTCAAAGAACGGAGAAACGTGCATTTCAAAACCGATGTATCTGGTCCATGAAACCCCGGTAATTTCTTCAAAGTTCACCCGCATGATTCGTACCGGAATGTCTATATTGATAAAAATACCCGAATCTGTATTTATGCGTTTGTCCAGAATACCCCGGAGCTTGTCTCCCTGCTTTTCGGAAATATACTCATACAGGTTGTAAAACCCTGAAAGCCGGGAGGAAAACCCTATCCGGTCAAAGAAACTGTAATGACCCTGGAGCGATCCGGTAAACTTGATTTCTGTGTCCTTGTCTTCGTGAAAATTGAATGTATAGGTATTTCCCAAAGAAGAAGCGTATCCCTCACGAAAATTGCCAGTCCAGTTTATACGTCCTGCAGAAAGGGAATGGCCCAGTACTATTTCGGGACCTTTGAGATCATCGTTACGAATTCCGTCGAAATCCCAGTTTGTTTCAAACGACACTTCCGGTTTCCATACAATCTCTCCGGTTGTGCCGTAACGGGCAAGAGTAATAGGTACGTTGGTATAAAATTTTTCCGTGAAGTACAGTTCATCGCCGTCATAAAAAACTTTGTCATCGTCGCGATCGTTGATCGCCATGCTCTGGACAATACCAAAATGAACTTCAAAAAATGATACCGGAATTTCCAGATCAAGTCCGGTCGACACATCAAACATAACCGGATGGCCGAAGGGTATTGTCACTTCGCTTTTAATATCCCAGGCAAACGAGTATCCCCATGCCTCGAACGGAATTGAAAATGACACACCGCCGGAAATACTGTGATTTCCGTCTTCATCCAGTTCGTAGTTCACATCTGAATCAAGTTCCTGCATCGATCCGAAAAAATTATAGTTCTTCAATTTAAGCTTCAATTCAAAACCGGTATTGGAATCAAATCCGGGTTTTGGAAGTGCTATGATATTCAGTGTGTCTTTTGTTGTAATAGTCAGATGCACCGGTATGATACCCGCCGCATCCGGTTGTCCGTACGTCGGTTCAACAGACGAAGATTCAAGGACACGAAGATTATAAAACTGGAAACGGAGGTCTTGGAGGTATTGTTCGAAAAGCGTTTTGTCCTCAAATATGCGGGTTTTGTCAATTTTAACCGCTTTTCGGAGCGGATGCTCCCTGGTTGCTCCTGTTATGGAGTATTCAATCGATTCAATACGGAACTGCTCTCCAGTCTGGGAGAAAATCCGGGGTAGTAAAAGAACAAGAAAAAAAAGCAAAACAGCGGATTTTTTTGTCAAAGCGAAACCTCGCAAGAATTATTTGAGTGTCACGACATCCAGGTTCCAGCGCTTGGGACGAAACATGTTTTTCACATGTATTGCGCCTTTCCCCGGGGAAAACAGTTCCAGTTTTACCAAAGGAGCCTTGAAGAACAGCTTTTGAACGGTTATCCCGTATGCGTTGTCAAAAAGAAGCGGGGAAAGGGTTTCGAAACCGAATTGGGACTCGTAGTGAGCTGTTCCAATTTCTATATAGGTTTCCCGCGGCCCTTCAAGGTACGCATCCATAGCCCTTTGGTCTTTTAGAAGTATCGCGCCAAATTCAATATATCGTAATGTATCTATGGCCAAAATGGCAAGTATCCGTTCACCTCCAAGATCATATTTTCCCTGTGTTTTTCTGATGTGTTCACCCTGGATGGTGAAACGGATATTTCTTGGAGCGGCAAACCGGTACATGGTGTCGATGAGCTCGAAAACATTGATCTTCTCGCGTTCGGCGAGAGCGATCAGGTTATAGGCATCTCTTTCGGAGCAAAAATAGTGTACCCCGGAAACAAGATTCAAACCGGAGAGGAAAGACGCCACTCCAGGTTCAGCATGATCAGCTCCGAGTCTTTTGGGGGATGCGAAAAGACTTGTTGTACAAATGGCACAAACCATTAAACAAAGCAGTTTTTTTAAGAAAATAATCATCGTGCTCCCTTCCCGGTAAGTACAACACCAATAGTTTTGAAGATGAGCCACAGATCAAGCCAGATTGACCAGTTTTGAATGTAATAGGAGTCAAACGCGACCCGTTCCGCATAATCCGTATCGGATCTTCCCGAAACCTGCCACATTCCGGACAGACCCGGCTTGACCGAAAAAATGTAGTTGAAGTTCTCCCCGTATTTTCCGGTTTCCGCGTCGGTAACTGGCCGGGGTCCGATAAAACTCATATCACCGAGAATGACATTGAAGAGCTGGGGCAGTTCGTCGA
>ENA-UOWO01000460-UOWO01000460.1-activated-sludge-metagenome-genome-assembly--contig:-NODE-460-length-59541-cov-6.016290_pt1 | contig 59541 bp, 48 predicted proteins | sample MGYA00238148_ERZ761564 | MGnify/ENA primary metagenome ERZ761564 (study PRJEB28885, sample SAMN05720194) | activated sludge metagenome | isolation source: Anaerobic digester | place: USA...
CTTTCAGAAAACCGTGTTTTTGCGGATATTTGCATAACCACCGACGGAGGGTATTGGGCACGGGAACATTTGCGCTACCTGCCCTCCGGGACGGTCCTGGCCTTTCCGCCAGAAGCGGCCGTTCCTCGCACCATATTGGAAGAACATCCCGTCGTGTTTCTGTCCTATTCGTCGGCACTCGAAAAAAAGCTGTTTGATCTTGCCGGGATCAATTCGGTTCCCGCTGAGCGAAACGGCACGGTATCCGGAACGGCGGTCCGGTATCTTCTTGACAATGGACAAGGTTCCGTTATCGCGGCGGGTCTTGATTTGTCCGTGTCACGTTCTTTTTCTCACGCGAGGCCCCATGCCTTCGGCCCGCTGCTTGACTCAGGGACCCGCCGCACCTCACCCCTCTGCAGTGTCCTCCACGAACGCGCTGAAAACTCCTTTGCGCTCGATGCGTACGCGCGCTGGTTTGAAACGAACAGCCAAAGTTTTGACGGGAGATTGTTCCGGATACCGGCATCCCTCCGGTCAATTCCGGGAATACCTGTCCGCGACCTTGCACAGGAGAGCGGAACGAAAGCGTTTCCTCTTGAAATGATGACACAGGATGTTCCGGACCGACGCGTACGTGCGGAGCGAGTGGCACATTATCTTGCCGACCGGGCTGGAACCGTGGCAGCCCTTACGCCGGGAATGGATGTTGAACCGGACATTCTTGAATTACTTCAGCTGGTTTCATTTGCCGCGTATACTACCGCAATGAAGTCCGGCGATTATCGGGTTCTATGCGCGGATACATCCCGGTACCTTGCGACCCTCGCAGAAAGGATTACCCGTCGTGTCCGGTGAGATTTTTTCGTCAAATCTTGCTTCGCTGAGGAAGGTGAATCCGGCGCTGGCGGATATGCTGGCTGGTGTTGTTTCCGATGATACGTATTCCGGCAGTATCCTGACCCGGAGCGGACACCCTGTTCCCTGTTACGGAGATGGTACACCGGCAAATTCGCGCTATGATCCCGAAACGGAAGCGGACCGTACGATAGCTGATTTGGGCGATGCTTCCTTTGTGTTGTTTTTGGGAATCGCCGGCGCATTTCAAATCCGCGCATTTTTGCGGAAAAATCCGGGTGCGTACTGTGCCGCAGCGGAAAAAAGCCTTCCCGCGCTCCGTTCGCTTCTCGAATCTGTCGCGCTTGATGACATACTTTCAAGTTCCAGGGTATATCTTCTGAAAGATTGTCTTCCGGATACCCTCATGGCACAGCTTCCAGCCCGGTATCTTCCGGCCGTACACGGCTCGTTCGCCACCTGTTCCTTCCGGTCATGGACTTCGCGGTTTTTCTCTTCTTCCGTACAGGATGCGATATCCTCCGTACTTGCTGCCGTGGGCCGGGACTATTCGGTACAGGCCCATTTCGGACGGATATGGTTTTCAAATTTCCTGAAAAACATGCACGAAATGCGGGGCCGGTTTGTTACGGAACTGCCCGGAATTTCCAGGGATAGATCAGCGATTATCGCCGCGGCAGGGCCCTCTCTCGAGAAGGATTTGCCGGAAATAGTGGCGAACCGGGACCGGTACTGCGTGTTTTCCACGGATACCGCCTGCGGCACGCTGGCCGGATACGGTATTGTACCGGATTATTATGTGACCATCGATCCGCAGCATTATTCGTCATGGCATCTGTTCCGGCCTCCCGAACCTGAAACCGTTTTTCTGGCGGATTGCGTTTCAAATCCGGCCGCAGTACAACGGGCACTTTCATACGGAGCGCGGGTTATTCTTTTCGCGGGCGGGCACCCGCTTTCACGTATGGCCGCCAACTGCTCGCCCCTGCCCGTACTCGACACCGCATCCGGAACGGTTACCGGCGCGGCCCGCAATGCCGCAATTGCGCTCGGATATGACAATCCCCGCGTTATCGGCGCTGATTTCGCGTATACGCGCGGCAAGCCCTATGCGCGGAACACCTATCTGTCCGAGCTTTTTGATTCGTCTTCCCAGAGAACAGCTTCTGCCGAATCCGCCTTTACCGCGCTCATGTTCAGAAGCGCGGTTGAACGTACGCACGACGCCGGAGGCTGGACCTATCATACCGAAGTTATGCGGTCATACAAGCAAGCCATGAACGCTGCCATACAGACAATCCGCTGGACGGATGATACCTTTTCCGCCTTTCCCGTGGATGAGTTTCTTGGACGGCTCACAAGGGGTTTGAAGGAGATCCTTTCCAATGATACCGGGCATACCGACTGGTATACCGCAATGCTCCCGTTCTTTGCGTGGTTTCAGCGGCATCATGCCATCCATCCCGGTGAAAATGGGCGGAAAAAAGCAATTCAACTTGCGCTGGACATGATTGCGGGATATACTGTTGCATCATGAGCAAAAGGTTTGTTACCGGTTACAGTATCTTCGCGTTTTTGGTCCTGCTGTTCTCCATCGCACTTTTTTCGGTTACCGTGTACTCGGAACTTCAAAAAGGAGCCGGGGAAGCCGACCTCAGTTTTTCCTGGATTACCCGTAGCACGTCTCTGTCCGCGGTAACTGACGGATTCATGAGCGATCGGTTTGTCGGAAAACTCACGGATACCTGCCGTAAATCCCGGTCACTCGTAGCGTTCATGATTACCACGCCCTCCGGTGTGGCCTATGCCTGGCCGGACCGTTCCGGGCAAATTTCCTATACGGCCAACGGCGAGGCGGTCCTGACCGGTTCTTCGCTTTTCATGCGCACGTTCAGTACTGAACTCGACATTCCCGGTCATTCCGGCCCTCCGGTAGTCGCGACCGCCGTCATGTACATTCTTCACCCTTCGGCAATTTTCACGGCAAGCAGACTGTCGTTTCTCATTACCCTCGCGCTGATTTTGATAACCCTGATCGTCATACTTGCCTATTCACCCGGCAAGAACGGCAGTACACCGGTCGCCACGTCGTACGAGATGCCCGATACGCTTCCCGAGACCGCACGCGGTCCGGATGCCGATGAGCTTGCCCGGGTAACGGTTCCGCCGTTTGACGATACCGCCGCCGATGACGATTTCGGGTTTCCGTTTGACGAACCGGGATCCGGCTACGACGAACCTGATAATGGCTACAACGAGCCCGAAAATGGCTACGATGAACCCGACACGGGTTATGACGATACCGATATCCATGAGCACAATGGTGAAGCATTCCAGGATATTGAACCGGATCACATTCCGGATAGTGCCCCTGCTGACATTTCTGACACCATCGATGATCAGCGCCCGGAGGGGTTGTATTCCCCGGCGACCGGAGTCGGCTGGGAAGAATACCTGAAAGAGCGTCTCGATGCCGAACTGGTACGGGCGGCTTCGTCGGAACAGGACCTGTCACTCATGGTGGTGCGCATTTCGGGTACAAAACACACCGATCTCGTTTCCCGCAAGATAGCGCAGGCTTTTCTGGAACTCATCAAATTCCGCGATATGGTTTTTGAATTCGGTGTTGACGGATTTGCTGGAATTTTCCAGAACGTAACCCTTGATCAGGCCATGAAACTGGCCGACGAACTGTACGAGAATATCGATGCGCTGCTGATGGAAAGCGGATGCGAAAGTCAGATAACCATCGGCATTACCACGCGGACCGCCCGGCTCATTTCGGCCGATCGGATGCTCGATGAAGCGGTAGCCGCCGCGACAAAAGCTGTCGCGGAGCCGGATCTTCCCATCGTTGCATTCAGGGCAAATCCGGATAAATACCGGGACTTTGTCGCGGGCAATCTCTAGTCCCCTTCTTGCACGTTAAAAAACGATTCAATCCGCGTCGCTGTCTCCGCGGGGATTATCCACGATACCTTGTGGATGTCTTCGCTCATGATCGCGTGCTCTGCGGAAAGCCGTGAAAACCCGATCCGTATCGTAGAAAGATTCCCCAACTCCAGAACCAGTTCCTGTTCGGGTACTACCGGTATATTGGTTATATCCACGCAGGAAAGTCCTTCCAGCGCGCGCTGAAGGCCCTTCAGTGCATCCGGCGGAACTTCCCGTTGATGGTACCCGTCCGGGGTTAGAACAGCTCGCTGGAGGCCCGATTTTTCAAATATCGACTCGAAGGGCCGCAGATTCACCCAGAACGCGGTACGGGTATCAAGAAAATACTGTATGCCGTTATCGGTACGGTACACGATCGGTCCCCGGGAAATATACCGGAACCATTCATCCGCTCCCGTTGTACCGAACGCGACTTGCGTTATCGTACCGCCGAAACGGCCGCTTTCGATTCTGTAGTCCGCCCGCTCTCCGGTTTCATGGATCCGGTGATCACGGATACCGGTATCGGCCAGGGCATGCCGGCGGGACAATTCGTCGTAGAAGGCCGTGAATCGTGTCATGTTCAGCGGGTACTGTGCGGAACCATCCAGGGTAAGGGTCCACTGATCGCCCGCACGGATAAAATACAGGGGGAAGGAATCAGCCTTTTGAAGCATGAGGTACTCCAGCGGTCCGTCTGCGAGAAAAGATTCCGATACGGCGGATTCCGGTCCATTCACCGGTATCAGGTACACCGATAATGAGAACAGAACGGATGCGAGCAGGACAAGGAGCATACGGGTATTTCTCACGGGAAAAGCCTCCGCACAAGGGCAAAAGAGGACGGTTCCCGTCGTTTCAGGGTAGTAATGTGTTCCCGTCCTGAAATCCATTCGGCACAGTTCACAAAAAACGTATAGTTGTCCCATGCGCCGGTGAAATCATTGAGCGTGGATACGGCATGTTCATCCGGTATAACGATCAGTCGGGAACCGTCATCACGGATAACGCCGACGATAAAGCTCCCTTCCCCGCTCCAAACGGTTTCCCCGGAGTTAACGAGCGGGCGGGTATCAAACGGGGCATGGTCCGCCTGCGCGTTTTTACCGGTTTCCATGAGCGGAATTCCCGCTGAATCGTCAATGGTTACCGGAGACGGCCAGTACAGCTGGATTGCCGGGACCCCGGAAAAAACGGAATGCCCGTTCAGGAATCCCGATTCGGGAATTCTGATCCAGTAGGGATAGGGCACCGTTCGTATTCCTGCGTCATCAAGAGCGTTCATGATGATGGTGTAATGGTTTTTGTCGCGGAGCAGACGATCCTGTATGGCGATACCCCGGCGGCGGAGCAACTCGATGACCGGATCACCGGATTTCGTGCGGGCGGACCAGTCGCCGGTACTGTCGATTTCAATACCGGAAACCATGACCAGGGCATTCCCTCCCCGGTTCAGGAATTCGTCTATCGAACGGGCGACCGGTCCGGTAGCAAAGCGCGAACCGATCACCACAAGAGGAACTCGTTCATCAAGACCATTTTCGGGATTATCAACGGGAACGAGGGTGAATTCCGCGTGTTCAAGAAGCAGTTGCAGATGATCATGGCCGCTTCCGGGGTTTCCCAGAACAAGAACCTGCAGCGGATATTCGCGGGAACCTTCCACAAGGGATTCAATCGAACGTGTCAGCTCATACTCCGCAAGGGTATGTCCGGCAATCACCGGAACAAGGCGGCTCGAACCGCGGTATTCGATGAGGATTCCCGAGTAGTTCCCGTCAGCAAGGGGAACCAGTCCGAGTTTTTCCGGAAAGGCGGGCGAAATGTTTTGAACCGGGTCGCGTGCATAGAAGCGCAGATGTTCCCGATTCTGCCGCTCGTACCGGTCAAGAAGCATGGAAAGGGCCGTACCCGACAAGCTCTCGGCGTATGAATCCGTGCGGTACCAGGTAATGATGCATTCGGAGTCGAGCCGGTCAAGCAGGGTCACCGTACAGGGCTTCAGGGTGTAGGCGCCGTCCCGCGAGAGATCACGGACGGGGACGGTGGAGATGCCGACAGCGGCAAAGAGCGACAATGCCGTGATCACGGCAATATGCACTACCGTGTGGCGGTAATCGGACGCAAGAAGGATCGCGGTTGAAAAGTAGAATGTGATCCAGAAAAGATCCAGATACTCCCCGGAAAGCGCATATATGATGCGGAAAACGGAAAGATGGCGCAGCGGCGGCAGCAGGTGGAAAAGAATTGAACAAAAGACAAGGACACCCGCGGTGCGGAACGCAGGAAAACGCGATCCGTTTCTGTGGACATGGAGGCGGCAGGCGGCAAATACTATCAGAATGGCGAGAATGTACAACGTGAGCGAAAGATAACCGGTCACGCCGTGGTTCCTCCCGGTTTTGAATCAGTCTTCATACTCAATGGGCACTACCAGGCGATCCCTGCTCAGAATGGTTTCGGGGAAGATCGCTTTCGCCTCGGAAAGAAGCAGTTTGAGGTCGGAGTCGGTATAGCGGGGACTGTAGTGTATGAGCGCCATTTTTTTAACCTTGCCGTCACGGGCAACCGTCGCTGCCTGTTCGGCGGTCATGTGTTTCTTTTCCGCCGCGGTCTCGGCAAGGGCCTTTTCAAACATGCCCTCACAGACGAGAAAATCGGAGTTTTTTACTTCCTCCGCTATTGAGGGTAAATATCTGGTGTCGGTAACATAACTGAATTTGCGCCCTTTGCGGGGTGCTCCCAGCACCTGCTCCGGAAGCACGGTCTCACCCTCAAGGGAGGTTACCGCTTCACCGTTTTGCAGACGGGACCATAAAGGCCCGCAGGGAACACCAAGTTCTTTCGCCCTGTCCGGATTGAATTGTCCGGGCCGTTCGTATTCTTCAAGTGTGTACCCCACACAGGTTTTTGTGTGCTGGAGGGGAAACGCGCGTACATGAAAGTCCTCTCCCTGATACACGATTCCGGGTTCGGTAATTTCTTTCACCACGATCTGATAATTGATGTACATGTCGAGAACCTGACGGCTAGACTGAATATACTCGGCAATTTTGGGCGGTCCGTAAATATAGAGCGGATCGTCACGGTCTACCTGTGAGGAAAGCATGAGTAAACCGGGCAAACCGGTAACATGGTCCGCATGGGTATGGCTGACAAATATCGCATTGATTTTTTTCCAGCGCAGATTGAGCCGTCGAAGGGAAACCTGTGTCCCTTCACCGCCGTCGAACAGGAACAAGTCTCCCTCACGGCGCAGCAGGACGGAGGTAAGATGTCGGTACGGAAGGGGCATCATGCCGCCGCAACCGAGAACAAAGGCTTCAAGATTCATGGTATGGAAGTATACCGGAACCGTTCCTCCTTGACAATGGAACACTTGCTGATACAATAAAGGGTATGATAAACACCTTGCTTATAATAGACCCGCAGAATGATTTTTGTGACCCCGCCGGAGCGCTCAGTGTTCCGGGTGCGGACGAGGACTGTGCCCGTCTTGCGTCCCTTATACGGCGAAACATCGCCAAACTGGATTCAATCCATATAACCATGGATACCCATCACCTGTATCATGTCGCGCATCCGATATTCTGGCTTGACCAGAACGGAAAAATGCCCGATCCGTTTACCATAATTACCCTGGAAGACATTCGCGCCGGAACATACCGGGCGGCCGTTGACCAGTACCGGCATTATGATGAAGAATATGTAACGACCCTTGAGCAGACCGGAAAATATAACCTGTGTATCTGGCCTCCCCATTGTCTCATCGGCACCTGGGGTCACAATGTATATAAACCGCTGGCGGACGCGCTTCATGAATGGGAAATGAGTGTTCCGGGCAGAATCGTTGACTATACCTACAAGGGAAGCAATGTTCGCACCGAACATTACAGTGCGATTCGTGCTGAAGTCTCCGACGCGGCGGATCCGGGATCGCGAACAAACTTCGCGCTGATTGAACGGCTTAAAACGGCGGATAATATCGCGATTGCCGGTGAAGCGCTTTCCCACTGTGTCGCGAACACGGTCCGGGATCTTGTTACCACCATCCCGGTTGAAAAGCTCATTGTTCTCACCGATGTGAGTTCATGCGTGACAGGGTTCGAACATCTTGGAAAGGAATTCATTGACGAAGCAGCCGCAACGGGCATCCGCCTCATGAGTTCCCGGGAATACCTCGCCTGAGCAGTTTCCGGACCTTCTTGAACCACACCAGACGGAGCCATTCCGCAACGGAATATATCCGGTAACGTACCGGTTTGAGCGGTATGTCCAGACTGCCGGTCCGGTGCACTACCCTGCCGCCGAAACCGGTTTTGAACCGGAACAGGCCGTGCATGGGATGGGCGGGGTCGTCCGTGGGCGGAATGCCGTAAAAATCATATCTGAGACAACCGGCTTCCTTCGCGTCGCGGATCGCCTGCCACTGCAGGGCGTAGGCCGGCATCATGTTGCGTTTTTTCGCGGTTGAAGCGCCGTAGAGATAGGTTGCTTCTTCACGGTAAAAAAGCACGATGATTGCCGCGAGCGCGTCTTCGTCATGCCGGGCGATGTATATGCGCAATGTGAGCGCATCTTTTTTTTCAAGTACTGTTTCAAAAAGATCACGGTAATACCGGCTGCTGTGAATGGTAATGCCGTCGCGGGAAGCGGTTTCCGTATACAGGGTGTAAAATACGGGAAGCGCCTTCTCCATGGCCTCCCTGCCCTCATACGATTCAACACGTACGTCCTTTTTTTCCGGAATTCGTATGTTGTACCGCCATTTCGGTTTCATGTTTCCCAACAGTGTTTCTTCGGAAACGGAGAGATCGAGAATGACGGTATCCGGAGGCTGAATGTCCATGACCGCTTTGCGGATTCTTGATCGTCCGGGGGATTTTTCCCAGGGAGGATCGAATCGTATGAAAACGGTATCACGGGGCAGCAGGGGTTTGAGTTCCCGTGCAAGGGATGTCAAAAGATCCCGACGTGCGCGAGACGAAATGGGAACGATCTCGGGACCCATCGGAACATAGGCTATTGAGCCCAGACGGCGAATGGTACGTACAAGAACCGACAGAAAAATGGAATCCACCCGGAAAAAATGCGCCTTCCAGCCGTACTTCTCCTTGAACGCCGCCCACAGCGGCGTTTGAAGGAATGAGACTGGTAGTTGTCCGTTTTCCAATGTTTCCGGGAGAACCCGTTGAACAATCATGCGGTCAGGAAACCTCGCCGTCGGCAACGTTCCCGGTACGTACCGGCAGTCCGGCGGCTTTAAGAACCGTGTTTCCCACCATGAGGTTGTTTTTTTCTACCCGCAGGGGTACGGAGAAGAACACGTCTGCGCTTATTTCAGCCGGTTTTTCCGCCGCGGGGTCCGCGCCGTCCGGGATTATGACGGTGCCGGGAGCGGCCCAGGAAACATCGAGTACTTCGAGGATTTCGGTTTCGTCGGCCTGTTTACAGCTGGCCGCGAGAAGCATTCCCTGCGATTCAACACCACGCATTTTCCGGGGTTTGAGATTGTCCGCCACAATGACGGTTTTACCGAGAAGTTCCTCTTCGGTACAATACGGAACCAGTCCGGAAACGATCGTCCGTTCATTGCCCGATCCGTCGTCGAGTTTTTCTATGTAGAGTTTGTCGGCGTCGGGATGTCGCGAGATCGAGATGATTTTCGCGGCTTTCAGCGCGATTTTTTCGTTGAATACCGCTACCGGGTCAACGGGGGGTGTTTCTTCCTTTGCTGTTTCTTGTGTCATGGTTTCCCGTTCCTTTCGTTCGGACTGCGATCCCGCAAACCGTTCACGGAATGCGTTCATCGTTTCGTTGTCCATTGGTTTGAAAATGATTTCGGGTGAATCAACCCGATCGAGTCCAGTATCGGTACACAGGGTATCCCAGGTGAGACTTCCCGTTTCGTTTTTGACCGATCCGGAGTTTGCCGCACAGTGTATTGATCCCGACCAGATGGTATGACCGAAGAATGACGCAACCCGGTCCGCGAAATACGGCATGTAGGGATGCAGCATGATGGTGATGTCCCGGATGAGATAACACAGATCATGCATGAGGGCGGCAGCTTTTTCGGGATCTTCCGTTCGGGTTTTCCAGGGTTCGCCGTCCTGAAACGCCTTGTTGGCGATCGAAGACAACGCAAAAATCTCGCGGAATGCGTCGCGGATGTTTGCCCACTCAAGATTTTTTCCCACCTTGTCCCTGGCGTCAATACGGGCTTTCATGAGCATGTCGCGTACTTCTACAATGTCTGCCCTGGTTCCCGAGTATGCCGGCGGAATGGTGCCGTCATAGTACCGGCTGATGAAGGTAAGGGTCCGGTTAACCAGGTTTCCCAGATTACCGATGAGTTCCCCGTTCATTTTCTCCTGAAAGTCTTTCCAGGTGAACTGGGCATCCGCTTTTTCCGGACGATTGTAATAGATGTAAAAGCGCCAGATATCCGAGTGAATGCCGGATTCCTTCGCGTCGTTTCCGAATACCCCGATACCCTTCGATTTCGAGAATTTTCCGTTTTCATAGTTGAGGTACTCGGTGCTGGACATGTGATGGAGTTTTGTCCATTCCCGTCCGGAACCGATCAGGGTCGAGGGAAAAATGACGGTATGAAAGGGAATGTTGTCCTTGCCGATAAACTGGAAGAGTTCAACGTTGTCCGGGTCCTGCCACCAGGCTTTCCAGTCAATACCGCACTGGTCCGCGAGAGATTTGGTGATTGAAATATACCCGATGGGCGCATCGAACCAGACATAAAATACCTTGTCTTCAAAGCCGGCTTTCGGCACGGGAATACCCCACTTGAGATCGCGGGTAATGGCGCGTTCCTGGAGTCCGTCCCTGATCCATGCCAGCGTAACCTGCATGGCGTTTCGCGCCCATTGTCCGTTTTCACTGGCTTTTTTCATCCATGCCTCATATTTGGGCAGAATGGCGGGAAGGTCGATGTACAGATGCTTTGTGGAGCGGATTTCGGGTGTAGCGCCGCAGGTGAGACACCGGGGTTCGCCGAGTTCCGTGGGATCCAGGAGTTTACCGCAATTTTCGCACTGGTCTCCCCGGGCATCGTCGTAGCCGCAGGAGGGACAGTTGCCGCGGACAAACCGGTCAGCGAGAAAACGCTGGCAGGAGGTGCAGTACAACTGCTCGATGGTATGTTCCCGGATGTATCCGTTTTTTTCAAGATCGAGAAAAAGCGACTGGGTAATCTCGGTCTGCTGGGGAGTTGATGTTCGTCCGAAATGGTCAAAAGCTATTGAAAACCATTCATAAATGTCCTTGTGAATGGCATGATAGTGATCGCACAGTTCGCGCGGAGTCTTTCCCTCTTCCTGGGCACGGGTTTCCGTGGCGGTTCCATATTCGTCGGTGCCGCAGATATACAGGGTATCGTAACCGCGAAGCCGGCAGTACCGGGAATAGACATCGGCGGACAATACCTGGATGAGGTTGCCAAGATGCGGGACATTATTTACGTATGGCAGGGCTGACGTAACAAGTTTTCTTTTCATTCCGTCATGATAAAATTTCGGATGAAACTAGTCAACGCCCGTGCGGAACAAAGTGTCAGCAGACGAATTTGAGAAAGACCGTCTTCTCGGTTTCGTAGTTTGAACTCAGGTCGACTTTCCAGTACAAAAAGACGCGCGCACCGTCCGTTATGATCGTTTTTTCCTTGGAACCGGCCTGTCTGGTCTCGATAACAACCGGAACAAGGGAAACGGAGGGGTTTTCGTTGGCTTCAAGGGTAAAGGTGCATTTGGAACAGGAGTCAACCAATTGTATCCAGGAAACATCATCGTAACCCGCGGGTTCAATGCCGGATTCCTTTCTGGCGTCTTCAGAGAAAACGGTAACCGGAGGTTGTTTGTTTTTCTTGCCGTTCAGGAGGGAAATATCCAGTTCGGTAACGAAAATGCCGGTCAGTTTGAGCGGGCTTTCGTTCTTGAGGATGTACTGAACCTGGATTCCTTCGTTGCGGAAACTGTACTGTTTCTTCAGTGAAAGCGGCTGCTGGAGGGGACCGAAGGTTGCATTTGTTTTGAGCAGAATCTCGCACCGGGTCCGGTCAACGGAGAGTTCCTGATAGATTGAATACCGGAAAAGATCCGGTTCCGACGGCAGTACCCCCCGGGAGAGTTTCCGCAACGCCCCGGGAGAAAAGAAATGGTCAATAAAAAGTCCCGACGAGGGAATGCTCGTATCACAAAAATTGCGGTAAACCGGAAAAATGTCGAATTCAAAAATCTTTCCTCCGTAGGGATGTACATACATGTTCGCTGATTCGAGCTGGCAGAGATATTCCCGCACACTATCCATGTCGAAATCGGTACAGACTATGGATGGTGAAAAAACGCCGCGGATTCTGGTGGTTTTTTCCGCCATAAGCAGATTCTTGTAGGCAAGCGTTCTGAGTGAACGGCTTTCCGGGGTATCGAATCCTTCCTGGATGCGGTAGGTTTCACCGTACTGGGCTTGCCAAATTTCTTCCCGCGCGGTTTTTTTTCGCGCCTTGTCTCCCCTGAGCTGGTTTACGAGAATGTTTACATACATCATTTTTGCATACAGACGCATGATGTTCTCGGAGTTGATCAGGTATTGTTTTACGGAGGTTCTTGCCAGTATCCGGATGTCGTCCGGTGCGGGATTGTCTTCATAATCGTAGGGCGACATTCCGGACGAGATGCAGGCCCGGAGATTCGGCGTCCTGGTTTTCAGGAGCCGCGCCGGTGTTGTCAACTCAATCTGGACGCCTGACCTTGACAAGGACGCGAGAAAACGCTCCATCCATGATGAATTTCCTTCGGGTGCGGTAAAGAGTGCCGGTATGGAGGTCTGGTCAAAAAATACGATAATGGTAACTTCACCCTTGTCGGTATCGGAATACTGCAGAATATCAAGAAAATTCTTCGGCGAAATCCGTTCAAGAAACCGGTAACGGTTGTCGAGCGGAAGCGCGATGAGTGTTTTTCCGCTGTCTTCCAGCGTAACCGGAGACAGACCGTTCACCCCCGGGAAGCCGCTGGTTTCCAGCATTACCTTGTCCATGAGGAGATACTCGATTCCGCAGGTACACAGGGACGAAATGAGTGAGGGATCCCAGGCGCTGCCGGGAAGCCAAAGCCCTCGAGGACGTTTTCCGAACTGTTTTCTGAGCGCGGTGGTGAGCTTTTCAGTTTGCCCTACCCGGTCGGCGGGAGGGAGAACGGGAAAATAGGGTGTGTAAAAGCCGCCGCCCAGAACCTCAAGCTGTTTTCGGGAAATCATTTCCTCCACGATCATCAGGAATTCGGGATGCGCGTGTTCAATCCAGTCAAGAAAGGGGCCGGACATGAACAGGGCAAAGGACAATTCCTGTGATGTGTAGAGGCTGGATAACAGGGGTTTATACAAATCCTGGTACTGTGTTTCATATACTGATGAATCACATCCGGGAGTTATTGTACATGTTGTTCCTAAACATAACTTGACTGACACTGGTTAACTATCCTGATAGGAGTGATTGATAATAGGCAAAAGTATACCCCATATGTCGCATTTTTTAAAGAAATAAAACGCGGGTATGACGGAGAAAAATCCTGTGTATTGTTAGGGAAGAACCCACCAAGAAATATCGGGAGCATAAAATGCCAGGGAAAGGAGTCCAAGACTGACGAGTGATATGGGCGCACCCTTCCAGGCATACGGAATTCGTGAAGGACTGATGCGTTCCCTGACCGAAAACAGGAGGATGGTAACCAAAACCCAGGAAAGTATCCCGGAAAGTACAACGAGAATTCCGGTAAGGAAACTTGTTCCCTCGAACAGCGCCAGCAGCACAATTCCGAAGTAAAAAACCCGTTCTTCACCGGGAACCGGTTTTTCGGTATAACCGGTCAGTGAAAGACCTATTTGCATCAGCACACCAATGGTAACGGTAAGTACCGGAACAAGATAGGACAGATTGAATGGAACCAGAAAGACGGACACGGGATACCAGAGAACGATAAAGGATCCGAGTGAAAGAACAAGCATGGCGGGGATGCGGAGAAAGAATGCTATGTCTTTGCCTGAATCGAGAAAGGATCGCTCCATTCCGATGCCGTACATAAAAACCGCTGAGCAGGATACGGCGTAAAACATGATGGTTTCCAGAATACTCATGATTGTTTATGGGCTCCTTTTTCAGCGAACATCAATTTTAACAAAAAAGAAAAGATTCCGGTCAGAATGAGCGCTCCGCCGCCTGTTCCCAGAACACGCAGTATCCAGGAATTTCCTGAAGGTATAACCGTTATTTCAAGCAAGCCGGAAAAGGCCGGCAGGGAAATCGTACCAAGACCGAGTAATTCACGAACTGCTGAAAAAAGAATCAGAACGGGAATAAAAAGGATTACCGGTGAAAAACTGTCAACGCGCCGGTTTTCTGCGTTGATACTGACGAGAAGCAGGTATGAAAAAGCGGAAAGATAGATATACATCTCGAGTGATAACGCCAGAAGCGGATAGACTCCGGCGAGAATTCCGTAAAAAAGTGCCGCGGTTCCTGCCAGACCCGCAAGTTCGAGAACCTGGGCAAAGTGACCGATATTCAGACGTTTTACGAGTTCCCGTACCAGCAAACCGGCTCCATAATAAAAAAGGATGGCAGCAGAAAAAACAAGAGCATACGCAAAACGGGACGTAGCCGGAATCAGGGGGCACAGTGAAAAAAGAAAGAGTGACTGTTTATTTTTCATGGAACGCTCCTGGCGGCAACAGCCGCAATCTTTTGCTTCCAGCTCTCGATCATCCTTGGGGTAATGCCGAATCGTACGGCATCTTCCCGGTAGTCCGGATGAAGGAGAAAGCCGCAAAATTCGACTGGACCCGAATCCCGAATGCAAAATACGGTACTGTATGGACCGGATCGTCCGGTAATCGTAACGATGTACACTGACGCACGGCTGTTTCCGATTGTCGCGCCATACACACGGCCGAATGAAAGACCTGCCCCGGCGGTACGGCTTTCGTCCGAGACAACTACCGCACTTGTGGACCATTGCTCAAGAACGCTTTTTGCCGCACTCATAACGGTTTCATCGGAGTAGCGCCGGGTGAGCGTATTGATGAAAATGATAAAAAAGAGAAATACCACGAGGGAGGCAGCGAGGGACAGGGCCATCTTGAGTTTTTTTCGTTGTTCAACGGTCATGCGTGTACACTCCGTAGCGCCAGTATTCTTTTTTCAAGGTACTCGATAATGGTTGCCAGTGGATTCACCGAAATGACGGTAAATACCGCACCGGCGGGGGAACCGCCGGGACCGCAGAGCATAAAACAAATCAGTCCCGCCAGCAGTCCCGATACAAGCTTCCCTACTCTGGTACGGGGTACGGTTGAAAACTCGGGCAGCAGATAAAAGGCCGTAAAGAGAATTCCGCTGGTAAGTACCGCAAACAGAATGTCTCCTGATAGTGGATTCGGTATCGCTCCCGAAACGGGAGTGAAAAGATACACACAGGCTCCGTAGGTAGCGAGAAACACGGCTGGGACTATCCAGTCTATAATTTTTAATGAGAGAAGCGCGATGGAGGCTACCAGGGTAAGAATGTTATACCTGAAGGCCGGTATGGTGGAGGGAGAATTCCAGAACAGGGTTATATACCCCTCGGGAAGGGATATTCCGGACCGGTTCAACAGGGATTTATTCAGGAAATCCGTAATGGCGGTATCTGCCGGTATACGGGGAAACTGGTCGATTTTCAGTGCGCCGAAAGCGTCTCCGGCGGCAGAAACCGATTCCGGTGTGACCAGATACGGCGGGAACAGGTCTCCCTGACTCAAATAGCCAAGACACACGGCCACTGCAGCCGGATTCATCCAGTAGGCGCCGGTTCCTCCGAACACTGCACGGGAAACAAGCGATCCGGAAAAGGAGACAAAGAAAACCATGAAAGGGCCAAGCGTATACGGAAGCAGAAATCCGGTCAGAAGGCCGGTAAGTATTGCCGTGCCGTCGCCAAGCGTTTCATTCCGTCTGTTCCATGATACGGAGAGCTCGGCGGCGACACTGCCGGCTATCGCGACGGAAATTGAAACAAGGGAACGGTAGTCATGCTGCAGTACCATGGCGAGAATATGAGGAGTCAGGGTAAGGGCCGTAATGAGGGACATGTGCGAGATTGTCGGACGGGTAACCAGAAAGGGAGAAAGCGTGGTTTTCCAGCTTGGTTTGTTCATTTGTCCTCCTCCCGGAATCCTGCTTCCCGGGCGTTTTTCAGGATATGATGCAGCGGGATGCGGGAGGGACACACCATGGTACAACATCCGCAGTGCTGGCAGGATTCTATTGAGCGGATATGTTTTTGGCGGATTTTTTTATTCTTGATCACTTCCACCAGTTCCATGGGATCAATATATACGGGGCAAACCTGCAGACAGCGTCCGCAATGGATACAGTCGTGTACGGTATAATCAGGACAGGATTCCTTGTCCATGATGTGAACCGACTTCGTCGTTTTTGTTATCGGGGTTGAAAGATCCTGTACGGCGGTTCCCGTTATGAGACCGTTGGTAATAATGCGGGACGGCGGGGACGTAAAACCGCCTGATTCCTGAATAAGCGCCGCCAATGTTGTTCCGATACGGACCTTGAGAATGGACGTTCTTGCCACAGCAGGTCCGGAGACAAATACGTAGCGGTACACAACAGGTTTGTTATGTACAACCGCCTCATACGCCGTAATCGCCGTTGACGGATCAAGAAAAATCCCGGGACGGTTCTGTTCCGCTTCAGGAAGAATTTTTACGAGCTGTTTCCTGTTTCCGGATGGATAGCGCGTGTCGGTTTTCAGAATGACCGCTTCCATCGGTTCTGCCGCGCGGGTTATTGCCCCGGTATCGAGGTCCTGGTCCGTAACGAAGTACAGTGATCGAATGTTGAGCGCTTTCGCGATCAGGGCGGCGCCTTCGACAACCTTGTCGGGAAATTCTTTAAAAAGTATGCTGTCAAGCTGGCAGGTTGGATCAAGATCAAAAAGGCGGACGAGGATTACCGGTTTCTTCTGTTTCTTTGCGTCCCGAATGAGTTCGACAAGCGGAACCGGTTCCTCAAATGTCGAAACAACACCCTTGTCTTCGAGAATACGGATAATTTCAGACTCGGGAGAAGTTTTCCAGGAAAAGTTCTCTTCCTTGCGGCCCAGAATGTCGAATGATCCGGAAAGAAGGATTTCCGCAGCGGTACTGGTACCTCCATCCGGACAGGAGATTTTTTTGAATGAACGGATCATTCCCGGTACCGGCGCATGAATTCGGGACGTGGCGGGCGCCGTTCCCCGGGCAATAAGCTGCCCTTCCTTTACTCGCGTACCCTCGGTTACAACCGGGTGTGCGGAATCATGTGAATCCTGTCTGAAGGGTACGAGGGCTACGGGTGGTAAAAACGCATTCCCGCTGATATCCGGAACGGGTTGTGTTACCGTTATTGTTTCCATACTGCGTCGGAATCGAATAAATCGTGTCATTCTGGGTGTCCTGTAATCCTTCCCGAAACAAATCGTCCTTGATCAATAAGCATCTGTTCAAGGGGCGTTGCTTTTTCTGATAGCGTTTCCCCGATAAATTCCTGATCAAAAACGGCAACAACGCGTGTTTGTGCCGCAAGACGTCCCTGCTTTTCGTCAAATACATAGTCTTGAACAACCATCTGTTCGCCGATGACGGGCGGTTCAAGACGGTCCCGATAATCTTTCCAGGGGAAAACGGCAATCTTCCACTGAACGGCAAGAAAATCGGCGAGATCCGGCAGTGAATCGTTCCGGTCAAGCCGGATAAACTCTTCAAACGTACCGGCCGAAAATCCGGTCTGTTCAGTATACCCCGACGGACAGGGTAAATACAACCGCCCGTTTCCGGTAAAAGGGGATTCTCCCCTGACGGTTACAAAAAAAAGTCCCGTACCTGCGGTGGAGACCGCCAGTGTAGCGGTCAGGATGAGAAAAAGATTTTTACGGAAGAAGCCTCGGCGGTACAGGGTTTCCGGATGCATGGGAACAATTTGGAGTACATCATGGAGCCGGCGGGTGGACCCCTTCCCGCTCCGTAAAAATCGCAATCCAGGCACATGGTACAACACAAGCAGGGATACCGAGCATGTCAGCGCAGAAATAAAGAGTAAAAACGCCCGGGAACCTGATGCAAGTGCGAACAGCATCGGCAGGATCAGCGGAAGCAAAAGGCGCAGGTTGCCGGTGATGCGGCGAAGAAGCTGTGTGCGTGTTATCAGATAGGGTCCGGTATACAGCAGATCGGACACAATGATGACCGTTACCAGTAGAATTGCCGATGAAAGCATGCCGGAAGGGCTGTTCCATGCATAAACCAGAAGAAATGAGGGTATTGCCGTTATCAGGGCCATACCCCGATTTTTCTGAAGGGCGAGACCCGCAACAAGAAGGAGGACTATCGGAATAAAGAAGTATCGGTAGAACGCGCCGGCATTTTCCAGGTACCAGGTTACCGGTAGTGATGAAAGCGCTGCTTGTACGCGGTTTTCAAGGTCGGGTTCGTCCGGTAAAAAAAAGAACCTCGTATTACTTTCCCGGTGGACAAACCAGTTGCTCCGTTGCCGGTTTACTTCGTCGATAAAGGGTTGAACCGGGGAGAGACTGTTTCCCCGGGGAAGGCTCGTGTTCGCCTGGGTAACAATCTTGCTGGCTCCAACGGCACCAAGCCGTGAAACTACCTCTGCTTCCGTTTCAGCGGGAGAGACGGTCAGGATGCGGTAATGCTTCCATAGGGTTCTGGAGGTACGGATCGGCAAGGCGAGCAAAAGAATCACGGCCGGAATGAAAAGGAGAACAAGCGAATGTGCAAAGAATGGAGAAGCGCGCCTGCGGCTATTCATCGGTTACAGAGTTGAGAACGCGACACCGATGAAAAAACCGAGCAAAATTCCCGCAAGAACTTCCATGGGACGGTGTCCCTGAATTTCCTTTACCGGCTTGAACTGGTACTTCATCCGGGAGGAAACCTTTACACCGAGCTCATTGAGGGCACGGGCCTGCTGGCCGCTGGACCGGCGGACACCCACCGCGTCCCGGATAACCACCAGCGCAAAACAGCAGGAAAACACAAAGAGGTCCGAGTAAATACCGGATTTGAATCCGATTGTTGTCGTGACCGAGGAGACCAATGCCGAGTGGCTGGACGGCATGCCGCCTGTTTTCCAAAAGAGAAGCGAAACGAGATCATGGAATGAGGTTACGGTGCGGGTGAACAAGGTTATTAACGTTTTTATGAACTGACTGATGATCCAGCTCGAAACAGCGGCAAGGAATACGGGATTTTGTACCAATAATGTCAGTTCAATTAACAACGTCCGGTTCATCAAGAGTATTTTCTCCATACAGGGCCTTTTGTCAAGTCCTGGAAAACCGGTATACTGTAACAAATGGATTTCACCTTTTACCCGATTACAATTGATGACACCGGACGCAGGATTGACCGGGTGATACGGCGGTTTTTACCGGACGTTCCGCTTTCGGGTGTTTACCGCCTTCTCCGTACCGGCATGGTTCGGGTGAACGGGAAAAAGGTACGTCCGGCGGATATGCTTCCTCCGGACGCGGTAATCGGTATCGCCCGTCATCTGGCGCCGGATCAGGACAATCGCGAAGGCGATTCTGTAAACACCGGGGAAATTCGTCCGTATATTCTGCTTGAAAGTCCCGATCTGCTCTTTCTCAACAAGATCCGGGGCATGCCGGTTCACGGTCCCGGAGGCCTGGATCATCTTGTTCCGCCCTCACCGTCTGAAACCGCCTCGCTTTCATTCAGAAGCGGTCCCCTGCACCGGCTGGACAAGGACACTTCCGGCATCGTCACCTTTTCACGAACACTTTTGGGCGCCCGCTGGTTTACGGAGGCGCTCTCGTCTCATCGAATGGGAAAGTACTATCTTGGAATTGTACGGGGCCGGGTCAGTTCTTCGTTTGAATGGCGCGATATCGATGACGACGGAAAAGAAATGATAACCCTGGTTGCGCCAGTTGCCGGTGCACAAAACGAATCCGGAACCTATACCTCGCTTCTTCAGTACCGAATCCTCACCGGGAAAAAGCACCAGATCCGCAAACAATCTGAAATTCACGGTTGTCCGCTTGATGGGGACAGCCGTTACGGCGGCGGAAAGCGGAAGAGCGGATATTTTCTTCATGCCTGGCAGCTTCATTTCCCCGAAGACCGTCCAGCCGGTATCCCCGAATTCATTGCCGCTCCGCTCCCCCGGGACATGCGTGTGCAAATAGGGTTGGTGTTCGGAGAGAATGTGCTTGCAAAGCTCGATACGCTCAACGTATACTGAAGCCGGAATGAAGAGTCTCAGCGACCTGTACTGGTTTTTCAAGGGCGTAAAGGTGTACGCACTCGTTGGCGACAGCGGGACAGGAAAAAGTTTCCGCGCCAAACTGCTTGCCCAGAAATACGGAATTCAGCTCATTGTTGATGACGGTCTGCTGATACGCGATGACAAAATACTCGCGGGACAGTCCGCAAAACGTGAACAGACCTTTCTGGCAGCGGTCAGGGTCGCCTTGTTCGACAACAAGGCCCACCGTGATGAAATTGCCCGGGTTCTCCAGAGTGAACAATTCAAAAAAATCCTCATACTGGGCACGTCCGAGAAGATGGTGGAAAAAATTGCGGTACGGCTTCAATTGCCTCAGCCGTTCAAGATTATTAAAATCGAAGACATTGCCTCCCAGGAAGATATTGAACGGGCGATCAGATCACGACGTGTTGAGGGAAAACACGTAATTCCTGTTCCCTCTATTGAAATCAAGCGGAACTATCCCCAGATTTTTTACGATCATGTACGGGTTTTTCTCAAAGGACGAAAAAACCTGCTTTCAAGCAACGTAACCATGTCCAAGGTCTACGAAAAATCGGTAGTGCGTCCGGAATTTTCCAAAAAAGGCCGGGTGACCATATCCGAAGCGGCGTTGAGCCAGATGGTCATTCATTGTGTCGGTGAGTTCGATCCCGCTGTAAGTATAAAAAAATTGACAGTCAAGACTGATTCGAGGGGTTATCGCCTTGTTATCGTGATTGATGTGCCCTTTGGTACACAACTGACCGGAAAAATTCATCAGATGCAGCAATATATCGTCGAGAATATTGAACGGTACACCGGCATACTGGTTGAAGAAGTTCATATTGTTATCGACAAGATTACCAGAACATAGGAGAACGCCGCATGTCTGCAAGAACGATAGTTTTACTTGCCCTGTTTGCCGTCATTGCACAAGGGGTTTCAGCACAAACGATTGAATACCGGTGCGGCAATTACCGGTTCACGTATGAGGACCATGAGCTTGATATTGAATCGATAGGCACCTCCTTCATGGCCCTCCGCGCGCACTTTACCGAATTGTGCGGATTTGACCCCGATCCTGAAGTACATTTCGCGAGCGTGCGCATTCTTCCCGACCGGAGTTCATTTGACCGGTATCTTGAATCCCGTATCGGAGAGACGCGAAACCAGTATGTTTTTTTGAAATATGGAAAGCCGGAGCTTTCGGAACTTGTTCTGTACCCGGTTGGAGAGGAAAAAGGGTATGAGGCATTTGCCGGCCCTTCCCTGAATCGTCAGCTTTTTTTGCAGTATTTGTACGGGTATGTTCTTGAACCTCCCGTCTGGCTTCGCGACGGATTTCAGGCATGGGTGGAGAATCTTTCGGTTGACGATGGCGACCAGGACGGGTATTCTCCCTGGCTTGAGACCGCCAAAAATTACGCCATGGATCCGGAAAAATCCTTGCCGGTCCGCTCAATTCTTCTTGCGGAAACCGGAACCTACGAAGCGGCACGACTGTATCCGCTCTCATGGGCTCTTGTTGCGTTCTTTTTGCAGACGGAACGGACCGGGTATCGGAGGTTTCTGCATGAAACGTTCGCGGTTCTGGAATCACCGGATGGTTACAACCGCCGGACACAGGAAGAGAACACCCGGATCGTTCATGAACGGTTTGACCGGACGGCGCGTTTTGCCTCGGCGGATGAAGATTTCATGAACTGGATCAGCGGGCAAAAAACGTTTACTGAATTGCTTAACGCCGGTGTTGCGGCCTATACCAGTGGCAGGTATGCGGAAGCGGAAAAGAATCTGGTTCGCGCAACAGAACTGCAGAAAAATGATCCACTGCCCTTTTATTATCTCGGACTATCAGCCTACGCTTCCGGTGATCATGACGATGCCCGGATGTGGTATCTTCGCGCGCTGGATAATGGCGCCGACGCGGCAACCGTGCACTGGGCGATCTCCCTGACCGCCTATGCCGTAAAGGATTGGCAAGCTGCCCGGCTATATATGGAAAAAGCCCGTGAACTGAATCCTTCCCGGTACACCGAAAAGGCGGAAAACCTGCTCAGATCGATGCCTGAATAGGCGCCTTTTTACGACGACGTCCCTGCCCGCCTTCACCCGGTTTATCCCGTCCGTCCGGTCCTGTGCGTTTTTTTCCGCGCGGGCGTGCTGCCCGGATGGGGAGCCCGCCTTCTTTCAGGCAGTGGCGGACGGCAAATTCGAGTTCAGTTCTGGGCGGGTTCATGGGCATGATGAACCGGCGGCATTCGCGATAGACATTGGTATACACTTCAACGGGATGTCCGTTCCAGTCCGCGACAAGCTGTACCAGATCGGTAATGAGATAGGCAAGTTTTCTTCCAAGCCGGATATCTTCACCGGAAGCAACAAGCGCATCCAGTTCTTCAAGACTCTTGCGGTAGTTGTCGGCGAAATCCTCGCTGTCATCAATGAAACTGCAGGCGGCCGGCTGCAGGTACATGAACAGATCGTACCGCAAAAGCATGGTGATTGTGTCGCGGGCCCTGCCGCTGTGCAGTATCTTGATGAGTTCTTCGGTAAGCCGGGACGGTGAAACCGGCTGGAGGAGGTGCGACTGTTTGCGCATAACCTTCCCCACCTTGTCGGGAATGACGCATCCGGTTGAAACGGAATATTTGGCTGCACGGATCATCCGGACCGGATCATCCTGAAAAATGTCCGCGAGGGGGATTACCGGAACCAGCTTTCGGTTTCTGATGTCCTTTACTCCGCCAACGTAATCGATTACCTGCTCCTTGAGCGGATCGTAATACAGCGCGTTTATGGTAAAGTCCCGGCGGCGGACATCCTCGTCCATGGTTCCGAATACGTTGCCGGTGGTGCCGTCAACCAGCGAGCGGAAGGTTGACACTTCGTAAATGTGATCGCCGAAAAAGATATGGACCAGCCGGAACCGCTTTCCTATTATCCGGGAGTTCCTGAACAAGCGTTTTATTCGTGCCGGTTCGGCGTTCGTGACTATATCGATGTCTTTGGGTTTTTTGCCTATCAGCAGGTCCCGGACTGCGCCACCTACGATGCACGCGTCAAAACCGTTATTACGCAGATGGGTAATAATTCGGATGGCATCATTGTCAATGTACTGCCGCGGGATGTTGTGTTCTTTTTTCGTATAGATGACCGCTTTACGGATTGCCCGGCCCTTGGCGTCCGGACTGTATCTGATCAACATTGGTACTGTCATTTTCTACAGAAAAGGCCTGAATGTCAACGGATGATTTTCAAGGTCTTCTGCTGTCATTACGTTCATTCGATGATATACTGCTTTTCAGGATGAACCTGTCGCGAAATTCCGGATTTTTTTTATTGGTACTCCTGTGGATCCTGCCCCCCGGCGCTCACGGACTGTTCGCGCTTGAGCCGCAGTGGACCCGTGTGCTTTCCGGCGCTCTTGCTGCGCGTCCGGTTGTTCATGGAGAGCGGGTGTTTGCCCTTACCGATGACCGGACCCTTACGTGCCTGAATTCCAGTGGAAATTTTCTCTGGAGCCGTCAACTTCGGGGACGGCCGGCGCGGTATATATCGGTAGCTGATAACGGTCTGGTACAGGCTCTGTCCGGGGACGGGGTACTGAATACATTGAGCCGCGACGGTGTTCTCTTGTGGAGCATACGGTGTAACCGTGAACCCGCCTGCCCTCCCGTCCGTGGATGGGACGGCCGTACGGTAGTTCTTTTTCCTGATCATGCCCTTTGTCTTACCGATACCGGGTCAATCCTTTGGTATAGACCCCTCGCGGGAACAAGTTTCCGGAACATGACCCTGACCGGAGACGGCAACTTTCTTTTATACAATGATAACGGGGACATTCTTCTTCTCTCGCCTTTCGGAAGAATTCTTGCTGAAACTGCGCTTTCCGGGAAACCGGTTTTGTTTGCACCGGTTCCGGCGGGATTTGTTGCGACTTTTTCAGACGGCACCGTATCGTTGTATGACGTACGGTCGGGAAAAAACGGCTACCGCGTAGAATGCTTGTGGTCTATCCGGGAAGAATCCCCGGTAGCCGGTATCATTGAAAGCAACGGAACCCTGTACACAGCGCTGCGAAACGGTAGTGTCATGTCCCGGAATGTCACGGATGCGGCGTTGCTCTGGAAGAGTCCCGCGTCTGACGGGTTTTCCGGTCTTGTGTACATGGATTTGTCCTATTCCCGGATAACGGTGTTCGACCCGGGAACGGCGGTTTCCCTTGATGAGCGCGGTAACCGCCTGTGGCGGCATGAATTCTCCCCGCTTGCGGGAACCGGAACGCCCGGACTGGATGGAATGGTCTATGGCGCCGGGTCGGGTTGGTCCCTTGCGGCATGGCGGGCTGAAGCAAGGATTCTGTCAAGAAAAGATTCGAAAAAAAACCGATCCTACGGTATACTGGAATTGTCCTTCCCCGCGTATGCGTACATGAATACCGCTGACCAGCTCTATTCGTTTTTGAACCGGGTAGATACCGCACACGTTGAAGGACGGGTTGGCGACTCGGAACCCCTTTTTGCTCGTTGGCTCGTCGATATTATTGAGGGTAGTTTTACTGATCCGTTTTCCGAAAAAAAACCGGACAGTACCGCCCGCGGACGCGCCGCGAGCCTTCTGGGCAGACTCGGCTCTGAAGAGTACCGTCCGCTTCTTCTTGCCGCGGCAAACGGACCCTTCGACGAGTCGCTTGCCATCGGTGTGATTCATGGACTTTCCGGCCTCGGTTGCGATCCCGACGGTGAATCCGTGGACGCGGTTACGTCTCTTGCTAAAAGATCCGGGGTTGGTCGGCCCGCGGTTCATTATGCCGCCTGCGATGCCCTGCTTTCGCTGGCACGGTTTTCTTCGGGAGACGTACGGGACAGGGCCGTTCGCGCCATTGTTTCGTTTTCCGCCGATCCCTGGACCGAACAAGTACAAAAGTACGCGCACAAAGCGCTTGAAACACTACTGCACCAATAACCGGAGGATACCATGAAAAAGGCCGTTGCCTGTCTCGTCTCGTTTTTTGCCGTTGCCCTGCTCTTTTCTCTCGAAGTTGACCGCAAGGAACTTCAGGATGAAACAGGGGAAGCGGTAATAAAATTTGTCAACTACGTGGGACCGCACACCATCGTAAACACCGCGGAAGAAATCCGCGGAATCGGTACGCAGCTGGGACGGGATATACAGGGAGCGGAAACGGCGGGCTCCGCTGACCGCTATCAGATTATCCACGCGGTTGATCCGGCGGTTACCGGCAAGTTTGACGCGGACATTCTGATAATCGGTTCGGGTGCGACCGTTGACCACATAGACAATATCCGGCGGGTACTCGCTGCCTATCTTTCCTCCGCGTACGGCTACTCGGAGCGCGACGCCACTACCCTTGCGTTTTTTGTGACCGTGTACAACGCGGTATACCGCGGCAATATGGACATGTTTACTACCCGCTACAAAGACGTGGTAACCACGCATTTGTCGAAAGATACCGCGGGTATCGCTACACGATGGGACCAGTGGCCGGGAAAAACACGCATGGTGATTCCGCTCAGCGACGCTCGTCTTGCCGGTACGGTAAGCACGATAGACACATCAGCAATCTCGGATTCCGATGTTACGGAAAAGATCCGTGAAGAAGACGATGCCGCGCTCGATGTACGGAAAGACATGGTCGATCTCAAGGAACGGGAGAGCGACGAAGCGGCGGAACGTGCGGAATCCGCCCAGAAGGAAGCTGCGGAAGCGAAAGCGGAAACGGCGGAAAAACGTGCCGAAGCCGCGGACGCCCGCCGTGAGGCTGAAAAAGCAGAAAAGGAAGCCGAAAAGGCCCGTGCCGAAGCGGAAAAGAACCCTGAAGATTCCGCCGCTCAGCGTGAAGCAGCGGTGGCCGAACAGGAAGCCATAGAAAAGGCCGCAGAGGCTGAAAAAAAAGAAGCTGAAGTAGCCGAAACCGAACAGCAAGCGGCCGAGAAAGAAGAAGAAGCGGCCGTTGAGCAGACTTTTGCCGATACCAAACAACAGGAAGCCCAGCAGGAGCGCAAGGAAATCGCTTCCGACACCCAGAAGGTCATTGACCGGGAAGCGGAGGAAGCTAAAGCGGCGGCGGAAGAAGCCTTCGCGGCGGTTGTTCCGGGCTATGCGCTCCGGGTAATCGACAAGACGACCCTCCTTTCCGAACTGGTACTCGTGAATCTCGCGACCGGTTCCACCATTAAAACCTCACCGCTCAATTCCATCCGGAACCGCATTATTGTAGATGCCGGCGGACAGTTGATGGCCGTGGCAGGAAAGAAAGGCGGCAGCGGCGATGTTACGCTCGTACTCATTGACCCGGCAACGCTTGAAATGACCAAGTCGGGAACAGATTCGCTTTCCGAGGAAAGCATGCTGGTAAAAAGCGGAAATGATTACTACGCGGTTATCGAAAACGATTCGGGGGAATACGCGATAGGGCGTTTTGATGGTACGCTTGAATTGAAAGCGTCGTCCGCAATCGCTGTTCTTGCTGAAACAGCGATAACGGTAACGCCCCGGGGAATTCTGGTGCAGGACGACAACGCGAAGATCCGTCTTCTCCGCGCCACCGACCTTGCCGACCAGACAGAAGACTAAAAAACCTAAAAGAGTTTTTTGAGTCTGTCTTCCGCGTCCTTTTTCAAGGGCGCGGCTTTTTTTTCTATTTCTTTTTTAGCTTGTTCCTCAGCCTCTTTTTTTGCCTTTTCAGCTTGTTCTTGTGCCTCTTGCTTTACCTTATCAATCTGTTCTTGTGCCATGTCTTTTATACGGTTTTCCAGTTCGGCCTTCTTCTGGTCAATCACATTCTCATACTTGCGGATTTCTTTATCGGCGTTCTTGACCCGGTCATAAATGGCAGTGAACTGAGTAATTTCACTGGTGTATTTCTGTTTCTGCTCGTTGATGAATTTTTCCACTTCCTTGCGGATATCTTCTTTGAGAAGCGCTATCTGGCGGTCTATCTCGTCTTGAAGCGCCTCGTAGAGGACCTCGTCGATGCCCGTGGATACGTCTACATCAAAGGATCCCGATGAAGAAATATGTACGCTAACGTCGAAATCGATTGTATTGACCCGGGAAAGTACATTCCGGTACGTGGTGTGGATAAACGCGGGTTTGAACGGTGCAACGGTAAGCTGCGCGGAACCCAGGGTCATCGCGGTTTGTATCGAAAGCGCCCGGTCCGCGGCAATGCGCAGTTCACCTTCCGTCGAGAGAACGCCGGCAACGTCCGGGACTCCCTGAACACCCGCGGATGGAATGGACACCGTGTATCCCCCGGCGGTTATATCCGAATCGAGGATATCCGATGCACCGGTACGAAGGTCTATCACTGCCTCCAAAGCTTCGGACATTGCTCCGTGAGTTGTTCCGAGCGAGGCGGTAACCGCCTTGTCAAGGCGGTCTGCATCATTCGTGAGGTTCTGTACGCTCCCCCCTATGGTAAATCCCGTTTTTACGTCTTCCGCTGAAAGGGCGATATTGCGGAATACCAGCGAGGGCAACGAGTCGTCACCGAAGGAAATGTTCCGTCCCGGCAGGCGGTCGACTACCGATGCCTTTTGTTTAAGGGTTGGTTTTTTCTCTTTTTTCTGTGAAGCCTGCATTTCTCCCAACATGGCGAGTCCGCGGTCCAGATAGGGATAGTATTCTCCCAGGGTATTGACGATAAAGGTCCGGAATATGTCGCCGACAATACCCTTCCCCGTATCAAGATTGATGGTCTTGATTTCATTCACCAGTCCGGTCAAACGCTTTGAATCGGCGGCGACTGCTTCACGGGCACGGGATGAGAGATCAAGCACCTGTTTCCGGTCGCTTTCGATTTTCGTGGATAGATCTTTTGCCATGCTGACGGTGCTTTCCATGGTCTTTTTTGCCGCGTCAAGTTCGGTAATGGTCCGTTTAATCTCTTCTACCGTTTTGATGTTCCTGGGGTCGATTTTGGAAATATTCTTCGCAGTCGCTACCATGGTAGTCACTTGCTTTTCGGCATTTTCGCTGCTGTCTTTCCATGAATCAATCATTGCCGGTACCGATCCGGTAATTTCTTCGACAATCTTCGGAGAAAGAAGCGAATCCTTTTCGCGTTCCAAAAATGCGACCGGATCCAGTTTGTCCTGAATGGCGGAGATGCCGCTGTCCAGAGAAATACCGCTCTGAATTTTTTTCACTTCACTTGAAAGGGCTGCAACCACCGGATTGGGTTTGGAATCTTCCTGTTCCTTTTTCTTCTGGTATTTCTTTTCCTGTTTTGGGGGCAGCGTTCCTGATTCGGTACGGTCGGTTCCCCAGCGTATTCCGGTTATCTCAAGGTTTTCGCTCACGAGTTTTCCACGGGTAAGTTCAAGAAGATTGAAATACACATCGAGACGCGCGACTTCAAAAAGATTGGTCATGGGTTTCGAGCGGTTTGCCTGGGCAAGATTTTCCATGGTGAACCGGGTGTCAAACAGATTAAAATCCACGAGACCAATATCGCATTTGGCGCCGAAGGTACCTTCAAATGCTCCGGTTATCAGGCGGTGTGCTATAACGTTTCTGAAAAGTGTTATACCGAAAAGAAGAACAGCGACACAGGCAGCGGCTACGATAATGTCCAAAACCTTGAGTCTGCTCTTCTGCTTCTTGATTTCTTTCGCTATTTTTTTCAGCTTTTTAGCCTGCGCAGAATCTTGTACTTTCGCGGCATCGAATGTATAGACCGGCTTGCCTTTTTTGTCCTTTGATTCAACGGCAAGCGATTCAACGAGGGCGCGGTCCGCCGGAATGAACAGTTTCTTCAGTATTTTTTTCTGATATTTTTTGGCGGTATACTTCTTTTTAAATAGTCCCGGAAGTTTGATTTTTTTCACTTTTTTCATAAATGCATTCCTCCGATTCCCGACATGTCGGTGATTTTTTTGATAAGGGGAATCCGTGTAAACAGTTTATACAGCTTGCTGTTGGTTATGAGCGGCTGCAGTTTTTTGCGGTATACAGACAACAGAATTCTCACCAGCAGATAGACGGGAAGGTAGGCAAGAACTCCCGCGGTAAATGATCCGGCAACCATGGTATTGTTGAACCGGGTCAAACCGATAAAGGGTGTCTGGTACAGTTGGGTGAAAACCGGCTGGAGCGGCGGAAGCGAGAGAACCAGATTTCCGAACCGTTCCACCGGTACGTCGGCGAACGGTACAATGAACGAGAAAAGAATGAAAGAAAGAAAAAAAGCACCCTTGTTCATGCGGATAAACATGGCGAGTATGAACAGGAATGGCCATAATAGGTTCCCTTTGGGTACCAGCGCCAGTAACAGTCCGAGGGCAACCGCGTGTGCGATATCTCCCGGATGGGAATTGGCGTTAAGAGCCTTGATAAACCGCATCAGATACTTGAACATCTCAAACCTCCATTATCTTTTCTTGTCTAGTAGTGCATTTTTATATACATCTTCATACTGCTTCGCGGATACGTCCCATCCAAACTTCTTGTTCATTCCACGAATCTGCATTTCGCGCACATGATCCCGCTTGTTGTACCAGGCGTATGCAGCCCATCCAACAGTATCATAGATACTCTGCGGTGTAAGATGATCAAGAATGAAGCCGGTTCCCTCGCCTGTCTGTTCGTTGTAATTTTCCACGGTATCAACAAGGCCACCGGTTTTCCGCACAATCGGTATGGTTCCGTACATCAGCGAGTACATCTGGTTCAATCCGCAAGGTTCATACCGCGAGGGCATGAGAAAGAAATCGGCGCCCGCTTCTATTAGATGGCTCAGCGAATCGTCATAGCCGATGTATGCGCTGAAATTGGGGAGCGTGTGATTCAGTGTTGAAAGTTCTTGTTCGCACCAGGGTTCTCCCGAACCGAGTACTACCATTTGCAAGTCAATTTCAGTACAAATCCGGTGAGCCGACCCGTAGGATGGTCCGAAGAGTTCCGATACCCCCTTCTGGTCAGCAAGACGGGTAACCATACCAATGAGGGGAACATCGGGGTTTTGTGGAAGTCCCATACGTTTTTGGAGCGCTTTCTTGTTCTCGGCTTTCTTTTCAATGGTTTTTGCGGTGTATTTTACGGGAATGAGTTTGTCTTTTCCGGGATTCCATGTCCCGGTATCTACCCCGTTGAGAATACCGGTGAGATCGGAACTACGATAGCGGAGAATGCCGTCCATGCGGAAACCGTATTCGGGACGTTGTATTTCCTTCGCATAGGTTGGTGAAACGGTTGTCAGTTTGTCCGAGGATACAAGCGCCGCTTTGAGAAAATTCATGCGGTCCCAGTCCTCAAATCCCGCGGCGTAAAAATTGTCCCAGCTCAATGCCGTGTGCGGATACAGGTGTTTTCCGTATATGCCCTGATAGCCGATGTTATGTATGGTAAAAACACTGGCAGTAGCGGAAAAATCGCTGTATGCCTCATGAAATTTGAGCAGGATGGGCGCAAGCGCGGCCGCCCAGTCATGGGCATGAACGATGTCCGGCATCCAGCCGATTTTACGGCAGAGCTGCAGCGCCGCGTGGCCCAGTAGAGAAAAACGCTGGGGGTTGTCGTTAAAATCCGGTTCCTCGGGAATGCCGTAAATGCCGTCGCGGCCATAGCTTTGTTCATGGTCGATGAAATACACCGGAACGGTGGAATCGGGTAATACGGCAGAATACACACCGGTCCATATTTCCTGATATCCGCAGTGTACGCCCATAGGACCGCTCACGTGTTCAAGTTTGTTCCGGTCAATCCGGTAATATCTCGGCAACACAACACGGACATCATGTCCGAGTTTTGAAAGCGCGACAGACAACGCGGAAACGGCGTCGGCGAGACCGCCGGTTTTCGCAAAAGGGACTGCTTCGCTTGTAACCATAAGAATATTCAACGAAAGCCTCCTTGGCTTACCAGGCGGATCCGGCCTGGATAAAAGCATCCCGTGAAAGGGCTATACTCCGTTCGGAAATACAGTATGCGAGCCGGATCCATCCAGCTTTCCCGAAGCCCCGTCCGGGGACGGCAAGAATCCGGTACTTTTTCAGGTGATCACAGAATGCGGCATCATCTCCTGCTTCGCCTGTCGTGTGCTTTCTTTCAGGAACGCGGCAAAAAAGATAGAAGGCGCCTTCAGGGGTTAAAAAGGGAATTCCCGCAGCATCAAGGATTTCCATGAGGATTTCACGACGCTTTTCATATACGCTGTAGTCAACCGATTCTTTCCAGCAGGCGGCGACAATTCGCTGGAAGGTAGCCGGTGCATTTACAAAGCCGAGAATTCTTGTGGTATAGGCAACTGCCTCCGCAAGTTCAAGCGAGTTCTCCGCGTCAGGGCAAATTGCCGTATATCCGATCCGTTCTCCCGGGAGGCTGAGATTTTTTGCGAAAGAACTGACGACAACCGTGTCCTTCCACCAGGGAAAGATGGGAGATACGGTTTTTCCGTTATACGTTATTTCACGGTAGGGCTCATCCGAGATGATCATGACCGTTCTGCCGCAAGTTGCGCGGTGCGCTTCCAGCGTCTTGCCAAGTTGTTCCATTTCGTCGGACGAGTATATTTTTCCGGTAGGGTTATTCGGTGAGTTGATGATAATTGCGGCGGTTTTACCGTTCAACGCTGCCCCTATTGCCGCAATATCAAGGGAGAAGTCTTCCCGGGCAGGAACGGTAACCAGAGTGCCCCCGTGATTGCGCACATACTGCCCGTATTCAACAAAATAGGGAGCGCTTACCAGAACCTCGTCTCCCGGAGAAAGAATGGCCTTGAGCACCGAGTTCATCGCACCGGCGGCTCCGCAGCCCATGACGATGTGGGTAAAAGGAATTTCAACGCCCTGTTCCCCTGAAACCTTTTCCGCCATGGCCTTCCTGGTTTCAGGATAGCCGGCGTTGGGCATGTAGGCGTGCAGACGGCTTTCGTGTGATTCGCCGAGTTCGCGGAGCATTTCGTTAATTTTTGCCGGGGGCTCGAGATCCGGATTACCAATGCTGAAATCGAACACCTTGTCGGCGCCGTACTGTTGTTTGAGCTGCATGCCTTCCTCGAACATTTTGCGTATAAACGATGAAGAAGCCATGAAATCACTGATGTGTGGTGCAACTGGCATGGAATGCTCCTTGATAAATTTGTATACCTCAAGCATAACACATCGCCCGAGCTTTTGTAACCATTTCTATTGTAATAACCGGATAGCTATGGTACTCTGTTCATACGTTGAACAGACATGGAACATGATTCTGAATTGCTGTTACTTAATACCATCCACGAATACGCCGGACAAAAAAAGGAAATCAGTCAACGCGACTTGTCCCGGGCTATAGATATGTCCCTTGGCATGACGAATGTTCTCGTAAAGCGCTTAACGCACAAGGGGCTTATCGTCATGAAGAAGGTTTCAGCGCGGAACGTTACCTATGTTCTGACTCCGGACGGCATGAATGAGCTGGCGAAACGTACATACCGCTATTTGAAACGAACCATGAAGCAGGTTGTTGTGTACAAGGAAGCGGTGTTGTCGCTTGCGGAAAAAGCGTCAGGATGCGGGTACACCGCACTGGTCATGCTGGGAGAAAGCGATATCTCGTTTATTGTTGAATATGCCGCGGGCCGGTTTGGCATGGATTTTCATCTTGTAACCCTCACCGCCGATATTCCCGAGGAGAGTTTTGTGTTTGTATCAGAAGCAATATCCGAAAACCTGAATGCGCTGCCCGAGTCCCGCTGTGTGTACATACGGAATCTTTTCAGGGAGGATGCATGATGTGTACCGATGTACTCATTCTCGCCGGGGGAGTCGGTGAACGTCTGTGGCCGTTTTCTACCGAATCCCGTCCCAAACAGTTCCTGCGTGTTGCCGGGAACAAGAGTTTCCTGCAGAGTGCGCTTGAACGAGCCTGGTCACTGAACGTTCCCGGAAACATTTATATCATTACCCGAAGTACCTGGTCAGATCTTGTTCTCGAAGATATTGTCGATCTTGCCGAACGGAACAACCTTCCGGATCTTCCGGGCAAGACGGTTGTCATGGGAGAACCCTTCGGGAAAAATACGGCTCCCGCCGCTGCATGGCTTTCACGGATGCTTGAAACGCAGTCTCCCGGCGGTGAAACTTCCTTGCTCCTCATGGCCAGTGATCATGTAATCGGAAATACCGAAATCTTTATCCGGGATGTTGAAGCCGCCTCATGGTTCACCGCCCGGCGAAATCTTGTATCGTTTGCGATTGAGCCACGATACCCTTCAACCGGGTACGGGTATATAACGGCTGGACGCTCGCTCGAAGGACCGTCCGGCAACGGCGCCACTGTTTTTGAAGCCGCGGCCTTCCGTGAAAAACCCGATGAACAGACCGCCCGCCGCTATATCGAGGAGGGCAACGCGTACTGGAACTCCGGTCTCTACGCATTCCGCTGCGATTTTCTGCTCGAAGAACTTGAAAAACACGCGCCTGGCATCGCCAGTGCGTTTTCCCGTCCGATAACGCCCGAATACCGTACGGTACAGGGTGTCAGGGTAATGGAACCCCATGATGGCGTGCTTGCCGCCTACGAGGCGACACCCTCCGTATCCATTGACTACGCAGTAAGCGAAAAATGCGAACGGTCCGTATCGGTTCTCGCGCGTTTTGACTGGGACGATGTCGGCTCCTGGGACTCGCTGATCAACTACCTTGAACCTGAAGCCGGCAACGCTTCCCTGGTGAACGCGCCGGGGTGTTACGTCAAATCCGACATTCCGGTCGCCCTCTGCGGCACGGATGACCTTGTCGTGATAATCCGCGACGGCAAGGCGTTTATCGCCAGGAAAGGTCAAACGGAACTCGTTAAAGAAGCACTTGCCGGGTTGCGCGACAAGGATGCACTGTGAACTATCTGGTTACCGGCTGCGCCGGTTTTATCGGTTGCTTTACCGCGTGCGAGTTGTTGCGTGCGGGTCACACGGTTACCGGTCTTGATTCGGTAAACGACTACTACCCCACTGATTTGAAAGAAGAACGTCTGGCGCTTGTTGAAAAGACCGCCGCTGAAAATTCCGCGTCGCGATGGGAATTCATCCGGGGAGAACTTGAGGATACTGCTCTTGTAGACTCCCTTTTTGCCCGGAAGCAGTTCGATATCGTCATTCATCTGGCAGCACAGGCCGGTGTCCGGTACAGCATTGAAAATCCGGGCGCCTATATTTCGAGCAACATAGCCGGGTTTCTTTCGATACTTGAGGCCTGCAGGAACCATCCGCCGTCCCATCTGGTGTACGCGTCCAGTTCCTCGGTTTACGGTCTTAACCGTTCGGATGCGTTCAGCGAACAGGACCGCTGTGACCATCCGGTGAGCATGTACGCCGCCACAAAACGCTCCAATGAACTCATGGCCCATACCTACAGCCATCTTTATAATTTGCCGGTAACCGGGCTTCGATTTTTTACCGTGTACGGACCGCTCGGCCGTCCCGATATGGCGTATTTCAAATTTGCGAACGCCATCATGCAGGATCGTCCGATTGATGTGTACAATAACGGCGATCTTCTGCGCGATTTTACCTATATCGACGATGTAGTACGGGCGATCGTGCTCATAGCAGACAAGCCCGCTGCTCCGGATCCGGATTTTTCCCCCAGGACACCCCTCCCCGATCGTTCCGCCGCGCCTTTCAGGGTCTACAATATCGGTAACGCCCATCCGGAACGCCTTGAACGGTTTATCAGTCTCATCGAGGAGTATCTGGGCAAAACGGCTAAAAAGAATTACCTTCCCATGCAGGACGGTGACGTATACATGACTTCGGCGGACACCGAAGCCCTTGAACGGGCTTTTGGATGGAAACCGGACACCCCGCTTGAGACCGGTCTCAAGCGCTTTATTGACTGGTACAAGGAGAAAAAACCATGGCAACAATAGCAGTAGCAGGAACCGGATATGTGGGCCTCGTCTCGGGTGCGTGCCTTGCGGATTTTGGCAATACCGTTATCTGTGTGGACAACAACCAGAAAAAAATCGACAACCTGAATAAAGGAATGATACCCATTTATGAGCCCGGTCTCGACGATGTTGTGAAACGTAATGTCGCCTCCGGCCGTCTTTCCTTTACCGTCGACATGGCATCTGCCGTGCGTTCAAGCGAAGTCGTTTTTATCGCGGTGGGAACTCCACCCGCCGATGACGGCAGCGCCGACCTTACCTATGTTGAAGCCGTAGCCCGGGAAATTGCCCGTACCATGAATGGATACAAGGTAGTGGTGGACAAGAGTACCGTGCCGATCGGTACCGGCAAACGGGTACGTGCCTGGATGCAGGACGAGCTCGCCCGCCGGGCGGACAAACAGGACCATTCCTTCGATGTTGTTTCCAATCCCGAGTTTTTGCGGGAAGGTTCTGCGGTTCAGGACTTTATGCATCCGGATCGTGTGGTAATCGGCTGTGAATCCGAAAAGGCCGGCACGGTCATGAAAGATGTATACCGCTCCCTGTACATCAATGAAACTCCCTTTATCGAAACCAATGTCGAGACCGCCGAGATGATCAAATACGCATCGAATTCCTTTCTCGCCGTAAAGATTACCTTTATCAACGAAGTGGCGAATCTTTGCGAGAAAGTGGGCGCGAACGTGCTCGATGTCGCAAAGGCCATGGGCCGCGACGGACGAATCGGCGGAAAATTCCTGCATCCCGGTCCCGGTTACGGCGGAAGCTGTTTCCCCAAGGATACCCGGGCCATGGCCCAGATCGGCCGGGACGCGTCCGAACCACTTTCCATCGTTGAAACAACGATCGAAGCCAACGAACGGCAAAAAGAACGCATGGTGACAAAGATAGAAAACGGACTTGGCGGGAAAGGAAGCCTTACGGGAAAAACCATCGCCGTTCTCGGGCTCGCGTTCAAACCGAATACCGACGACATGCGCGAAGCGCCGGCACTCTCAATTCTTCCCGAACTCGTTGCCCGGGGCGCAACCCTCCGTGTCTGCGATCCCGCATCCCGGGAAGAAGCGTCCTGGCGTCTTGAGTCAATACAGGATTCGCTCCATTGGTGCGAAAATGAATATGATACCATGAAGAACGCCGACGCACTGGTACTCATGACTGAATGGAATCAGTACCGGAATCTTGATCTGGACCGGGTGCGCTCACTTCTCGCCAAACCGGTCTTTTTTGATCTCCGGAACGTATACAAACGAAAAGACCTTGAACAAAAAGGCTTTACCTTCTTCGGAGTCGGCCAGTGATGAAGCTATCGGCATCGGGCGGTATCCGCGTCATTTATACCATTGTTTTCTTTTTCACCGCAGTTGCCGTAACGGGACAAGAAGTACTTCTTTCCGATCAGGAAGCGTATTATGATACTCTTGCGCTTACCGGAAATGCGGAACGTTCGTATCTTTCATTCCGGACCCTCTCGGATTCCCGACCCGTTCTTCCGGAGGGCGACACCGGACCATGGACCGGTGTGAAGAAAGCGGAACACTACTCCATCGGCGCTATCGATGCCAGAATTTACGGACCGGATCTCTTTGCATCCTACAATTCGAACGCACCCCTTGGCCAGAATGACGGACTTCTCTGGCAAGGTCGGGGCGCAAACATGTCCCTGTCCGCGGGAGTACGGTTCGAGGGGTACGGCTTTGAAGCAACCCTGAAACCGGTTGTTGCCTGTTCACAGAATGCCGCCTTTGATCTTGCATCCCCCGCCGCAGCCTACGCCAACCAACCCTACACCGACAAGGCTGGCGTCTGGGGATATCCCGGTGTTGCCTATATAGACGCGCCCCAACGCTTCGGCGATGATGCCGTGTATGACTGGTCCTGGGGCGACTCCGAAATACGCTATTCATGGAAAACGCTCACTGCAGGTTTTGGAACGCAGTCCATCTGGCTTGGCCCCGCACGTATAAATCCGCTCATACATTCAAACAACGCCCCACCGTATCCTAAGTTTGATATCGGCGCGCGGCCAACCCGGATCCTGCTTTTTGGTAAAGATTTCGGAACCTTTGAAGCTCGGGCCTTCTGGGGAATGCTCAGCGAGTCCGACTATTTTGACTCCGACGACACCAATGACGAAAATCTCCTGACCGGGTTGAGTGTTTCCTATTCTCCTCCCGTTTCGCATCAACTTGTCATCGGTTTTCACCGAACCATGTTGTCCAAATGGAGCGACCGGGATACCAGCGCGATTTTCGACCTGTTATGGCCGTTTATGGAGAGTTCAGCCGGATTTGATGAGCGTGATCAGCGTGCGTCAATTACGGTTGATTATCTCATTCCCTCCGTCGGACTTGAGCTGTACACCGAATGGGCAAAAAACGATTACAGCACGAACCTTGAATCCCTGCTCCGTTATCCTTTCCATGCACATGCGTTTACCATCGGCGGAAGAAAATCCATTCCGCTGTGGCGGAGCGATTTGCGCGGAGAACTTGTTCTGGAAGTTACCAGCGTTGAAATGAGTCAGGACTTCCAGTTTTCCTGGCCATCGACTTTTTATGCCCATCACATTATAACACAGGGGTATACCAATTGCGGACAATGGATTGGTGCCGGTATGGGAACAGGCGGAAACTCGCAATACGCGGGCTTTACCGTGTACCACTCCCGCGGATCGGTCGGAGTTCATGTGCAAAGGATCAATCCGGACAATGATGTTCTGTTTGCACGCGCGGTAAAAACAACCGATGCCGGCATTAGTCCCGATCCGGGACGTGCGGACTCCTCCTGGTATCAGTTCAAGACTTCCCTGGTGTTCGGTGTTACCGGCATGTACCGGGTCTGGAACGGGTTTTCGGTATCCGCCGAAACGGCATACAACCTGTTGCTCAACCCGACGTATGAAAACGACAACTACAACGATGGTCCAAAATGGCACAACTTCCGTGTGGCGCTCGGGTTTTCGTATCAATTATAAGGACATGGTAAAACAATGACATCGTTTCCGCGACAGATAAAAAGCGTACTATCACTTCTCGAACGAAAAGAAAAAGTACAACTGTTGTTTCTGATTGCCGGTTCCATACTGCTCGGCATTATTGAAGTTCTCGGCGTAAGTTCCATCATGCCTTTCATTGCGGTGGCCTCTCAGCCGGAATTGATCAGAACCAATGAATATCTGGCGGCAATCTATTCGGCGCTGAATTTTTCGAGCGATCGTTCTTTTCTTGTGGCGCTTGGAATGCTCATGCTTGTATTCATTATTATCCGTAATGCGTATCTCGGATTCTTTCATTACGCGCAAACCCGTTTCACCAGCATGAGGCGGCATTCGCTGTCCCTGAAACTCTTCAAGGTATACATTTCCCAGAAATATCCGTTTTTCCTGAACAAGAACAGTTATGAGTTTGTGAAAAATGTCATAAATGAAATCGACCATATGGTAAACGGCGCCATACTGCAGATAGTTAACCTGATTACGTACATATTCCAGATCATTCTGTTAAGCGCCTTTCTCTTTTACATCAATCCCTTTACTACGCTGCTCATAACGTCAGCGCTGGTATTTGTATATGGTCTTATCTTTTTCGTTATTAAAAAAGAAGTACGACGACTCGGGAAAGAGCGGTACCGCATGAATACCCTCAGGATGCGGGTAGTAAATGAGGCATTCTGGGGAATCAAGGAAACGAAAATAACCGGATGCGAAAAGTCCTTTGTCAGTTCATTTACGGAACCGTCGAAACAATTGTCGAAAAACTATACAAAAGAAGAAGTAATCGGTGTTATTCCGAAATACATCCTTGAAATTGTCGCGTTCAGTTCCATCCTGCTTTTTATCATGGTGACCATAATCAAATCGGAAGATTTTACCCAGGTCATTTCTTCAATAAGCGTATATGCCTATGCCGGTTATCGTCTCATGCCTTCGGTTCAAAGCCTGTTCCGCGCTTTCAGCAAGTTCAAGTACAGCATGCCGGCAGCGACAAAAATTGTCCAGGAGTTTCAAAACCGTTTTGCGGAGCGGGATCTCATTGAAGACGCGGTTCCCCGGATGGATTTCTCACGGGAAATCGGGTTGAATACCGTTACGTTTACCTACGCAGGTACCACAACCAGTGTTCTGAAAGACATCAATTTGACCATTCCGGTAAACACCCTGGTCGGCTTCGCCGGAAAAACAGGATCAGGAAAAACGACACTCGTGGATATCATTCTCGGATTGCTCATTCCACAGGAAGGGTCGATCCTGATAGACGGAACGCCGGTAACCTCCGCAAATATACGGAACTGGCAGCAGAATCTCGGCTATGTTCCGCAGAGCATTTATCTTTCAAACGATACCATTGCGTCCAACATTGCGTTCGGTCACACCGGCGATACCATTGATTTCAAGGCAGTCCGTGACGCGGCAAAGATGGCGCAGATAGACGACTTCATCATGAACGAACTTCCCGAGCAGTATGAAACAAAAATTGGCGAGCGGGGAATTCGCCTTTCCGGCGGACAGCGGCAACGTATCGGTATTGCCCGCGCGTTGTACCGGAATCCGTCTGTTCTCGTCATGGACGAAGCGACATCCGCTCTGGATAACCAGACTGAAAAGGACGTCATGGCGGCCATAGACGGGCTTTCAGGAAAAAAGACCATCATTCTCATTGCCCACAGACTTAGTACGCTAAAAAAGTGCGATCAGATTTTTTATCTGGAGAAAGGGGTAATAACCCGCCGCGGTACCTATGAGGAACTCTTTGCCGATGAAAACTGACATGATTGAAATCACCGACGACGCGGAAATAAAGACGCTTCTTCTGGGAATACTGCTTGCGGTGGACAGTTTTTGTAAAGAGAACGGGATTTTTTATCATCTGGCAAGCGGAACCTGTCTTGGGGCCGTCCGGCACGGCGGGTTCATACCCTGGGATGATGACATCGATATACGTATGCCGCGTCCGGATTATGATAAATTCATAACGCTCACCGGAGGTCGTGTAGCTCCGGGCTATACTGTCTTGTGTACAGAATACAATCGGGCGCATATGTACCCCTTTGCGAAGGTGTGCGACGAACGGACTTTTTGCAAGGAAACCCGGAGCAAAACCATTACAGAGAACGGTCTATCAATAGATGTTTTTCCTGTAGATGGTACCCCTGCCGATTACGATGAATATGAAAGGGAACACCGGAAAATCCGTTTTTGGAGACGGTGGAACATGTATGCGGGGACCGGAATCTATTTCAGCGATAATCCCCTCTTTACCCTGCCCCGTCTTTGTATGGTAGGACTTGCAAAATTGACTGGTTGCGCGTTCTTTATCCGCAAGATCACCCGTATAGCAACCCGGCACGAGTACGAAACAAGCGAGTATGTCGGTCTCACTGTCTGGGGATATGGAAGCGGACGCGAACGGATACAAAAAAAGTACGTGGATAAAACAATTCCCATGCGTTTCGAAGGGTATGAATTTCCCATTCCCGCGGGATATGATGAGTACTTGAAAACAATGTACGGGGATTACCGTGCGTTGCCGCCGGCAGATAAACAGGTCGCACGGCATGATTATCGTGTGTACTGGAGAAAAGGGACAGCATGAAACGAGTATTAACCTATGGAACCTACGATCTTTTGCATTACGGGCACATCAATCTTTTAAAACGTGCGAAAGAGCTGGGTGATTATCTCATTGTTGCGCTCTCCACCGACGAGTTCAATCTCGTGGAAAAGGGAAAAAAATCCTATTTCACCTATGAACAGCGAAAATCAATGCTCGAGGCGATTCGCTATGTTGATCTCGTAATCCCGGAAGAGTCCTGGGAACAAAAAAAAACCGACATACGGAAATATCATGTGGATACCTTCGTTATTGGCGATGACTGGGAAGGAAAATTCGATTTTCTCAATGAATTGTGTACGGTAGTGTATCTTCCCCGTACTCCGGAAATATCAACAACACAGATAAAAAATGAAGCCGGTCAGAAAACTTAAGCGGAAGGTCATTCGATTCTTATTCAGGGAACAATGGTCAATTCTCCTATGTGATCAGAATGGTACTTCCCTGAAAGAAATCATCCCGCCGTCCGACCGGATTTGGGCAGACCCCTTCCCGGTCTGTCATGACGGGCGCGTATATCTTTTTCTCGAAGAACAGGTTGTCGGCGGGAAAGGGATACTCGGCTGTATGGAAATACATGAGGACCTTACACACGGACCCGTTATCCCGGTTCTGACGCTTCCCTATCACCTGTCATGGCCCAATGTATTCCCGGTAGAAAAAAAGGGCAAGACAGAATGGTACATGATTCCTGAATCGAACCGGGCCGGTTCTATCGAATGTTATCGGGCTACACGATTTCCTTTTGAGTGGGTTCATGATTCCACGCTGATGACCGGAGTACGTGCGGCCGATCCGGAACTATTTCATGACGGCAGTACCTGGTTTCTTCTTACGTCACTTCAGGATGGCGTACATGGAATGAACGATTCCCTTTTTGTGTTTCACAGTCCGGACTTTCCTTCTTCCGACTGGAAACCCTTGCCGGGAAACCCGGTGATAACCGGAAGAACAAGAAGCCGGATGGCGGGGAAAATGTACCGGGACGAGAATGGTCTTCTCGTTCGCCCCGCTCAATACAGCAAGAATGACTATGGGCAACGTGTTGTACTCAACCGTGTTGAAGTCCTTTCACGGAATGAGTATCATGAGCAGTCCATTAAAACAATTTGTCCTGAAAGACACCTCAAAGCAGTATGCACCCATACCTGGAATACCTGCGGACCGTACGTTTTCCGCGACATAAAGAAACGATTCTTCGATCCCCGGTGGGGACGAAAAAAGCAAGGAACTGAAGCATGACGATCCTCGGCATATTTATCAACAATGAAATCCGCACCGGCGCGAATCGAAGGTACCTTGAACTCATGGAAGGTCTTGCTGAACGGGGGAATACGGTCCGGGTCCTCATGAATACCCATCTGGATTACAAACCGGTGCATTTTGAGCGAATAGCGATACCGGTCGATTACACCCGTAAAAAATTTCCTCCGGCTTCGCTGCTGTTGTTCTTCAAGCTCAGGGCAATGAAACGGGAGATACTCAAAAAAGTCGCCGGTACCGAATGGATACATATTCACAGCGACATGAACCTGTTGGCCGCGTTGTATCTTAAAAAACGAACAAAAGCGAAGCTCTTCTACGCTGTTCGCTGCAACGATATCACCCGTGCGCGGATTCTCATGAAACAGGGCGGGTATTCAGTACCCGAAAAAATCGCTTCGCTTGTATACATTCAAAAAAAGAAAAGCCGCGAAAAGAAAATTGCCCGTCACGCGGAACGGATAACCATTCAGAATGAACAAGACCGAAATCTTTTTCTTTCAAGAACCGGATGCAGTATATCAAAAACCGTGATAATCCCCGGAAATATCGGATCAAAACGGTTCGCGCCGGAATGGAAGAACAAGAATAACTCACAAACTGTAAAAAAACTTGTATATGTTGGTCCGTTGTCAACATCAAAGGGATTCAGATATGTTGTTGAGTTGATGGAAACATTGAAAAAAATGGGTCGTACTGGTATTTCCATGTATGTACTGGGGAGGACAAATAACAAGTCCGAAGTATTCCGGGAAATAAAGAAGCGAAATCTTGACAGCATGTTTATCTTTACCGGCTATGTAAATCCTTTTCCTTACTTTGCGGATTGTGATCTTATGGTGTATCCAACACTCTATGACGCGTGGCCAGATGCCGTTCTGGAAGCAATGTATACCGGTTGTCCTGCCATTGCGTCCGCGGTAGGCGGGCTTCCCGATCTTCTCAAATACCCCGAGCTGCTTTTTGAATCGGGGAATGTTACGCAAATGGCCGACATGGTAGAACGCGCGATAACGGATCCGGAATACTATCAGCAGCTCAGAAATTTGTGCGCATCCCGCGTTCCGGAATTGACCTTTGACTGGGTTGAGCGGTTCGAAGCGGAGATGCAATGAAAATAACGGTACTCGCGTTCTATGACCGAATAAGCCTCTTTCACAGCCTCAAGCCGTTTCTTTTCAGCTGGCACAAAGGACTGTTCGATTTTACGAGAGACCCGGATTATTGTCTGTATCGGGATAAAAACCGGGTTCTTTTTTTGGACCGCTGGTTTCTCAAACCGGATCATGTTGATCTGGAATTGCTAAAAAAGCTTCGGGACAAGTATCAGACCATTTTCTTTTTTAACGGTAATGCGGGAGGAGGAATACTCAGGCCCGAGGTATTGCCGTACGTAGATTTGTTCTTTAATAAAAGCCTGTTCAAGGATCGGAGCCTGTACCACAAACAGCTGTATGGCGATGAACTGTTTACCGACATGATTCACCGGGAAAACGGAATCAATGATCCCGAACCCCGTACCCGCCAGGTTGTTGACGATCCGGCGCAGCTTGACAAGCTTCGTGTCGGTTGGAATATCGGCATCGGCGACTTCCCCAAACGGACTTATCCGCAACGGACTGCTGTTGCCCTTGCGCGCGTTCTAGGTGCGAGAGCGGCAAAACCGTTTCACAAGTCGGTCATTCTTCCGGGAACTTTTCCAAAAAACAGCGGTGAATATCCGGTTCACGCGCGCTGGGGAGGTCCGAAGCGGCCCACTCTGCTCTTTCACCGTACCCGTCTCCTTGAAAAGATAAACGGAGATTCATCATTTCTTACCGGTAAGGTTCCCCAGAATCAGTATAATCGTGAAATAAAAAGCAGCAGGATCACCTTGAGTCCGTTCGGCTGGGGCGAAGTGTGTTTTCGAGATTTTGAGGCAGTACTGAACGGTAGTCTTTTACTCAAGCCCGACATGGGGCATCTGGAAACCTGGCCCGACATATTCATCCCGAATGAAACCTATGTTCCCTTTGCCTGGGATGGAAGCGATCTAGTCGAAAAGGGCCGCATGTTTCTTGAAGATGAAAAAGAACGGCTTCGTATTGCACGGAACGCGTTTGAACAGTTCACTTCAGAAGCTGCGAAAATTTCCGGGCGGCTCGACGAAATACTTTCGCTCATTCCCCGGTGATGCCGGTCAATTTTTCATACATGTTAAGAACAGTTCGAGCACTTTTCTCCCATGAAAATTCTGCAGCACGCTCAAATCCGCGGGTAATTAGCCGCGTTCTCAGTGAATCATCCGTGAGAAGCATTTCCATGGAATCTGCAAGTGCCGTATAATCGTCAGGATCGGGCAAAACGATTGCTGCATCCGCAACAATCTCGGGTATCGCAAAGGAATTGGTCGTGATAACCGGACAGCCGCAGGCCATTGCTTCCACATTCGGCATGCCGAATCCTTCCGCACGGGACGGGAAAACAAAACAGCAGGCGCCATTATACAGTTCCACCACCTGCTCGTCGGGGGTAAATCCGGTAAACACCACTTTGCCGGCAAGACCTTCCTGTTCAAGGTACGTCACTATTTCAGGATTCTCCCATCCGCTTCCCGCAATAATCAGGGAAAGATCGTCGAAGCCCGTACGGGACACAAGCGATGAAAAACCGCGGAGCAGCCCCCAGGGATTCTTTCTCTGCGAATACTTGCTTATATGAAAAATATACCGGCCGGTAATACCGTATTTCAGAGGCGCGGTTACCGGATTATCGAGTTTGCGGTACAGCGGGGAAACCGCATTGTAACAAACCGATACCTTTTGAGGATCAACTCCCCACTGTTCGGTAAAATACCGTTTGCTCGTTTCACTTACAGTAAAAATATGATCCATTTTCCGTGCATAAACCGGCTTTATGTATCGCGCATGGGCACGTTCGGCAAGGTTGTAATACTGCGGGATGATGTTCGGTTCCGCGCTGTGTATCGTGGCTACCCGTTTCACAGTCAAACCGGCAAGCGGCGAGAAGATGGTGAGCGGGCTGTGGTGCAAGAGGTCAAAATTATACTTTCTCAGGACCCGTGCCGCCGCGAGCGGATTGCGGGGAATGATGATTTCCTCCGCCTGGCGGTACACATCCCGGTCAGTTTTGACATAGTGTATCAAAAAGAATTCAAATTTGTTCTGTTCACGATTTGTTCTGAGAATGGTACGAACCATTTCATGAAGATGGTGACCGCTCCCGCTCGTCCCCTTGTCTATCGGACGGGTAAATATGCCTATTCTCGCGCGTTTGTCATTGGTCATGAGTAGTCCTTTCGGTTATGGTTTTCATAATCATATCGACAGTTTCATCAGTTCTCTCCGGAAGAACCGGCAGTATAACGGGAATTTGCGAATAGAAGGTTCCCTTTTTGATTTCCGCGAGAACGGTACGGGAGCGGCGGATTCCGGCAACGGGATCGGCTTCAACCCGGCTTTGTGCAACCGGACGGGATTTCAGGCGGCGTACAAGGAGTTCATCAGGCCCGTCGGTTTCAACCAGTATGTCCGGAACCGGGAGAAATGATTCAATTCTTGTCCGGGGTGCAGAGCGTGCTGCGTAGAGAAGCGTAAACAGGGCTTGAACACTTCCCTGATCCAGCAGAAGGATGGTGTTTGTTTTCGTGAATTTCCCGGTCAGGGACAGGTGCTGCACAATGGTCGTATATGACCGCAGAAAACCACGGAAGCTCGACTGACGGGTTGAAAGTATGGTATACAGTATGCGTATGGTCCGGACCGGGTGAAACACGGTCTGAATTGCAACTGGTCCGGTCTTGCGGAACAACCGGACCGCGAGCGGAGCTGATGCAAGGTTCGCGGACCCGGTATGTACGGAAAATCCCTCCAAACGGAGTTTTTCTGCTATACTGGTACACAAATATGTCTTGCCTGAACCGGGAACTCCGGAAAACTCGATGTGAATCATTGAGACTCAGGATAACATAGAGCCGGGAAAAAAAGAATACCGGTCAATACATGGTTTACTTCGGGAGATACCCAATGGGAAATGATAAAAAACAGGGATATGCACTCAATACCCGTGCCCTGGTAACCGGCGGCGCCGGTTTCATCGGAAGCCATCTTTGCGACCGGCTTATCGCGGAAAAGCATGACGTGATTTGTCTCGACAACTTTTTTACCGGTCAAAAGCGGAATGTGGCGCATCTGGTCGGTAACCCCTATTTTGAACTGGTTCGACACGATGTGACCTTCCCTTATTATGTCGAGGTTGACCGTATTTACAACCTTGCCTGCCCCGCCAGTCCGCCGCACTACCAGCATGATCCGGTTCAGACCACAAAAACCAGTGTTCACGGAGCAATCAACATGCTGGGTCTTGCGAAACGAACCCGTGCCCGGATACTGCAGGCTTCAACCAGCGAAGTGTACGGGGACCCTTCGGTTCATCCGCAGGTTGAAGCCTATTGGGGAAATGTTAATCCCATCGGTTTACGTTCCTGTTACGATGAAGGTAAACGATGCGCGGAAACACTGTTCTTTGATTACTACCGGCAAAACAACGTGGAAATAAAGGTGGTAAGGATATTCAATACGTATGGACCGCGAATGCACCCGAACGACGGCCGTGTCGTCAGCAATTTCATCATGCAGGCGTTGCGGGGCGAGGATATCACTATTTACGGTGACGGACTCCAGACCCGTTCGTTCTGTTATGTTGACGATCTTGTAGACGCCATGATCGCCATGATGAATACCCCTGCCGATGTTACCGGCCCGGTGAATATCGGAAACCCCGGCGAGTTTACCATGCTGGAACTTGCGGAAAAGGTCGTATCACTGGTAGGCGGCAAATCGGGCATCCGGTACGAACCGCTTCCCTCGGACGATCCGAAACAGCGCAAGCCAGATATCTCCCTCGCGAAAAAAACGTTTGGCTGGGAGCCCAAGGTGGATCTCGAGTCGGGACTCAAGCGTACAATCGAATACTTCCGCGAGTTTGTTTGATATGAACATGGATACTGGTGCTGCGATGATTACCGGGATTGAGCCGGTTTTTTCCGGGAAAGAAGTCTGGATTGTCGGATCAGATCCTACTCTGGACGGGTATCCTGATACGTTCCTGGATGACAAGACAGCCATTACCCTGCATTTGGCTCATTTGAAATTCCCCCGGGCAACGTTCCGCTACACCAGTGAGTATGACCGTTCCACATTCCTTTTTTCCACGCGGGACGACTATGGAACAGCACCCATTATTTCTTCCTTACCGCACTATGGTAAAACAAAAAAGGAAACCCGGGAGCTCATGGCCCGGGGTTCTTCCGTGGTTTTTCACCCCATGGTGAATTATCTGCCTACCGGTGTCCGGGAAGAAGTAAGCCAATCATTCACAAACTGGAAAGTGGCTCGTACGATTGCGGGAAAATCACATGTTTGGGGAAGTCATGGGTCTTGTCTGCATACCTGTATATTCGCCGCCCTGTACCTGGGAGCCACCGCCATCCATGTTATCGGATCAGGACACTCGCTCGTTTCCGGGGAGGCCGCGGATCATTTTGCGGCAGCGGACGGTATTCATCAGACTATGCGGGTCGGGGATACCTTTACTGATGCTAAAATTGCCTATCCCGTTATCATGCAAACTCTTGCCCTGAAAAAATCCTGCGAAAAGAGCGGAATCCCCTTTTACTGGCATGAACGGTACACCCCGGAAATGGACAGGGAAATTACTGTATCTGACCAGTTTCTTGACGAGATGCGCATAAAGGCACGGCGAACGTTTCCTCTGTACCGGCGATTGTATCGCTTTTTCATCAAACGACCGGTCACCCTGCTCTTTCACAGCTGGCGCTGAGAGAACCCCGCTATTGCTAGGCAAGCGGGTTACACGGTAGAATGGCACTACAAAATATCATTTCCGAGGTTCGCATGAAAACTGTATATCTGGGCATGACCGGCGATATAATTCACCCCGGCATTATCAACATTCTCAACGAAGCGGAAAAGCTCGGAGAAGTTATCATTGGCCTGTTAACTGATTCGGCCATAGCGATGCACAAACGCCTTCCCTTTTTATCCTATGAACAACGCAGACAGGTTGTGGAAAACATGAAGGGCGTATCCCGGGTCGTTCCCCAGGAAGACTGGAGTTATGTTCCAAACCTGAAAAAGTATAAACCTGACTACATCATTCATGGTGATGATTGGAAAACCGGTCCCCTGAGCAGGATCCGCGAAGATGTCTATGCCGTTATGAAAGAACTCGGCGGCGAGGTTGTCGAGGTGCCCTACACCAAGGGAATCAATTCGACAGCGCTCAACGAGGCTCAAAAATCACTCGGTACGACCCCGGAAATCCGCATGAAAACGCTTCGCCGGCTCATTCAGGCAAAACCCGTTGTGCGGATCATGGAAGCGCATTCGGGACTATCCGGGCTCATCATTGAAAACCTGGAAGTCAAAAAGGACGACGGAGTCCACAGTTACGACGGCATGTGGTCGTCGAGCCTCACGGATTCAACCTGCAAGGGGAAACCCGATATAGAGGCGGTGGATCTCACTACCCGTCTCCAGGATCTCACCAATATTCTGGAATGTACCACCAAACCGATCATTTTTGATGGTGACACCGGCGGAAAGACCGAGCATTTCGTCTTTACCGTACGTACGCTTGAACGGAACGGCGTTTCAGCCGTCATTATAGAAGACAAAGTCGGGCTGAAGAAAAACTCCCTCTTTGGAACCGACGTCCGGCAGGAACTCGCCACGATAGAAGAGTTCTCGGAAAAGATAAGCGCCGGCAAAAAAGCCCAGGTTACCAAGGATTTCATGATCATTGCACGGCTGGAAAGTCTTATTGCCGGCTATCCGGTATCCGACGCGCTTGAACGTGCCTTTGCCTACGTAAAAGCCGGTGCCGACGGTGTAATGATTCACAGCAAGGAAAAAACCGGAGAGGATATCAGGGAATTCTGTGAGGGATTCAGGAAAGAATACTCCAACGTTCCCATCGTTCTGGTTCCAACCACCTACAACCGGTTTACGGAAGCCGAACTCCACGCCTGGGGCGCAAACATCATCATTTACGCCAACCACATGCTCCGCGCTTCGTATCCGGCCATGGTTACGGTCGCGAAAACCATTCTTGAGCATGAACGATCTCTTGAAGCGGATCCCCTGTGCATGCCGATCAAACAGATTCTTGAACTTATCCCCGGAACAAAATAAGGAGCTGATTCCATGATCGAACCGTCATTTTTTTTTGAACAAGTAAAGAAGAACGGTACGGATTTTTTTGCCGGCGTTCCCGACTCCCTTTTGAAAAATCTTTGCGCCTATATTACCGATAACGAGAGCGACGAACGGCATATCATTCCGGCGAACGAAGGAAGTGCCGTGGCTCTTGCAACAGGGCATCATCTTGCCACCGGCAGCATTCCCCTCGTCTACATGCAGAACTCGGGAATCGGTAATGCGGTAAACCCCCTCCTTTCCCTTGTCGATTCCGATGTATACCGCATCCCGATGGTACTCGTTATCGGCTGGCGGGGTGAGCCGGGAAAGAAGGACGAACCCCAGCATGTTACCCAGGGCCGGCTCACCTGCCCGCTTCTTGAAACCATGGGCATTCCGTACGTGGTAATGGCCGAGGATCATGACTCACTGAAAAAGCAGATTGATGATTGTTACCGATCAATACGTGAAACCGGCCGTCCTTTTGCCTTTGTAGTCAAAAAGGACAGTTTTGCACCCTACTCACTTCAAAAAAACATTCCTGTTACGGCGGAGATGACCCGTGAAACAGCAATTGAAACAGTGCTCCTCGCGTCCCGTTCCGACGATATCTTCGTATCTACTACCGGAATGGCTTCGCGTGAGCTCTATGAGCTCCGGGAAAAGCATGGCATGGGTCACGGGAAGGATTTTCTCACCGTGGGTTCCATGGGACATGCGTCGCAGATTGCACTCGGTATCGCCCTCGAGAAAAAGAACCGGCGGGTGGTATGTATCGATGGCGACGGCGCCGCGCTCATGCAGATGGGCGGACTTGCCCTCATTGGTGAACGTAAACCGGAGAACTACATACACGTCGTGATAAACAACGGCGCCCACGACTCGGTTGGCGGACAGCCTACAATCGCGCTTTCGGTAGACCTCGCCGGAATCGCAAAGGCCTGTGGCTACGCTTCGGCGGTACAGGTTGCTTCACCCGAAGACTTGCGGGCGGAGCTCGAAAAAAACGCGGCCGGCCCCCGTCTGGTGGAAGTACGGGTGCTCAAGGGCGCACGCAAGGATCTCGGGCGTCCCAAAGAAAGCCCGCAGGAAAATAAACAGGCATTCATGCAATTCGTAGCAGAATAAGGAAAGGTGCATCATGATTCGACAAGCAGTTATCATGGCCGGCGGACTCGGTTCCCGCCTCAAGGGACGGACCGATACAATGCCCAAGGGCTTTATAGAACTCGGCGGAGAAGCAATTGTTCGTTCCTCCATACGTAAACTGATTTCTGCCGGTATTGAGGAAATTATCATCGGTACCGGGCACTGCAGCGAATGGTACGAGAAACTCGCCGATGAGATGCACATACTGACTTGCGTGCGGAACAACGAGTACGCAGATACCGGCAGCATGGGCACCCTCCTCCGCTGCGCGGAAAACGTGACCGGCGACTTTCTTCTTCTCGAATCCGACCTTATTTATGATTCGGTCGGACTCTTTGCCCTGATCAATGAACAGCGTTCCAATGTCATCCTTGCCTCCGGCGCAACCGCTTCCGGCGACGAAGTCTACCTCGAGGCAGATTCCGACGCAAACCTGGTCCGCCATTCAAAAAACAGGAACGATCTCTCCGGAATCTACGGTGAACTCGTCGGTATAAGCAAGCTTACCAAAAAAACACTCGACGCGATGGTTGCCCATTGCAACGCGCATCTTGGCGATGAGCCACGCATGGAGTACGAAACAGCCATGAGCGCGGTGAGTGCCGCTGCGGAACCAGGTGATAAAATTGGTATTCTCAAGCTGGACGATTACGCCTGGCGCGAGATTGACGACGAAACCCATCTTGCCATGGCCGCGGAAAAAGTATTTCCCGAAATAGTTTGCAGGGAAGCATCCCGCGCCGTTCGCCGGGAAGTTCTCCTCAATCCCGGTCCCGCGACCACCACCGACAGCGTGAAATACTCCCAGGTTTGCGCGGATATCTGTCCCCGTGAACATGAGTTCGGCGATGTAATGGAATGGATTTCACACGAGCTGTCGCTCATGGCAGGAAAGCCCGACGCGGTGGAAACCGTGCTGTTTGGCGGTTCCGGTACCGCGGCGGACGAGGTTATGGTTTCTTCCTGCATCCCGGACGGATCAAAAACACTGATAATCGATAACGGCGCCTACGGCACCCGCCTCTCGAAAATAGCATCTGTTTACAAGCTCGATACGGAAGTCTGGAAATCGAGCGGCTATTTGCCCCTCGATGTACCCGCTCTCAAGGAAAAGATCGCGGGCGGCGGCTTTACCCATCTGGTGATGGTCTATCATGAAACCACGACCGGGCTCCTGAATCCCGTACCGGAACTCTGCCGTTTTGCCCGTGAACACGGTGTAACGACTATCGTTGACGCGGTAAGCTCCTTCGCTGCCATCGATATTGACATGGACCGGGACGGCATCGATTTCATGGCCTCCACTTCAAACAAGAACATTCAGGGCATGGCAGGAATCGGTTTTGTCTTCTGCCGGAAGGAAGCGCTGGAAAAAACGGCGAGTTACCCCATGCGGAATTTTTACCTCAACCTCTGGGACCAATACCAATACTTCAAGAAAACACACCAGACCCGCTTTACCCCGCCGGTGCAATCCATGTACTCGCTCCGTCAGGCCATTATCGAAACCAAAGTGGAAACCATAGCCGGTCGATACGCGCGGTATTCCGCCTGCTGGGATGTGCTCGTGAAGGCAGTGGACGAGCTCGGTCTCACAATGCTCGTTCCCCGTGAAGCCCAGTCGAAACTCATAACCGCAATCATTGAACCGGACACTCCGGCGTACTCCTTCGACACACTCCATGACTTCGCACGCGCTCATGCGTTCACCATCTACCCCGGGAAGCTCTCGGATGCGAATACGTTCCGCATTGCGAATATCGGTGATATCCGGCCGGAAGAAATGAAAGCGTTTACCGTGCTCATGAAGGAATATTTCCGGGGAATCGGTCTATGAAAATTGCGATAATTCTGAATTCATTTCCTAAGATATCAGAAAAATTCCTGTTGAATCATCTCATTGGTCTCGTAAACGCCGGTTGTGATATTCATATATTTGCCGCGAGAAAATTTCCCCAGGAACCCTATCACGGTATTTATTATGACAACCATATGGACCGGTATACAACCTGGCTCGGTATTCCCTACAAGCCATTGCCCCGCTTTCTGAAAGCTCCTGTGCTTTTTCTTCGACTGTTCGCAAGAAATCCCCGCGCCGCTTTTGAAGCGCTCAAGTTCGGAAAGTACCGTACCGTCGCAAAAAACTGCAAGCTCCTCTATTTCGGAAACGCGTTTCATGGCAAGCACTTTGATATTGTCCACTGCCATTTCGGACCGAACGGTCTTATCGGCACCTATCTCAAGGAATGCGGGTATGCTGACCGGGTTATTACTGCTTTCCACGGATCGGATATTAACAGTTACCCGAAGCGATACGGACAGGATGTTTACCGGATTCTCTATGAAAAGTGCGACCTGTTCACCGCCAACACGGCATATACCCGGGGAAAAATGGTTGAAAACGGATGCGATGAACAACTGATTCGCATAGTGCCAGAATCGCTCATTGCTTCCGAGTATGACGGTGTAGACGGTTCCAGCCGCATTCCGCAGTCTGTGCTCACCGTTGGCCGTCTTGAAGAAAAAAAAGGGCATACGTATGCGTTGCGCGCAATCGCAAAAATACGCGAGTTTTTCCCCGATCTCCGCTATTACATGGTCGGCTCGGGTACCCTGGATAAAGACTTACGGGATCAGGCGACTGCGCTCGGAATTCTTGATATTTGCGATTTCGTCGGGTCCTGTACCGGAGAGAAGGTAAAAGAGTTTTACGGAACCTGCGAGGTATTCACCCTTCCGAGCGTTACTGCCTCAAACGGCGACAAGGAAGGACAGGGCCTGGTTATCCAGGAAGCCCAGATTTGCGGCATGCCGGTTGTAACAACCCGACATAACGGAATACCGGACGGATTGCTTGATGGAGAAACCGGCTATCTTGTTGAGGAAGCGGATGTAGACGCACTGGCGGACAAGCTGAAACTTCTTCTCGAAAATGAACAACTGCGAAGGAGTTTTGGCAAAAAGGGAAAAACTTTCGTTTCCTCAAAATACGACATAGCCGTAATCACGAAGACGCTGGAAGTCTGTTACAATGAAGTTCTTGAAACGACTGCGCGGTAAGGTATTGAGGTCTCTCAAAAGAAGAATCGTTCTGTTTCGTATTCCGTACTATGAACGGCGATATTCCCACAGGGTACGCCGGCTTGCGCGAACAATGCTGAAACAACCCGGTTACCGCATACGGGTATTATTTCTGGTAAACAACAATACGAAATGGAACGCTCATTCCGTTTTTACCGCGATGCAGGACTCCGCCCTGTTCGATCCTTATATTTTTGTGTGTCGTGAACCACAAAATCAGCTTGAATCAAAAACGAGAAACGGTTATGCCGACGATATAGCGTTTTTTGAGGAACGGAACATTCCGTTCATACACGGGTATGATGCCGCCTCCGGCAAGGATATTTCACCGCTCCGTTTCAACCCCGACATTGTTTTCTACATTCAACCCTGGGGAACGATCAAGGGAATAACGGACATTCATACACTATCGCGGAGAGCCCTGACCTGCTATATTCCGTACGCCATGCAGGTTGCCGACTATGAGCCTCACAAGAATACTCCATTCATGAACTATGTGTGGCGCTTCATGGTACCTTCTCATTTGAATGCCGAATTGCTCCAGGCGACCATGGATAACCGCGGCAGGAATTGCCGGGTTGCGGGGTATCCAAAACTTGACGAATACCGCCGCATACGGACAAACAATGCACTTGAATTCTTTCCCGCCGGTTCAGAAACAAAACCGAGAATAATCTATGCGCCCCATCACAGCTTCGACCGGGCTACCTTTGCTACCTTTGACTGGAACGGACGTGAATTGCTCAAATTTGCCGAAGAACACCCCGACACGGCCTGGGTGTTCAAGCCGCATCCCCGCCTCAAGTATGAGCTTGTCCAACATGGAATCATGACCATGGCGGAAGCCGACGAGTACTATGACGCATGGAGGAGCATTCCCAATGCATCGGTCTATGAACAGGGAAACTACTTCGGCCTGTTTGTAGAATCGACACTCATGATTACCGATTGCATTTCATTTCTCGGTGAATACCTGCCGTCGGGGAATCCGGTTATTCTTCCGGTGAACCCCCGTTCAGTCGGGTATAATGAACTGGGAACAATCATCACCGATTCATATTACAAAGCCCATACCCTGAAAGAATTGACCGATCTGATCAGCTCTGTAGCGATATGCGGGCAGGATTCCAAGAAAACAGAACGGCAGCGTGCCGCAGAACATTTCCTCTTTCCACAAACCGCCGCTGAAAGAATCCTGCACATTGTAACAAGCGAAATTTAACTATCACATTAATCTGCACTGTCGGATTCCCAGACAAGAGCCCCGGTTTCATCTGCATGTACCCGGTATATTCTTGCCCCCGCATCAAAACAGGTGGTACGTGTCTTGAGATCCGGAGTAAATCCCTGATGAATGGTTACATCAACGGGAATGATGATTCCATTATCTTTGCTGGATGAATCAATCGCGTTCCCGGTAAATGGATTCAACGGATGTTCAATAATGGATTCAAGTGCGAGTGTCGGAACATCTGCATTGGTCATGAACCTGGTATCTGTCTCCATCGAACCTCGTCGGGAAAAATCCTTGACCAGTAACAGTGGATTATAGCGAAGAAAAACATTCCGGCCGAAACTATCGAGATTCGGATGATCGGTTTTTGATCCATGATCAGAAGTTAGTATGATCCGTGTGTTGTCATATACATCATTTTTCTTGAGGTACTCAAACCACCTGGCGAGCATAACTATGGATGCCGCGTTTGAGTGATACCGGTCATAATCATCAGATTTGCCGAGCACTCCGGTCTCCGGATTTTCAAGACCAACGGCAAATTTGTATTCCGGACCGGAAAGAAGCGCCGGGTCATGGGGAAGGTCATTAACCATAACGGTAAACGTGTTTCCACGTGCATTGGTACCGGTAATACGGTCCAGATAATGCAGTACCGCATAACTGTCCAGAGACTTGATTTCAACAGATAGCAGAGAAGAATTCCAGTAACGGCCGTCATTGTAAACGGCACCCCTGAATAATGACGGCGATGCGGTCAGTAATGAAAAGAAAATCATGTTCCGTCGCACAATCTGGTCCGGTTCACTGATGTCGAGTTCCGGGAGATATTCCTCAAGATAACGGGAGGTGTATTTTCCCTTCAAATTTTCTGCAGTAAATCCGCGAGACCTGAAAAATGAAGGATCAGCGACCCATTCATAATTTACAAACGGAGCATCGGTAATCAGCGTCTCATATCCTGCTCGGCGAAAAAGCTCCGGTAAAACCAGAAGCGCCTCATTGTGTTTTTCAACCATCGGGATTTCCGGTCTTTCATTCATTCCCGCCGGTGTGTACTCATAGCCTCCAAAAAGAGGCGGAGCTCCCATTATGGTTTTTTCACCGAAAGAGAGCGCATTCGGATAAAAAACGAAACCGTCCAGGGACTGGATCAGATCCGGCTTTTCTTCCAGAACAAGCGGAAGATAGGCCCCGACAGCTTTGTCGAGCATGATAAGAACAACATTGGTCCCGTTTTTGGATAGCGAGAGTACGGGATTGAGATCAGTATCCGTGAGTTCTGTTTCCTGTTCCATGATTGCCGCCAGTTTTGTGTACCCATTGTGAATGGTGAATGCACGTATGCCGGAGAAAACAATAATACCTGCAACCAGAATTCCCAGAAATGGAACTACAAAACGATATTGCCTGCGGGATATCAGTACAAGGAATACCGTAATGAGTCCTGCGATGGTACACCAGTGAATCAGGGATACCGACAGAGATTGTGAAAAATGAGCGCCATCAGTGAATTGAAGGGTACGGGAAATTTCACCTGTGCCAACCGGAAACAGAAAAACATTGACCAGAGCTATAATCAGGGAGATACCGCCGGCAACAACAAGAATTGCGCGGAAACGTTTCGAGAAAAGAAGGTACAGGAATAGCGGCCACAACAGGAAAAAACCGAAGGCCTGGGTTACCGGATATATCAGCAAATCAAATGGACTTTCGGCAGAACCCAGAAAGGAAAATTCAAAGGGTGATGACGAGACCACTGAAAATGGTACATACACTCCAATGAGAAGAAACAGAACCAGGAGGTTGAGAACGGCAAGAATGAATTGGTGTCTTCCGTCTGCAATGAGACCGGTAAACCATTTCTTTCCGATACAATGAATACCCCGAATGTACAGGGGGATAGCCGCCAGAACAGCAGTAAGAATGGCGGTAAGACCGTAATTGCGCAGACGGTAGCTCCGGCTGTGGTGTCGTACAAAGAAGACATAAAAACAGAACACTGAAAGAAATATGCACAGTGTGATATAGAGCGCTTTACGGGGATTCTTGAGCCGGAGAAAAACATTCTTTATCAGTGAAAAAAGATTGTTCAGCGTCCAGTATAAAACCAGCGCCGAGGGTGAATTATACAGCAATACAAGAAAAGCAATTGCTACGACATTCAGTTGAATTTTCTCTTTTACGGGTAGGCCGCGTGTGTAAATAAATCCGGATACAACATTGATTGCGGTCATGAGAACCGGAAGCACGTTTAGTTCAAATCCGCCTGCTGAAACAAGACGGTCGGGTTGACCGAGATCCGGAATGCCCATAAACGATTGACCGTTAAGGGCGTCCAATCCGGAAAGAAAATTATAAGCCGCGATGAAAAAAGGAACCTGAACAAGTAATCCAACCGAACTGCGCAGGGCAAACAGCGGATGATAGCCGTTTTGCCGATAGTACGTTGACAGGATCATGTATTTTTCATCACCAGAGAAGTTTTTCCTGATGCTTGTTACCCTTTTACGCATTTTTTCCTGAATAACCCGTTCAGCTTTTTGCGTTTCCTCTGCCTTGATGTATAATGGCAGACTGAAAAGGGACACAATTACACTTACACCGGTAATGGCTATTCCGGTATTGCCCTTGAAAATCCAGTCAAGAAGCATGTACACCAATTCTGTAACATATACGAGCGGTTGAACGATTGCCTGATACAGTATTGTCAACATGATAGCTCCCGTTGTTTTTTCACAAGATAATCAACAATACGGACACCGCTTTCTCCACGGTATTGCCATGCGGTGTCTCTTGCTGCAATACGGTTTTCCGCGCGCACCTCATCCGTACAGAGGGTTTCAATAGTTTTCTTGATATCTGAAAAAGCGGACGGATCCAGTTTCATACCTATTTCCGGTAGAATACGGAACTTCCAGGGTGTTTCATCGCAATCACTTGAATCATAAATTTCGTCGTTGAACCCGGTATTTGCATACAGGAACGGTCGGTTAAAAAGAAAACAGAAATCAAACATGATACTGGAGAAATCCGAAATCATGACATCGGATTTACGGAGCGCATCATGATTGTCCGGTGAAAAATCCCAGGAAAATGATGGTGATTCCGGAAATTGCATACGAAGCCGATCGATACTCTCTTTTTCGGATTTGAGTGATTGCGGATGCGGACGCACAATAATGGACCACTGCGTTTGTACGAGCGGTTCAAGAAGCTGTTCTCCATAGCGCCGTAAAAGTCCGTCGGGTCCCCATGACGGCGAAACAAGCACCGTAAAATTATCATGCGGTTCATTGCTGTTCTCCCGTAGTTGAAGAACATCAAGATAGGGACAGCCGACTACAACCAGATCCTTTTGCGGCAGTCCGCGTTTTTTTTCAAGTTCACGAATACCCGCTTTTTGATACTCACCGGAAAGAAGAACCGAATCAAAGTAATCAAGACCGAACAGACGGTAACTTGTTGCGTCGTCCACGGCATGAAGAACGTGTGTATAGTGTTTCACCCCACGGGAACGCTTGAGCTGATAGACGTCAAGAGCGGGTGTTGTCATGAGGCAGACATCTGCAACAAGAAAATTGAGCCGTGCATAGGCGCGATTCCCGCTGCCGATATATTCCGTGCGCACAGAATTCCAGGACCGTGAAAAGACCTGGTCGTTTTCACTCGAGGTAAGATACCTTACCGGAATATTCCGCCGCTCGAATTCCTCCAGAACAGGGGAAAACACATTCCAATAATGATTCCCTTCAGAATAGAGTACGATGGAATCAGATGCATCGGAAGTATGTCGTGTGGAACCGGTAAAAAGTCCCTTGAAACGGACCAGTGTCGTTCTGGCGATAAAATAGAGAGCGGCTGCGAGACCAATGATTATGGAAAAAAGCATGCTTCCCGTACCGGGATCAATGTAGAGAAACAGGGCGCTGTACATGACCAATATCATATAGTAAAATGACCCGATGAGCAATCAGAAATTGACAGGCAACGAATCCCGAACGAACAGGGTCATCATGCTTTCCTGTAATACGGCATGGAATGTGTTTTCACGTAAACGTTTGCTCATTACGCTTTCAGGAGCAGGATGGGACGTAACAACCATGGCCGCGGCTGACACCTTTTCTGACAGGATTACTACTGAATTGTCCCTGCCGTTCATTTCCCTTCCCATGGAAAGCGACAGCACAAGCATTATTCAAGATTTCCGGCTTTTCTTGAAATTTCTATCGCTGTACCGGAAATACCGCCCCGCAATAGTGTTGCATATCAACAATAAACCCAATATTTACGGAACGCTTGCGGCGAATATGCTCGGAATCCCGTCCATTTCAAATATCACCGGTCTTGGCATTGTCGCGGAAAAATCAGGCATAATGAAAGTATTGGTGTATGCCCTGTACCGGAGTGCTTTTTCATCGAAGAACGCCCGTGTTTTTTTCCAGAATAATGATGACCGCAAGTTTTTCCTCGACAATCGTCTGGTCGCTCCGGATAAAACAACCGTAATTCCAGGTTCCGGCGTGGACACGGAGCGTTTCGCCCCCTCCGGAAAGGATTGTTCCCCGCCAGAGGAAACCTGTTTTCTGTACAATGGCAGACTTCTTGTTTCCAAAGGAATCGAAGATTTTATCGAAGCCGCACGAAAAGTTAAAACAGTATATCCCCGGAGCACTTTTATAATTCTGGGCGAGCACGATACGGAAAACCCGATTTTTATTGATAATGCAACACTCGTACAGGCAATTGAACAAGGTACGGTTGTGTATCGCGGTACGGTTGATAACGTTATACCTGAAGTTGCTATGGCCGACTGTGTTGTGTTGCCTTCACGATACCGGGAAGGAGTTCCCCGGGCGCTTCTTGAAGCAGCGGCCATGGGGAAACCCCTGATCGCGGCAAACAGTGTCGGCACACGGGAACCCGTATCCCATGAAAAGAACGGATATCTTGTTCCTCCCGCGGACATTGACG